>Ga0315535_1000447_pt1 | contig 29259 bp, 22 predicted proteins | sample SalMarSW160220MG_2_FD_203092 | JGI IMG/M metagenome (GOLD analysis project Ga0315535, IMG submission 203092) | Salt marsh sediment microbial communities from the Plum Island Ecosystem LTER, Massachusetts, United States - Salt Marsh Sediment SW1602-20 ... | reverse complement strand
TCAAGCCAGCGCTCCTGGGCATCCAGGGCGTGTCGCAGATCCAGATCCAGGGCGGGCGCCAGCGAGAGTTCCAGATCCACCTGAGCCCGGCCGCCCTCCAGGGCCGCGGGATGTCGGCCGCCGACGTCGTCGACGCCATCCGCGCCGACAACGACGTGCTGTCCGCCGGGCTGACCGAAGAGAACCACGAGCTCTACCTGACGCTCGTGAATGGCCGCGTCCACGCGGAGCACACGCTGGCCCAGATCGCCGTGCCCGTTCCCCACGGACCCCCGGTCACGCTCGGGCAGCTCGGAACGCTGGACGTCGCCAACGAGGTCTCGTACGTCCGCACCACGGCGGACGGGCGGCCGGCCGTCCTCGTGAACATCGTCCGCCAGCCGTCGGGCAACACGGTCACCATCGCGAACGACGTCACCCGGCTCATGAAGAGCCGGAAAGATCTGCTGCCGTCCGGCGTGACCTGGACGACGTGGTACGACCAGGCCCGCTTCGTGTCCGGCGCCGTCAACGGCACGCGGGACGCGATCGTGATCGGCGTGATCCTCGCCATGTTCGTGCTGTTCGGCTTTCTACAGGACTGGCGCACGACGCTGGTGGCGGGAGCCGCGATCCCGGTGACCATCGCGATCGTCGGATTGGCACTCGCCGCGACCGGGCAGACCATCAACCTGATGACGCTGGGGGGCATCGCGGCCGCCATTGGTCTCATCGCCGACGACGCCATCGTTGTGGTCGAGGACATCGAGCGGCACATCGAGGAGGGCGATTCCTACCCGGTCCGCTCGTCGCTCCACGCGCTGTGGCCGGCGCTCGTGGGCTCGAGCCTGTCGACGATCATCATATTCCTGCCGTTCTCGCTCCTGCCCGGCGTCACCGGCGCCTTCTTCAAGCCGCTGGCGCTCACGATGGCGCTGGCCCTGATCGTCTCGTTCTTCGTCGCGGTGCTGGCCGCGCCCGTGGCCGTCGCGGCGCTGGAAGGGATCCGCCGGGGGGGCGAGAGCCGCCGGGAAGGGAGTGCGCTCGCGGATAGCACCGCAGTCCTGAGATGGGCCCACGGGGGCTCGGGTGCGCCCCTCGTGGACACTTCCGAGCCGCGTGGGCTGCGGGCCGTCTGGCGCCGCGTGACGCACCGCGCCGACGTCGCCTATCGCGGCGTGACCGACCTGTTCGTCGACCACGGCAGCGTCGCGGTGGTCGCGCTGCTCGTGCTGCTCGGCGGCGGCTGGCTCGTCTACAGCCGCATCGGCACGGACTTTCTGCCCACGATGGACGAGGGCTCCATTGTTCTCGACTACTGGACTCCGCCCGGCACCTCGCTCACGGACACGAACGAGATGCTCGGCGAGATCGAGCACGAGATCATCATGAAGAACCCCGCCGTGATGAGCTACTCGCGGCGCACCGGCACGCAGCTCGGATTCTTCATCACCGAGCCCAACAGGGGCGACTACCTGATCAACCTGAGGCCGCGCTCCGAGCGCCGCCCCGTCGAGGAGGTCATCAACGAGCTGCGGCGGCGGATCAAGCAGGTGGAGCCCGCGATGCACGTCGATTTCGGTCAGTTCATCGAGGACAACCTCGGGGACCTCACCGGTGGTGAGCCGCAGCCCATCGACATCAAGATCTTCGGCAGCGACCCAGCCGTCCTGGAGCGGAAGGCGAAGCAGATCACGAGCATCCTGAGCCACGTGCGGGGCACGGCGGACGCGTTCGACGGCATCACCATCGCGGGTCCCGCATTGAACATCCAGGTGAAGCCGGACGCAGCCGCGCGCTACGGCCTGACCACCCAGGACATCCACGCTGCGGTGGAGCCCGCCATCCTGGGAACCGTCGTCGACAAGATCCGGGTGGGCGACCGCATGTACGACATGCGGCTCTTCGAGCAGCACCCGGGCTCGCTGGGCGACCTGCTCGTCCGCGCCGGCACCGCGCTGATTCCCCTCGGGGACGTCGCCACCATCAGCACGGGCCAGCCCGAGACGGAGATCGACCGCCAGAACCTCAAGACGTACGTGGGCGTGACCGCCCGGCTCTCGGGCCGCGACCTGGGGAGCACGATCGGCGAGATCCAGGACAGCATCCGGAGCGAGGTGCAGCTCGGTCCCGGGATGTCCATCCAGTACGGCGGCCAGTACAAGCAGGAGGAGCAGTCCTTCCAGGATCTGCTCTATGTGCTCATGGCCGGCGTGGTGCTGGTCGCGCTGCTCGTGCTGTTCGTGTTCGGCGACTGGCGCGCGTCCGTGGTCACGGCCCTCTCGGCCCTGGGGGTGCTGGTCGGATCGCTCGGGCTGCTTCTGCTCACCGACAAGACCCTCAACATCTCCAGCTACGTGGGTGCGATCATGATGGTGGGGATCGTCGGCGAGAACATCATGTTCGTCATCAACAGTGCGCGACTGGGGATGCGAGACGGACTCCCGCCGCGTGACGCCTGGCGCTACGCTGCGCACGTGCGGCTGCGACCTGTGGCCATGACGATCTTCGCCACGGGCTTCGCACTTCTGCCGCTTGCATTGGCCTACGGCGCCGGCTCACAGCTCATGCAGCCGCTCGCGATCGCGGTCATCGGCGGCTTCCTGCTCTCCGGCTGGATCGTGTTGCTCCTGGTGCCGGGCCTTTATCATCTTCTGGACCCCCAGGGGAGGCTGGCGAAGATCGGGGAGGAGTAGCAGGCTTTCGACGCGGCGGCGGTCGGCCGTCGCGAAGCGCACGGTCGCGAGGGCCAGGTGGCTCGTGTGGCGGACGAGGACGCCCGCCACGAGGTCATGGGGATCCTCGGTGAGCTCGTGAGGACAGGAAGGGCACTGCCGCGCCGGGTCCCCTGGCGGCGGTCGCTGCCCGCGCTCTTCTTCGGGGCTCATGACGGGAATGGAAGGTCACATCCTGGAGCTGGTTCGCCGGATCCACGAGGCCATCGGCTCGAGCGGCGGCGTGGGGCTCATGACGATCGAGAGCGCCCTCGTCCCCTTGCCCAGCGAGATCACCATGCCGCTGGCCGGGTGGATGCTCGTGCAGGAGAAGGGGCACGGCCTCGGGATCCTCCTCTTCGCCGCGCTCTGCGGTGCCGTCGGCAACCTCATCGGGTCCCTCGTCGCCTGTTGGCTCGGTGCCCGGGGCGGCCCCCGGGCTGGAGCGCTACGGACGCTACGTGCTCATCGACATGCGCGACCTGGAGCGGACCGACCGGTGGTTCACCGAGCACGGCGAGGCCACGGCGTTCTTCTCGCGCCTGCTGCCGGTGGTCCGCACGGTCATCAGCGTTCCCGCGGGCGTGTCGCGCATGAACCTGACGCGCTGGGGCGTCTACACCTTCGTCGGCGCGGCCCTCCGACCGGTTCCCACCGGTTCCCACCGGTGCCGACAGGGGCTCGCCGCGTCATCGAACAGAAAGGTGCGGGTAGTGATCTTCGACGCACGTCGACGGGACTCGCGTTCCGTCGTGAGACTGAAACCCGAACCGGAGATACCATGCACGGACCCCACGCTGGCCACACCGCGGTAACCTTCGGGACTACGCTCCTCACCGTCGCGTCGCTCATGGCCGTCGCCCCTTCGCTCGCCTGCGCGCAGGCCAAGGAGCCGGCCGAGCAGACCGCCAAGATCTTCGCCCAGACCCTCGTGGAAGCCGCTCAGGCCAGGCATCCGGAGGCCGACGAAATCGGCATCCTGGCCACCACCGACAAGGGGTGTCGCGGGATCGCTTCCACCGACAAGAGCGACATCGGCGAGGAGTGCGAGGCTGAGGACATCCAGCCGATGAAGACGGGCAGGACGTCCGTGGAGAAAGAGGGGAGCGGCTTCGACGTCTCGGTCCTGCTGCACGACACCACCGGGAAGACCATCGGCGTGCTGGCCGTGGGCTTCAAGGGAGCGCCCGGCCGGACCGAGGCCACGGTGACCGAGATCGCCAAGAAGATGGAGGCCGAGATGGCGGCGCAGATTCCGGTGAAGGAGAAGCTGTTCGAGCCGGCGAAGTGAAGGCGCGGGGGGTTCTTGCCGCAACGCGAACGGGCCGCGAAGGGTAGGGGGCGTGTCGGTCCGCCGAAGTGACCCACCTCGTCGGGCCCCGCGCGGAGTGTGTCCGCCGCGGAGGGGCCGGCGCAAGCGCGGTAGGCCGAACCCCGCTCTGCGTTCCGATCCCCACGCCGCTGCGCGGCCGGGTGGACGGGAGATCGTCGTATATCCGTTCCCGCGCTGGTCCGCCCTGCGCCGTCCGCTCAACGGCGCGCTCGTCGTCAAGGTCCTCTACCGGGTCGCGCCCCGGGTTGACGGCGCGAATGGGCCGCTGTCATGGTGGTGACAGGCGGCTGGCACGATGTTTGGTTCGAACGCGGTCGCTCCGGACCGTCGCGAGGCTCGGCGAAACACTCCTCCGACGGATCCCGCGTGACCTGTTTCGACCCTCCCACGCGTCCGTGATGTCATGCGCAAACGGCGATTCTCGGTGTTCACCGGCTCAGGAAGCGCCCTGCCCACGCGGCGCATCGAGAATCGTGAGTTCGCCGAGCGGCGGTTCTTCCTGGATTACGGGCGCCCTCTGGACCCCGTCGACAATCCCCGGATCGTACAGAAGCTCCAGGACATCACCGGAATCACGGAGCGCCGGTACGCCGCCGACGACGTGCTGGCGTCCGATCTGGGTGCCGCCGCCGCCGCCCGGGCGCTGGACGACGCCGGCACGGACCCGGAGACGCTGGACTACATCGTGGTCGCGCACAACTTCGGGGACGTCCGACCCTGCCACGCACGCCTGGACCTGGTGCCCACGCTCGCGGCCCGCATCAAGGAGAAGCTGCGTATCCGGAACCCGTGGTGCGTCGCCTACGATCTTCCCTTCGGTTGCCCGGGTTGGCTGCAGGGGGTGATCCAGGCCGACTACTTCCTGCGCTCGGGCGATGCCGACCGCGCCCTGGTGATCGGTGCGGAGACCCTGTCCCGGGTATCGGACCCCCACGACCGCGACGGCATGATCTACGCCGACGGAGCCGGGGCGGCCGTCCTCGAGGTGCTGGAGGTCCCCACGCCGGTAGGTATCCTCGGCCACGCCACCCGGTCCGACACCTTCGAGCACGCCAGGCTGTTGGCCATGGGACCGTCCTACGATCCGGCCTGTGCGCCGGACAGGCTATTCCTGAAGATGCACGGCAGGAAGGTCTACGAGTACGCCGTGCAGCACGTGCCGGAGGTCGTGCGGGAGAGCTTGAGACGGACCGATCTCGGTCTGACCGACGTGGCGAAGATCCTGCTGCACCAGGCCAACGAGAAGATGGACCGCTCGATCCTGCATCGCCTCTTCCGGCTGTACGGCCTGGACGAGATACCGACGGGGATCATGCCCATGACCATCTCGTGGCTGGGCAACAGCTCCGTGGCCACGCTCCCGACACTCTTCGACGTCATCCGCCGGGGTAGCATGGAGGGCCAGGCTTTGGCTCCCGACGACATCGTGGTCTTCGCGTCCGTGGGGGCGGGGATGAACATCAACTCTCTGGTCTATCGCCACCCGTGACGGGCCTGCGGGTCCGTTGCCGCTCGGCCCTTGCCTGCACCGCGCTCGCCCTCACGGCCGCGGTCGTGGTCGTCGCGCCGAGCGCTCTGGGGGCCCAGCAGGCGACGGTGACCGCCACCGTGCGGACGCGGGCGGGGAGGCCCGTCGACCTCGCCTCGGTCGAGCTCTTCGTGGCCAGCCGGGATACGACGGCTCCGGCGGCCGAGACGGCCACGGACTCCAGCGGCGCCTTCAGCCTGAGCGCGCCGGCCGGCGCATACCTGCTGCGGATCTCCTTCCTGTCCTTCAAGCCCTACCGCCGGAGTCTCCGTCTCTCACCGGGTGAGCAGCGCGCGCTGGGGACGATCGTGCTCGCCGAGGACACCCTCTCCCTGCCTGGCGTGACCGTAAGTGCCGAGCGCTCGCAGATGTCTCTCTCCTTCGAAAAGAGAGTCTTCCGGGTGGGCAAGGACATCACCGTCACGGGCGGCTCGGTGCTCGACGTGCTGAACAACGTCCCCTCGCTCATGACCGACTTCAAGGGCACCGTGAGCCTGAGGGGCAGCAGTGGCGTGCGCATCCTCATCGACGGGAAACCCTCGGCCATCTACAGGAACGGCTCGAAGGCGCTCCAGAGCCTCTCGGCCGACATGATCGAGGAGGTTCAGGTCATCACCAATCCGTCGGCCAGGTACTCGGCCGAGGGGAGCGCGGGCATCATCAACATCGTCCTGAAGAAGAAGCGGGAGCGGGGCTTCAACGGGACGCTGGGCTTCATGCAGCGCAGCCCGGAGTCCACCCAGTGGTCCGCGGACATGAACCTGCGCCGCGGCAGCGTCAACTGGTTCCTGAACGGCGCCGTCGCCTACGCCGCCGACCCGTCGCACAGCCGCACGTACCAGCATTACCAGACCCCCGACACGGCGTACCTCTATCACGCCTTCGACAACGGCAACGAGACCGACTGGCACGGCGACTTCACCCTCGGTGCCGACCTGCATATGGCCTCACGGCAGACGCTGACCCTGAGCGGGCTCATCCACTTCGAGGACAAGGAGGACCGCTGGCGAGGCGGCTACGTCGATTCGACCCTGACCGGGAGCTTCCTCGATCACATCGACCGGGCCGACACGATCGGGGGTGGCGAGGGCGGCGAAGGCCTGACGCTGGACTACGAGAAGCTCCTGGGCGGCGCCGAGGGCCACAAGCTCTCTGCGAGCGCCGACTACGAGCACGCCTTGCACCAGGAGTTGCCCCGGATCGTGGAGGCGAGCCGGCAACCGCCGTTCGACACGATCTACCACGCGGTGGACGACATCCGGCGGAGCGACGCGCTTCGCCTCCGGGCGGACTGGGCCCGACCCCTGCCGGACAGCGGCAAGGTCGAGGCCGGCATGCGCGGCGACTTCGGGTGGCAGGACAACCACTACACGACACGGGAGCGGCCCGCGGAGGGAGCCTGGACCCCACTGCCGGCCTTCAACAGCAACTACGCGGTCGCGGACCACGTGGCCGCGGCGTACGCGACGCTGTCCTCCAGGTTCGGGCCGTTCTCCTACCAGGTGGGGGTGCGGGGCGAGCAGTACCGCGTGCGCACGACCCTGCGCGCGACGTCGGAGCAGACCGCGCAGACGTACGCCGACCTCTTCCCGAGCGTGTTTCTGACATACCACCTCACGAGCCGTCGCTCCGTGCAGGCGAGCTACAGCCGGCGCATCTCGCGGCCCGACCCCAGCCTGCTTCTGGCCCGCACTGACTACTCCGACTCGCGCAGCCAGTTCGTCGGCAATCCCGATCTCCGGCCCGAGTACGGCGACAGCTACGAGATCGATCTTCTCCAGTCCTGGCAGACCGGCTCGCTCCTGGCCAGCGTCTACGACCGGCGGGGCACGGGGGTCATCCAACGGGTCCAGACCCTGGACGCCGGTGGGATCCTGCGGACCACGCCCATCAACCTGTCGACCTCGGAGGATCGCGGGCTGGAGCTCGCCGTCGAGGAGGGCTTCACCGACGATCTGAAGCTCTCCGCGTCGGCCAACCTCTTCCGCACCCACGCGCACGGCGCGTATGCCGGTACCACCTATGGGGCCGACACCAACCGGTTCACGAGCCGCGTCCAACTCCAGTGGAGCGTCGCGGACGGGCTCAGGCTCCAGACGTCGGTGCGGTATTACGGTCCCGCGAAGACCATCCAGGGCCGCCGAGAGTCGATGACGTACGTGAACACCGCCCTCGCCAAGGACTTCCTGGAGGGCAGGGCGACGCTCTCCATCAACTCCGAGGATCTGTTCAACACCCGCCGGGAGCGCTTCACGCTCACCGATCCCGCCTACTTCTCCCGCCAGCAGTACTGGGAGCCCAGCGGCCTGCGGATCGAATTCACCTACCGCATCCACCCGGAGAAGGACGAAGGGTAGGCCGGCGCCCGGGCCATGGCACCGCGGGCGCCCGTGCGATAGCACAGGTAGCGGGCCGCCGTACTTCCACCACGGGCTACTACGGCTTTAGCACCGCCGCCACGAGTTGGTAGTTCTCCCGGGACGTGCCCTCGTAGTAGAACACGTAGAGCTTGTGCGTCCTCGAGTCCACGGCGCACGTGCGAGCGCCACCGCCGGTGGGGAAGACGCCCACCACCGAGAACTTGTTCGGGGAATCCTCGTGGATGACCGTGACCGTGCTGTCCGCGCGGTTGGGGTTGAAGGCCAGCTTCGCGACCGGGTCGAAGCAGTTCATGTCGGCACGGCTGGCCACCGAGATCTTCTGCACCACCTTTCCGTTGTCGGCATCGACGATCATCACGTCCGTGTCGCAGGCCATGAACAGACGCCGCGTCTCGGTATCCATGGACAGTCCCTGCGCGCGTCCGCACCCCGCGATCTTGTAGACCGGGCCGATCTTGTACGTACGCGTGTTCATCCGCTCGACGAACCCGGAGTCCTCGACGTTGAGGAAGAAGTAGCCGCGCCCGTCCGCGACGCCCGACTCGAGCCCGTCGCCGATGGGCGTCGTCCCGATGAGCTTGCCGGTGCGCATGTCCACCTCCCACGCGTGCTCACCTTCCCAGGTGAACGCCTTGTGCGTCACCGGGTCGTAGCGGATGCCGTCGCCGTGCGCGTCCACGTGCCCTTCCACGGCCAGCGTCTGGAGGTTGAAGACGGTCCCGTTGCGGACGAGCCCCCGGTTGAGGTCGTGGGCGATGGCGTACCCGCCGCCTCCACCTTCTACGGTGCCGATGATGCTGTCGTTGTCGACGTCGATCACCTTGTTCCCGAGCCCGTACAGACGGCGGCCGGAGACATCGAGGTTGAGGTAGTCGGCACGGGTGTGGCCCAGCTGAATCGTCTTGACGACGTGGTAGTGCGGAGCCGCTTGCGCGGTGGCCGGTGCGGCGAAAGCGGGGAATGCGGCGAAGCCGGCAACGGCGACGGCAGAGAGGGTGGCATGGGAGCGTAGCATCGGAGTCTCCAATGGAGGGGCGCGCCTGAAGGGGCGCGTCAGAGCAGCCGTCAAGCTAATGCCGCGAACCTGTAGGTACGATGACAGCGCGCCGGCCACTCGAAGGACCATCCTGCTGCAGCTCCTCACCTCGATTCATCGGGGCGCTGAGGTGCGAACCGGTCGCCACAGGCGCGGTGAGGTTACCGAGGGGACAGGTCGACCCGCGTAGATTGCCTCCCTACCGGTGACGCTGGGAGGCCACAATGCACGTGCTGCTCATCGAGGACGACGAGGAGCTGGCGAAGCTCATCGAGAAGGGTCTCTCCGAGAAAGGCATGCGCGTCACGCATATCGAGGATGCAAGGAGGGGGCTGCAGAGCCTGGTGGTCGGCGAACACGACGCAGCGGTGCTCGATGTGATGCTCCCGGGAGGAGACGGCTTCTCTCTCTGTGCGGACGCCCGGCGGCGGGGTGTGCGCACCCCCGTGCTCATGTTGACTGCGCGTGGTGAGGTGGAGGATCGGGTCCGTGGGCTGGAGGTCGGCGCCGACGACTACCTGCCCAAGCCCTTCGCGTTCCCGGAGTTGGTGGCCCGTCTGAGGGCCCTCGCGCGTCGCCCACCTGGTCTCGTCGACGAGCTACGCGGATTAGCGGATCTCGAAGTGGATCTGCGGACCCGCGCCGTGCGACGGGCCGGAAGGCGGATCAGGCTCACTTCCATGGAGTGGCGCCTCCTCGAGTTCTTCGTCCGGAACGCGGGCACGGTCCTCGATCGCGCGAGCATCACGGCCTACGTATGGGACGACAATCATGACCCGCTGAGCAACATGCTGGAGGTTCTCGTCAGCCGCCTGAGACGCAAGATCGACGACGGCTTCGATCCCTGCCTCGTCGAGACCGTACGCGGCGCGGGCTATCGGTTCGGCCCGTGACGTCGCCTCTCACGCGGCTCCGCCGCCGCCTCACGGCCTGGTACGTGGGCGTGTTCGCGCTCATCCTCGTGGGCTTCGGAAGCGTGACGTACGGCATCGTCGTACACCAGGTGTCACGAGCGCTCGACCGGTCGTTGCGCGCGACCCTCGATGCCACCGACTCGTTCCTGCAGCGCCGGGACCCGGAGCTGGCACCCGCGCCGCTGCCGATCCTCTCGCCGGGGCGCCAGGTCTGGGTTCTGCGCCAGGACCTGACGGAGACCGGCTTCTCGTCGTCGCCGTTGGAGCCGTGGGTCGTGGACGCCGCGAAGCGCGCCTTCGCGCGGGGAGGGGCGAGGGCCCGTGGCGAGGCGCCCGACGAGCGGATCTTCAGGATGCGCGCCCGAACGGTGAGCCTCGCCGACGGGAAGAAGGTCGCCGTGGTAGCTGCGGCGAGCACGGTGGAGATCGAGGACCGCTACCGAACGGTGCTGGTCGGATTCGTCCTGACCGCGCTGGGCGCGTTGACCCTGGTCGCGGTCGGGGGCTGGCGGCTCGCCCGTCGATCTCTCGATCCGATGGAGCGGGCGATGACCGAGATGCGTCGGTTCATGGCGGACGCCGCCCACGAGCTGAGGACTCCTCTCGCCGTGCTCAAGGGCCATGCCGACGTCGCGCTTCAGAATCCCAGGCAGGCCGGTGAGTACACGGAGGTGCTGGGGCAGGTGTCGAGCGAGGCGGCCCGAATGGCGGATATCGTCGAACGCATGCTTCTGCTCGCACGGGCCGACACCGGAGACTGGCCGACCGCTTCCGAATCGCTCTTCATGGACGACATCGCCCTCGACGTGAGCAACGCGGGACGGGCCCTGGGCGCCCGACGGGGGGTGCGTATCGAGGTCGGGGATCTCGACGAGGCGCCGGTGCGAGGTGATCCGGCCCTCCTCCGCCAGCTGTTGATGGCGCTGGTGGACAACGCCGTGAAGTTCTCCCCGGACGGCGGGCGGGTACGTGTGTCCGTCGTCTCGGAGGGGGAATCGTGCACGGTGACCGTCGAGGACGATGGATCGGGCATCCCCGAGAACGCCCTGGCGCACGTGTTCGAGCGCTTCTACCGGGGGGACGAGGCCCGTCCCAGGCAAGCGGGAGCGGGCCTCGGTCTCGCCATCGCTCGATGGATCGCGCAGTTGCACAGGGGAACGGTGACCCTGGAGCGGCGAGCGGTCGGCGGTACCAGAGCCACCATCGTCCTGCCTGTGGAAGGCGGCTCGGCGTGAATCCATCGACGGCGACCAGGGGCCCGCGGGAGGCTGCGCCATGAAGCCTCGCCTCGTCGTCCTCGACATGATCGGAACCACGGTGCGGTCCGGAGACGAGGTCCCGGCAGCGTTCCGTGAGGCCATGGCCAGCGTCGGCGTCAGCATGGACGATCAAGCCGTCAGTAGCGTCCGCGGTCGCTCGAAGCGCGAGGCCATCGCGGAGCTCCTGAGGCGTGAGGTGGCCGCAGGCGCGGACGACGCGGTCATCGAGACGGTCTACGGCAGATTCAAGGCATCTCTGGCGGAGGCGTACCGAAGAGGCGCCAGGGCCGTCGAGGGCGCGGAGGCCGCGATCCGCGTCCTGGCCGGGCGCGAGGTCGCGGTGGTCCTCGCCACCGGCCTCGACCGGGACACCGCCGACCTGCTGACGCGGACGCTCGCGTGGGAGTCCCTCCCGGTGGTCGGGGTGGTCACGGGGGACGACGTGCGCCGGGGGCGCCCCGCGCCCGACCTCGTCCTGGCGGCCATGCACCTGGCAGGCGTGGAAGATCCCCGTGCCGTGGCCACCGTGGGTGACAGCGCCTCCGATCTCGACGCGGGCGCGGCCGCGGCGGTGCGCTGGAACGTCGGCGTCCTGACCGGCGCTCATGATCGCGCCCGCCTGGAGCGGCACCCTCATTCGGCGATCCTCGGGTCGGTGGCGGAGCTGCCTTCCTGGCTCGTGAGCGTGGGTGCGCTCTGATGCGGTGGGGGATGCCGGCGTAGGGCTGGTGCCACCGGTCGTGAGCCGCCAACGTGAGAGTCGACCATCCCGAGCGCCGACGGACCGCCTTGAATCCCCTGGACCGTGGGGTCATCGTGCTGTAAGGTGCGCGTCTCGATCTTGGTGGCGCAGATTCCCTCGAAGGAGATGTCTTCTTGCCGGCTGAAGGTGATGGCGGTCGTTTCTTCGACCGAGAGGTTGTCGATGTCACGCCTGGTCGGGGGGCGACCCTGATCCAGCACATCAAGGATTGGCGCACGTCCGGGAGCATCCTGCCCAGCTCGCGGCGTCTGGTGGCCCGCCTTCTCGCGGGCGTGGACTTCGCATCCGCGCGCAACATCGCCGAGCTCGGCCCGGGCACCGGATGCGTCACCCGCGAGATCCTGCGGCGGATGCGCCCGGACGCACGCCTGGTGTCGCTGGAGCTCAACCCCGTGTTCGTGGAGAGCTGCCGCAGCATCCCGGACCCGCGGCTGATCGTGCGGTGCTCCTGCGCGTCGCGACTTCCCGAGGTTCTGGAGCAGGAGGGGATCGAGAGCGTGGACGCCGTGGTCTCGAGCCTGCCCCTGGGGATGATGGACGACGACATGGTGGTCCGCGTCCTCCAGGCGAGCCGCGAGAGCCTGCGTCCGGGCGGGACCTTCGTCCAGTATCAGTACAGCCTGAGCCGCCATTGGGCGATGAAAGCGCTCTATCCCTCCATTACCGTGCGCTTCACGCCCTTCAACGTTCCCCCGGCCTTCGTGTACACGTGCGACACGCGGCCTCCGGCCTCCCGCCCGGGTCGATGGGGACTCGTTCCGGCCGCCCTCGGCACCGGCGCGGTGACGCTGCTCGCCGTCATCTCCCGGACGGTCCACAACCTGTTGTGAACGATCGTCCGCGCAGCTCTCTGCGCGGGGGGAGTGGTGCTTGCGGGTCGAGGCTCGGAGGGATGGCGCTCACGGGCCGACCTGGCGCGCTCCCGCGGACCTTCCTCAGCCCTCCTCCGGCGCCCGACCCGGCAGCCACTCGCCGAAGGCCTCGCCGTAGAGGTGCCAGACGGTGACGAAGAGCGCCGCGACGATGGGTCCGACCACGAAGCCCACCGCGCCGAACAGGAAGATCCCGCCCAGGGTGCTGAGCAGGATCAGCAGATCCGACATGCGCGTGTCGCGTCCCACCAGCTGCGGCCGCAGGAAGTTGTCGATGGTGCTCACGACCAGGCCGCACCATATGACGAGACCCAGGGCCGCGCCGCCGCGGCCGATGACGAGGAGATAGATGACGATGGGGACCCAGACGATGGCTCCCCCCACCGCCGGGACGATGGCGCCCACCACCGTCACGGTTCCCCAGAAGGCGGCTCCGGGAATGCCCGCCACCCAATAGGCGGCGCCCGCCAGCACACCCTGGATGATGGCCATGAGGAGCGAGCCCTTGAGCGTAGCGCGCGCCACCGAGACGAACTTCTCCAGGAGCCGCTCCTCGTCCTCCGGCGCCAGCGGGATGTAGAAGAGGATCCTGTGCAGGATCGCCTCTCCGTCCGAGAGGAAGAAGAACATCGCGTACAGCATGATGAAGAGCTGGAGGAAGAATCCCACCGTTCCACGCGTGAACTGCGCGAGGTTGCGGACCAGGAAGCTCCCGACGCTGGAGGCGACCTCACCCGCCTTGGCCACCACCTGCTCGCTGTTCGGGAGCACTCGATCCAGTCCGGGGATCCGATCCAGGAAAGGCACGTGCCTGAGGCGCTGATCCAGCTGTCCCACGTGGCTGATCTGCTCCTCGATCCACGGGCCGGCCGTCTGGCTCACCTCCACCGCCTGGGTGGCCACGAGGCCCAGGAAGGCCAGCAGGGGCAGGCACACGACGAGCACCACCACCACCAGGGTGCTCAGGGACGCCCACGTCTTCCGCCCCTTGAGCCAGCGCAGCATGACCGCGTGCAGCGGATGTACCAGTCCCGCGAAGATGGCGGCGAGGAGCAGCGCCATGAGGAACTGCCGGATCATCACGAGGAAGAGCAGCGAGATGCCGACGGTGAGGACCAGAAGGAAGGTCCGACGCATCCGCGTTTCGGGGTGGGGCTCGGGCGTCATGGAGACCAACATCGGTGCTGGCCGGCGCCGGCGCCACTTCGCCGGGGGGTCCGGGGGCGCCGTCGAGCTTCGGCGCGTCACTCCGCGCGCCGTCCGGGCCGTCGGGTCGGCCCGGCTACTTCCCGAGCCGGTCGGCCACGATGAGGCCGCCGTGCTCCCGCCCGTTCTCGATGAAGATCTTGTTGGCGTTGTGCCCCGCGGCGATGACGCCGGCGATGTAGACGCCCGGCACGTCGGTGCGCATGGTGGCGGGGTCGTGGGCCGGGATCCCGGTCTCCTCGTCGATGGAGACCCCCAGCGACCGCAGCAGGGCCGGGTCTGCGCGCCACCCGGTCATGGCCACCACGAAGTCGTTGGCGATCTCGGTGGCGGCACCGGTCTCGTCGCTCTCCAGCACCACGGACGTGGGACGGATCTCCGCCACGCGGTGCTTCCAGTGCATGACGATCTCGCGGTTCTTCAGCCGGTTCGTGATGTCCGGCACCACCCACGGCTTCACGCCCTGGTCTATGACGTCGAGGAAGTGCACCATCTGCACGCGCGCGCCGTTCCTGTACATCTCCAGCGCGGATTCCACCGAGGAGTTGCCCGCGCCCACCACCAGGACATCCTGGTCGTAGAAGGGGTAGGGCTCCCTGTAGTAGTGGAGCACCTTGGGCAGGTCCTCGCCCGGCACGCCCAGAAGGTTGGGGCGGTGAAAGCCCCCGGTGGCGACGACCACGGCGGACGCGGTGTATAGGCCCTCCGAGCCGTCGCGCCGTTTCGTGCGCACCGTAAAGGAGCCTTCGGCGCCATCGATCTCCCCGACGTCCTCGTACTGGCGCACGTCGAGGTCCCAGTGCTCCACCACGAAGCGGTAGTAGGCCAGGGCTTCGCGACGGCTGGGCTTCGGCTCGGGGATGGTGAAGGGGACGTCACCGATCTCCAGCATCTTCGCGGTGCTGAAGAAGGTCATGTAATAGGGGTAGTTCACCAGCGACGCGGTGATGCACCCGCGGTCCAGCAGGACGCACGAGACGCCGGCCTTCTTCGCCGCGGCGCCCACGGCGATGCCGCAGGGTCCCGCCCCCACCACGATGAGCTCACTGCGTTCGTCCATGGCCGTGCGTTACCCCGTTCGGTGGATTGGTTTCCGGAGGCCGACTTCCGCATTGCCGCGTCCCCGTGGCGGGCGCATGTTGCGCGATGCCGCGCCGGCCGCCCGTGGAAGCGGCATACGTGGGCCGCATCGACCCGTCTCCGCGAGGGATGATCAATGAGCTCCGCCGAGTCCGAAGCCAGGAAGGCGCTGGCACGACTGCGCCGCGCCGCAGAGAAGGTGGAGCGGGAGCTCGGGGACCTGGAGGGCGCGCTGAAGCACGCCGAGGGGACGGACTTTCCCCGGGAGGAGTACGAGGCGGTGGCGGCGGCGGTGCGCCGGATCCTGGACTTCACCGACGAGGAGGGGGAGCGCCTCCAGGAGAAGATCCTCCACGCCGGAGGCCTGGAGCCCGGGCGGGTGCGGAGGGGCTCGACGCGCTAGGGCGGCGGCCTCGCCAGATTCACGGGGGCGTGTCAGTTTCTACACCTGTCGAGGTCGCTATGCACCTGCGGTTCGGGTGCCCACCGTCGCATCGTGCACGTGAAGAGACAACGTCCCCAGCGGTTTCCCCGGTACCTGGCGGGCAGGTCGTGCCTGGCCACCCTTGTCGTCGTCGTTCTGGCGGCCGGCTGCGCGCGCTACCGACCCCGGCCCATCTCGCCGGCGCAGAGCCTCGAGGACTTCGAGTCCCGGCGCCTGGACCTTCCGGAGCTGGGGACCTTCCTCGCGGACCGCGGTGAGACGGCCGCGTGGCCTCCCCGGACCTGGGATCTGCATGCCCTGACGTTGGCGGCGTTCTACTACAGCCCGGTGCTGGATGTGGCCAGGGCGCGGTGGGCTGTGGCGAGAGGGGGCGTCCTCACCGCCGGCGGGCGGCCGAATCCCACGGTGACCGGCGGGACCGGCTACAACAGCACGACGCCCCGCAGCCAGGTGACGCCCTGGATTCCGGAGGTCGCACTGGACCTGCCGCTGGAGGTAGCGGGCCGCCGGGGCATCCGTGTCGCCGAGGCCCGCCACCTCTCGGAGGCGGCCCGCCTGACGCTCCTCACGGCCGCGTGGCAGGTACGCAGCGACGTGCGGCGCGGCTTCATCGCGCTGTACGTGGCGCGGGAGACCGACTCCCTTCTGGCCCGCCAGCAAGACCTACGCTCCCAGGTCCTGGAGATCCTGGAAAGCCAGCGACGCGTCGGTGAGGCCTCGGCCGCGGCGGTCGTGCAAGCCAGGGTGGCCCTGGCGGAGAGCAGGGTCGCGGCCATGGACGCCAGCCGGCTCGCCATCGAGGGGCGCAGCGCCCTCGCCGACGCGGTGGGGGTGCCTCCGGCGGCCCTGGACGCCGTGAGCCTCGACTTCGCGGGGCTGGAGCGGGTGACGGTGGGCGTTCCCGACCAGGAGGCCCGCCGGCGTGCGATGTTGCACCGCTCGGACATCCTGGCCGCCCTCGCCGAGTACGAGGCCAGCCAGAAGGCGCTCCAGCTCGAGGTCCGCAAGCAGTATCCCGACATCAGCCTGGGACCGGGCTATCAGCTCGACCAGACCGACAGCAAGTGGACGCTGTTGCTGTCCCTGAGCCTCCCCGTGCTGAATCGGAACCAGGGGCCCATCGCCGAGGCGAAGGCCCTTCGGGCGGAAGCGGCGGCACGCTTCCTGGCGCTCCAGTCGAAGGTGCTGGGTGAGGTGGAGAACGCGGTGGCGTCGGCGCACGTCGCTCTCGGCCAGGTGCAGGAGGCGGACACGCTGCTGGACGCGCTGAGGCGTCAGGAATCCACGGCACGCGCATCCTATGACGCAGGCGAGATCTCCCGTCTCGATCTCCTGGGTCTCCAGGCCGAAGCCGTCGCCACGACGTTGGCGCGGCTGGATGCCCTCTCCCGGGCGCAGGCGGCGGTCGGTGCCCTGGAGGACGCGATGCAGACGCCGTTGGACATGGAGAGGTGGGCCCTGGAGGCCCCGGAGCGCGACACGTCGAACGGAGGCGGGAGATGATCCAGCGCCGGCAGCTCCTGGGATTGGCCGCGGTGGTCGTGTTGGCCGCGAGCGTGATCGTGTGGCTGCGAAGGGGAGGGGGCGAGGAGGAGGAGATCACGCCGAACGTGGCGGTCCATGTGGACAGCATCCGTCGGGGAACCGTGCGGCGTACGGTCACGGCGTACGGAACCGTGGAGGCGGCCCCCGCGCTGGACGGCAAGCCCGCGGGCGGCGCCCTCGTCACGCCGTTCGTCGACGGCGTCGTCGCCGAGGTAGCCGCGTTGGAGGGACGGCGCGTCACCAAGGGCACGGTGCTGGTGCGCCTGGACGCCCGCATGGCGCAGGCGGCCGAGGAGAAGGCCCGCGCCGCCGCCGAGGTGGCGGAGAAGGCGTTCCAGCGTCAGGAGGTCCTGACGGCCTCCAACTCGACCTCCGAGAAGGCGTATCTGGAAGCCAAGGCCGCGCGTGACGCCACGCGCGCGGACCTGGCCGCCGCCGAGACGGGGCTGGCGTACGTGAACATCACGGCTCCGCTCACGGGAACGGTGCTCCACCTGCGCGCGACGGTGGGTCAGCGCGTGGACGCCAGCACCATGCTGGCCCAGGTCGTGGACCTCGACCGGCTCGTGGTGACCGTAGGCGTGCCCGCGCGGGAGATCGAAGGGGTGGCCCTGGGCCAGCGTGCCCTCCTCGGCGTCGGCGACTCCGTGCCGGAGGGCACGGTGCAGATCCTGGGAAGGGACGTGGACCCGAACACCGGCACCTACCGAGTGCAGATCTCCGTGCCGCGGGGAGCGGGCCTCATGCCCGGGCAGTTCGTCGAGACGCACATCGTGGCGGCGGAGCACAGGGACGTGCTGGTGGTGCCGGAGGAGAGCGTGATCACCCGTCCCGACGAGGGCACCTGGATCGTGGTGGTGAAGGGAGACCGGGCGGTGCACCAGCCCGTGACCGTGGGGTTCCGGGACCGGGGACTGGCGGAGGTCGCGGGAGAGGGGCTCGAGCAAGGCCTGCCCATCGTCACCCACGAAGCCTACGGGTTGCCGACGGACACGAAGGTCCGCGTGGTGGGCGGCTGACATGATCGGGAAGTTCGCCAACCGACAGGCTGCCTCCATCGTCTTCATCAGCGCCGCGCTGTGCCTGGCGGGAGTCTATGCCGCCACGAGCCTGTCGTCGTCGGTGTTTCCCCGGACCGACTTCCCCCGGGTGGTCATCCTCGTGGACAACGGCGTCATGCCGGGCGACGAGATGATGGCGCGTATCACGCGCCCCGTCGAAGAGGCCATGAAGGACATCCCCGGGACGGTCACCGTGAAGTCGGCCACCGGCCGGGGCTCCGCCGAGATCAACGTGTTCTTCACGTGGAAGGTGGACATGGTCCGGTCGGAGCTCTACGTGCTGAGCCGCCTGGGCCAGATCAGGAGCACGCTTCCCGCCACCGCCGTGACCACCGTCTATCGCCTGACCTTCGCCGCCTTCCCCATCGTGGGGGTGAGCCTGACCAGCGACACCCGGGACATCACCAAGCTGTGGGAGGAGGCGCGCTACGAGCTGAAGCCGCGCTTCCTCCAGATCCCCGGCGTGGCGAGGGTCGACCTGGTCGGCGGCAAGGCGCCGGAGTACCAGGTCGTGGTGGATCCCCTTCTCCTCCAGGGCGTTCACCTGAGCCTGGCGGAAGTCACCGACGCGCTGGAGCGCAACAACCTGGTGACGTCGGCGGGGATGCACGAGGAGAGCCACACGCTCTATCTGACCGTGGTGGACGGCCGGGTGCACGGCGTCGAGGACCTCGAGGACTTCGTGGTGACGGCCCCCGGTGGGACCCCCGTGCGGATCCGGGATTTCGCGAGGGTGCAGCGGGGTCCCGAGCCGGTCTTCAACATCGTCACCGCCGACGGCCACGCCGCGGTCCTCCTCAACATCAGAAGCCAACCGGACGGGAGCACGCTGGACATCGCCGACGGGCTCCGGGCGCAGATCGCCCAGCTCCGCACCGAGCTGTCGCCGGACATGAAGCTGGCCTTCTTCTACGACCAGTCCGAGATCGTGCGCACCTCCGTGCGCAGCGTGTGGGAGGCCATCCTCTTCGGCCTCGCCCTCTCCGTGGTGATCCTCTTCCTGTTCCTGCAGAGCTGGGGTACCACCCTGGTGGCCACGGCCGTCATCCCCGTGACGATCCTCATCACGCTCGTGTCCATGCGCCTCACGGGTCTCACCTTCAACCTGATGACGTTGGGGGGGATCGCCGCGGCCGTGGGATTGGTCATCGACGACGCCATCGTCGTGGTGGAGGCGATCCATACCCGGCTCATGGAGGGGCGCAGCCGCACCGAGGCCGTGGAGGCGGGCATCACCGAGATCTTCAGACCCCTGGTGGGGTCGACGCTCACGCCCGTGGTCGTCTTCCTTCCGTTGGCGTTTCTGGACGGCATCACGGGAGTGTTCTTCCGGGCCCTGGCCCTGACCATGGTGGTCTCGCTGCTGACCTCGCTGGTGCTGGCCGCCACCCTGACGCCCTCGCTGGCCGGATGGTTCGTCAGCCGCGCCCACGGCCGCGCTTCGGTGCCGGGTCACGATCAGGCGGGGCCGGTGCTCAGCCGCCTCATCGACCTGTACGAGAGAGCGCTGCGTCCGGCGTTGCGGCGGCCGTGGTGGACGCTTGGGGCGTGCGGCGTCGTGTTGCTCCTGGGGATCGGGGTATACCGCAGCCTGGACAGCGAATTCCTCCCTCCCATGGACGAGGGAGGCTTCGTCATCGACTACTTCACGCCCCCGGGTACCAGCCTGGCGGAGACCAACCGCCAGCTCCTCATCGCGGAAGACATCCTGGGGACCGTGCCGGAGATCGAGAGCTACTCGCGGCGCACCGGCGCGCGCCTGGCACTGGCCATCGCGGAGCCCAACACCGGTGACTTCCTGGTGAAGCTGCGCACGGACCGCAAGCGCTCCACCGACGACGTCATCGCCGAGCTGCGCCGACGCTTCAACACCGAGCTCCCCGGCGTGAGCTGGGAGTTCCCCGGCATCCTGAGCGACCTCATCGGCGACCTCATGTGGGCACCGAGCCCCATCGAGGTGAAGCTCTACTCCACCGACCAGGCGTGGCTGGAGCAGCATTCGCCACAAGTGGCGTCCCGTCTGGAACGGATCCCGGGCGTGGTGGACGTCTTCGACGGGTTGGTGTACACGGGGCCCACCATCGCGCTGCGTACCCGCCCCGCCGAGGCCCGCCGCTTCGGCCTCACGGCCGAAGACGTGGCGGCCGCCGTGAACACGGCCATGCTGGGCCGTACCGCCTCGTCGGTGCTGGAGGGCGACCGCGTCGTGGACGTGCGCGTCGAAGTGGACTCCACCCGCCTGACCCGGATGAGGGACGTGGAAGACCTTCCCATCCGCACGCCCACGGGAACGGTGGCGCAGCTGTCGCAGGTGGTGGACGTGGTGCAGGAGCCCGGCCAGCTCGAGCTCCGCCGGGAGGACGGCCGCCAGGACGTGGCCGTGACCGCCCGCCTGGAGGGCCGCGACCTGGGGAGCGCCATGGCCGAGATCCGCCGGGTGCTGAGCGCCGACTCGACCCTGCCGCCCCGGTCCGTGGAGTACGGGGGCCTCTATCAGCAGCAGCGGGAGTCGTTCCTGAACCTGGTCTTCGTGCTGCTCATGGCCATCACCCTGGTGTTCACGGTGCTCCTCCTGGAGTTCGGGTCCTTCAAGGAGCCCGTCTCCATCGTCTTCGGTGCGGTGCTGGCGCTCTTCGGGACGGTGCTGGCGCTCTGGATCACCGGGACGTCGTTCAACGTGGTCTCGTTCCTCGGCGCCATCATCGGCATCGGCATCGTGGCGAAGAACGGCATCCTCGTGCTGGACTTCGTCAAGCACCTGCGGGCGGAGGGGTTGAGCCTGGAGGAGGCCGTGGTGCGCTCCGGCCGCCGGCGCCTGCGCCCCGTGCTCATGACGTCCCTCGCCGCGGCGCTGGGCATGCTGCCGCTGGCCTGGGGGGTGGGCTCGGGGGCCGACATGCTCCGGCCCCTGGCCATCGCGGTGATCGGCGCCCTGGCCATCGCCGTCCTCCTCTCGCTGGTGGCCACCCCCACGCTCTACTTCGTGCTGGAGGGGCGCGGCGGGGACGAGGGTTGAACGGGTCGCCGGGGAGGGGGGGGCGCCTGCCGCGCAGGACCTGCTGACGGGACAACGCGCCGCTCCCGCCCCTATCTTGGTCACGACGAGCCCACTCACCACCCAGGACAGGCATCGGTGAAGAGCTTCTTCGACTTCTCGGAACGGTACGGCACGCGCGCCGGTGGCTACCGGGACCTCATGAGCCACCAGGTACGCCACGTGCTGCTGGTGTCGTCGCTCTACGAGTCCTTCATCCTCGCGGAGGACGGTCACCTCCACGAGCGGGTCTTCGGCAAGTTCGTCGAGACCAGTCCCCGTGAGCCACCGGACCTGACGCGGGTCTCCTCCGGGCGGGAGGCGCTGAAGATCCTGGAGGGCGGGCACCGCCCGGTCGACCTGGTCGTCACCAGCCCGGACCTCGGCGACATGGATGCCGTGGAGCTTTCCAGGCACATGGCCGACGAAGGCATCCACGTTCCGGTGACCATCCTCGCGTACGACCGCGAGGACCTGCGCGCCGTGGAGCGCCGCATGGACGACACGGGGATCCTCGCGACGTTCCTGTACCAGGGAGACGCCCGCATCCTCATGGCCATCGTACAGGCGGTGGAGGACCGCCTCAACGTGGAGCGCGACACGCGCATCGGCGTGCCCGTCTTTCTGGTTGTGGAGGACAACGTCCGCTTCTACTCGTCGTTCCTGCCGGTGATCTACTCCGAGGTGCACCACCTCTCCGAGGCCGTGCAGGCCGAGGCCGGCAACCGCCTCCAGCGCATCATGCGCGGGCGCGCGCGGCCGAAGATCCTGTTGGCCACCACCTACGAGCGGGCCGTGCGCGACTTCGAGCGCTACCGCACGGCCATCATGGGGGTGTTCTCCGACATGCAGTTCCCCCGGGACGGCAAGCCCGACCCGGAGGCCGGACGCGCGCTGGTGCACGCCGTCCGGGAGCTGCAGCCCGAGATTCCCATCTCGCTCCAGTCCGCTCACGAGAGGAACAGGGCGGCGGCGGCGGAGCTGAACGTCGGCTTCCTCCTGAAGGGGTCGCCGGATTTCCTGCACCAGCTCCAGCGGTACCTCTCCGAGCACCTCTTCTTCGGTGACTTCGTCTTTCGCGACGACGCCGGCGACGAGATCGACCGTGCCCCCGACCTGAAGACGCTGGTGGAGAAGCTCTCCACCGTGCCCGCCGAGAGCGTGGCGTACCACGCCCGACGGCACGACTTCTCCCGGTGGCTGCGCGCCCGGGCGGAGTTCGGCCTGGCGGGCCAGCTCCGGCCACGCCTGCTGGAGGACTACCCCAGCGTCGAGGCGCTCCGCGACTCGCTGGTGCACGACCTCGATCGGTACCGCAGGGAGCGCAGTCGCGGCTCGGTCAATTCCTTCCGCGCGGAGTTCTTCGACGGGGAGGAGGGCATCGTCCAGATCGGCGGCGGCTCCCTGGGCGGGAAGGGACGCGGCCTGGCCTTCGCGTCCAGGCTCCTCGACGAGGTGCGCCTGGCGGATCGCTTTCCCGGAGTGCGTGTCACCGTGCCCGCCGCCGTGGTGCTGGGCACCGGTGTCTTCGACGCGTTCCTCGACGACAACGATCTCCGCTCGTTCGCCCTCCAGAGCGAGGACGAGAGCGAGACCCTGAGGCGCATCCTCGCCGCGCCCCTTCCCGACGACATCGTGGAGGCGCTGGAGCGGGTGGTGGCGGTGGTGACGACCCCCATCGCCGTGCGGTCCTCGTCGCTGCTGGAGGACTCGCCGCAGCAGCCGCTGGCGGGAATCTACGGCACCTGGATCCTGCCCAACGACGCTCCGGATCCACGGCGGCGGTTGGCCCAGCTCGTCGACGCCGTGAAGCGCGTCTACGCCACCACCTTCGGGCGGCGGGCGCGGGCCTTCATCGAGGCGACCCCGTACCGCCTGGAGGAGGAGGCCATGGCGGTGATCATCCAGCGGGTGGTGGGCGCCCGCCACGGTGACCGCTTCTATCCCCATCTCTCCGGCGTGGCGCGCTCGCACAACTACTACCCGACGCCCCCGGCCCATCCCGAGGACGGGATCGCCGCGGTGGCGCTGGGCCTGGGCAAGACCGTGGCCGAGGGGGAGCCCTGCCTGCGCTTCGCGCCCCCGCATCCCGGGCACATCCTGGACCACTCCTCGGTGGAGGGGATGCTGCAGAGCTCGCAGAGGGAGTTCTGGGCCCTCGAGCTGGGGAAGGAGCCCCCCGACGGAGGCTGGGCGCAGGATGGGCCCCTGGTGCGCTACGGCCTCAAGGCGGCCGAGGAAGACGCGACGCTGGCACCCGTCGCGTCGACGTTCTCGGCCGAGAACAACGCCGTCTACGACGGCATAGGGCGACGTGGCGTCCGCCTGGTGAGCTTCGCACCCATTCTCAAGCACGACGTCTTTCCGTTAGCGAATATACTGCGCGAGCTTCTTGTGCTGGGGATGGCGGGCACCCGCCTGCCGGTAGAGATCGAGTTCGCGGCCACCCTGTCGCCCGGCGGCGACGAGCCGGCCGAGATGGGCTTCCTCCAGCTTCGCCCGGTGGCGCCCACCCGCGGGGAGGGCGACGTCAGCCTCACCGAGATCGACCGGCAGCGCATATTCTGTGATAGTCCTTCCATCCTGGGGCATGGACGGGTGGACCACCTCACCGACTGGGTAGTGGTGGACCGGGAGCGCTATGAGCGTTCGCAGAGCACCGAGGTCGCGGCGGCGGTGGCCCACTTCAACACGATGCTGCGGGAGGAGAAGCGGCCCTACGGCCTGATCGGGGTGGGCAGATGGGGATCCACTCAGCCGTGGCTGGGGATTCCGGTGAAGTGGGAGGACATCTCCGGCGCGAAGATCATCGTCGAGGCGGGCTTCCGGGACTTCCGCGTCACGCCCTCCCAGGGGACGCACCTGTATCAAAGCCTGGTGTCGCTGGGCGTCGGCTACTTCACCGTGAACGCCACGGCCGACGAGGGGTGGGTGGACTGGGAGTGGCTGGCGGCCCAGCGCGAGGTGGCATCCCTGGGTGCGGTGCGCCTGTTGCGCTTCGCGTCCCCGGTGGTGGCCATCATGAACGGGGAGGAGCGGAGGGGGGTGCTGCTGAAGCCGCTCCCGACGGCCGAGACCGTGCATTGAGGATCGTCGCGGGCGTGTGGGCGGGACGACCGCTGGTATCGCCGGGGCAGCGCGTGCGCGCCACCGCCGAGCAGGTGCGCGTCGCCTGGCTGGAGCTGGTGGAGCCGCATCTGAAGGGCGCCGCGGTGCTGGAGCTCTTCGCGGGGAGCGGCGCTCTGGGGCTGGAGGCGCTTTCGCGAGGTGCCGCCAGCGTCGACTTCGTGGAGAGCGGTCCGGCGGCGCTCCACTCGCTGAAGGCCAACGTGGCGGCGGTCCGGGTGCGTCCGCCCCGGCCCGGCGTGCGGCCGACGACGAGGCGGAAGGCGGCGCGCATCTTCAAGCGAGATGCCATTCCGTTCACGCGTGAGCTCGAGGCGGGCGCCTACGACATCGCCTTCGCGGATCCCCCGTACGGGTCCCGCAAGCTCGACCTCGTGGTGGCGCGGTGGCTGGAGGTTCCCTTCGCCCGGGTGCTGGGCGTGGAGCACGCCGCCGGCCATGTCCTTCCTGAGGGTGGGCGGCGACTGGAGATGGGCGATACCGTGATCACGCTCTACGGCCTGCAATCCCTTGCCAAACAAGGAGTTCGTGGGTCCGCGGCACGGGGGCGGAAGCGCCCGGGGAAGCCCGGCGGGCACGCGCGTACGGGAGGTTTGTGACGCAGGGTGCCAACTTCGGCGGAATTGCCCATCTTATTGGACCCTCCCAACCGACCCTCCCCCCACACTGCAACCCGAAAGAGCGCGCTATGGCTGGCTACGTGACGAGCCTGATGGAGTCGGTGAAGGCCAAGAACCCGGCCCAGCCGGAGTTCCACCAGGCCGTGCAGGAAGTGGCGGAGTCCCTGGAGCTGGTCCTCGACCGGCGCCCGGAGTATCGCTCCGCCAAGATCCTCGAGCGGATCATCGAGCCGGAACGGGTGATCCTGTTCCGGGTGCCCTGGGTGAACGATCGGGGAGAGGTTCAGGTGAACCGCGGGTTCCGCGTCGAGATGAACAGTGCCATCGGGCCCTACAAGGGCGGCCTGCGCTTCCACCCGTCCGTGACCCTCGGCATGCTCAAGTTCCTCGCCTTCGAGCAGGTGTTCAAGAACTCCCTCACCACGCTTCCCATGGGCGGCGGCAAGGGCGGCTCCGACTTCGATCCGAAGGGCAAGAGCGACGGCGAGGTCATGCGCTTCTGCCAGAGCTTCATGACGGAGCTCTTCAGGCACATCGGTCCGAACACGGATGTCCCGGCCGGCGACATCGGCGTCGGCGGCCGCGAGATCGGCTTCCTCTTCGGACAGTACAAGCGTCTCGCCAACGAGTTCACCGGCGTCCTCACCGGCAAGGGCCTCAACTGGGGCGGCTCGCTGATCCGGCCCGAGGCGACGGGATACGGCGCGGTCTACTTCGCCTCCGAGATGCTGGCCACCCGCAAGGAGAAGATGGAGGGCAAGTCCTGCCTCGTCTCCGGGAGCGGAAACGTCGCCCAGTACACCATCGAGAAGATCCTGGACCTCGGCGGCAAGCCGGTCACGGCCTCGGACTCCAGTGGGTACGTCTACGACGAAGCGGGCATCGACCGCGAGAAGCTCGCCTTCATCATGGAGCTCAAGAACGAGCGCCGCGGCCGCATCGCGGAGTACGCCGACAAGTTCAAGGGCGCGGTGTACACGCCGGTGGAGAGCGGACGGGACCACGATCCGCTGTGGGACCACAAGGCGGAGTGCGCGTTCCCCAGCGCCACGCAGAACGAGATCAACACCAAGGACGCCAAGAACCTGATCAAGAACGGCGTCTATGTGGTGTCGGAGGGCGCGAACATGCCCACCACTCCGGAGGGCGTCGAGATCTTCCTGAAGGAGAAGATCCTGTACGGACCCGGCAAGGCGGCCAACGCCGGTGGCGTGGCCGTGTCCGGCCTGGAGATGGCGCAGAACAGCATGCGCTACGGCTGGAGCCGGGAAGAGGTGGACCAGAAGCTCCACGGTATCATGAAGAGCATCCACCACACGTGCGTGACGGTGGCCAAGGAGTTCGGCACGCCGGGGAACTACGTGAACGGCGCCAACATCGGCGGCTTCCTGAAGGTCGCCGACGCCATGCTCGACCAGGGCATCGTGTAAGCGCGGCCCACGACATCGCCGGACGGCCCCCTCGAGGGCTGCTCCGTCGAGCGGGGGCGGGCCCGCCGGGCCCGCCCCCTCGTCTTGAGCACCGAAACGCAAGCGTTTCGCGGGAGCCCCGTCGCTGCCGGCGGCGAGCGTGTCGCCGAAAGGCCACGACGTGCGCCCCCCTCCGGACACCGGTTGCGGTCCTGGAGGCCGTGGCGGAGGCGGCGTTCGGGCCGACCCCTGCACAGCGCGGTGACCTGCCGCCCCTTAGATTACGTTGTTGTCCGACTCCCCCTGGCGGAGCGTGGCAGCGTCATGCCGACTCGCTCCAGGATGGATCCATGAGCGTCCAGATGGTCCCTCAGCAGAGCTTCGCGGCTGAGCTTCCGGCGACCGCCGACGTCGTCGTGGTCGGAGGGGGCATCGCGGGGACGTCCGCGGCGTATCACCTCGCGCGGGCAGGCGTGAAGACGGTGCTGCTGGAGCGGGACAGGATCGGCTCGGGCGCGACCGCGGCGGCGGTGGGGCTGTTGTCGCCGCCCATGCGTCAGCCGTTCAACGAGACGGTCCACTTCCGCGGGCAGGAGACCGCCAAGCGGATCTGGGATTTCGCGCTTCGATCGGTGGCGGGCCTGGCGGCTCTCCTGGAGGCCCGGGGCGAGGCGGCGGCGGCGGAGCTGGACGTCTCCGGCGGGTATGTCCTGGCCGAGTCGCACACCCTACACGAGGTGGAGGCGTCCCACAGCGCGCTGCACGACGCGGGCATGCCGGTGGAGTGGCTCACCGCGCAAGAGGTGCGTACGCTCACCCACGGGAAGGGTCTCCACGGAGGGTACCTCATCGAGGGCGGGGGGTGCGTCAGCCCGGGGCCGGCGGCCGAGGCTCTCGCGCGAGCCGCAGTGGACGCGGGCGCTACCGTCATCGAGCGGCTGGACGTGGACAAGACCCGACACGAGTCGGGGTTCATGCACTGTGAGACGAACAAGGGAGAAGTGAAGTGCGAGATGGTGGTGTACGCCACCCACGTGGACTCGCGACGCTTCTCGGCCTTCGTCGGGGACGAGATCGTGCCCATTCGCGGTCAGGGCATGGTGACGGCGCCCGGCGTGCTCACCGTCCAGGGCGCCTTCGCCACACACTGGAAGCTCAACGTGTGGCGCTCGGACCAGCACGGTCGTCTGATCCTCGGGGGCTGGCGTCACGACGCGTGGGACCGCTCGTACTGGAAGACACGGCCGGAGGTGGACCACCATCTCCAGGAGGACATCCAGGGCTGGTTCGAGCAGGTCTTTCCCGACTACGCGCCGCTGGACGTCCAGCGGCGGTGGAGCGGGATCTTCGGTTGGACCGCGGACTACCTGCCTCTCGTGGGACCGCTTCCCGGGCGCACGGGTGAGCTCGTGATCTCGGGGTTCAGTGGGGGCGGCCTGCCCTTCGCCTTCGAGGCGGGGCGGGTGATCGCATCCATCGTGACCGAGGGTGATCCGGTGCCGGGAGGTGATCTTCTCAACCCCCGCCGCTTCGCCTGACACCCTCCGTCGGAGCCTGTGGCAGGACGACTGTAGCGATGTCAGCTGAGCACCGTGACGCCCCGGACCGCCAGGTCGGGGGTGGGGCCGGGTTTCCACGACTGGCGGACGAGCTGATGGCACTATTCGCCCGCGGTGTGGACGCGCCCCTCGACGAGAGCACGTTCAACGCTCTGGCGCTGCGGGCCTTTACCCACCAGATGGACTCCAACGCGACGTACCGCGCCTTCTGCGAGGCCCGGGATGTGCGCCCGGCGGGGATCGGCCGGTGGGAGGACGTGCCGGCGGTCCCCACCACCGCGTTCAAGCGTCTGGATCTGGTCTCGTCGGACGGCCGCCCGGTGGAGGCCGTCTTCCGCACCAGCGGCACCACGGGAGGATACGGGGCGCGTGGGCGGCACCTGGTGCCCAGCCTGGCGCTCTACAGGGCGTCGCTCCTCCCCAACTTCCGCGCCGCGCTGCTTCCCGAGGGCGAGCGACTCCCCCTCCTCTCGTTGGTGCCTTCTCCGGCGGAGGCGCCCGACTCGTCACTGTCGTCGATGGTCGGCACGGCGGGCCACGAGCTGTGCGATGGCGTCCGGTGGCTGGTGGACGGGGACGGCCGCCTGGACCTGGCCGGCTTCGTCGAGTCGGCCGCCGCGCTGGAGGCGGAGGGACGTCCTGCGCTTCTGACGGGAACGGCGTACGCCTTCGTCCACCTGCTGGACGGCCTGACCCTCCGCGGCGAGAAGGCGCCGCTTCCGGAAGGGACACGGATCATGGAAACGGGGGGGTTCAAGGGCCGGAGCCGCGTGCTCGGGCGCGACGCCCTGTACCGGGCCGTGGAGGAGCTGCTGGGCGTGCCTACCCACCGGGTGGTGAACGAGTACGGCATGACCGAGCTGCTCTCCCAGCTCTACGAGCCGGTCCTGCGCGAGGGCCCGTCGGCGGAGCGCCGGCACGTGCCGCCGCACTGGCTCCGTGCGCGGGCGCTGGACCCCGGCACCCTGGAGCCCCTGCCACCGGGCGAGGTGGGGCTGCTGGCGTTCTTCGACCTGGCGAACCTGGGCTCGGTATGCCACGTCCTCACCGAGGATCTCGGCTCGGTGGCTCCGGACGGCGTGCGCCTCCAGGGGCGGGTGGAGGGGGCAGAGCCACGCGGCTGCTCGCGGGCCATGGAGGAGCTCATGACCGCCTCCGGGCGACGCTCGTGAGCGGGGGGGGAAGGCCGTTCGAGGCCTGGGCGCTGCCGGCCGGCGTGCCCCCGGCGGGCGGCCTCTCCCTCGAGTACGAGACCGGGGGGCTCCGCATCCGCTACCCGGCCGCGACGCCGAAGTGGATCGGCCGGATCGCGACGCTGCTCGGTGAGGCCCGACGGGGCCTCCTGGAACGGCGGGCGGCCGACGTCGCCGCGGCGCTCGGCCGGGTGGGGGATCG
>Ga0315535_1000445_pt1 | contig 29308 bp, 29 predicted proteins | sample SalMarSW160220MG_2_FD_203092 | JGI IMG/M metagenome (GOLD analysis project Ga0315535, IMG submission 203092) | Salt marsh sediment microbial communities from the Plum Island Ecosystem LTER, Massachusetts, United States - Salt Marsh Sediment SW1602-20 ... | reverse complement strand
GTGCACAAGACGCGCGGCGGATACACCGTGGACATCGGCAACGTCGGGGGGATGGACGCGCCCGTGGACGTGGTGCTGCGCTACCGGGACGGAAGCACCCGGACGGTGCACGAGACGCCGGAGATCTGGAAGGCCGACTCCAGGAAGGCCACGGTGAGCATCCGTACGGGCAAGACGCTCGCGTCCCTCATGCTCTACGGCGGCATCTGGATGGACGCGGACACGTCGAACAACACGTGGACGGCGAGGTGAGCGCATCTCGCGGCGGCCGCCGCATCCGTGGCGCCTGTCTCCTACAGCGTCGCCTTGAACCTCCGCGTCGCTCCCAGGACCCCGGCCGTCGCCATGACCGTGAGGATGGTGAACTGGGGCCACAGGTCGCGGATTCCCGAGCCCTTCAGGAAGATAGCGCGGATTACCTCCAGGAAGTGACGTAGGGGGTTGAGCAGCGTCAGCTCCCGGAAGAAGAGCGGCATCGTGTCGATGGGATACATGAACCCCGACAGGATGACGGCCGGGAGCAGGAACAGGAACATCGACAGGAAGGCTTCCTGTTGCGTGTTGGCCAGCGTGGAGATGAACAGCCCGAAGGAGAGCCCCGCCACGATGAAGAGCAGCGCGGCGAGGATGAGCGCCGGCACGGAGCCCCGCAGCGGCACGCCGAACCAGAGCAGGGCCACCGTGGTCACCAGGCTGATCTGCATCATCGCGATGCCCGCCACGGGGAGCGTCTTGCCCACCATGAGCTCCGTGGCCGACAGGGGCGACACCAGGAGCTGCTCCAGGGTGCCCACCTCCCGCTCGCGCACCACCCCCAGGGCCGTCAGCAGCAGGCACATGAGGAGGCTGATCACACCGATGACCGCCGGGACGTTGTAGACCCTCGACTCCAGCGACGGGTTGAACCACGCGCGGGTGCGCAGGTCCACGGACACGGGCATGGGGATGCCGGCGGTCGCCGCGAGCCTGGCGCTCGTCTCCTGGGCGATCTTGGCCGCGTACCCGCCGGCCACGGTGGCGGTGTTGGAGTTCGTGCCGTCCACGATGAGCTGCACCGCCGGGCTGCGCCCCGCCTTCATGTCGGCCGCGAACCGGGCGGGAATCTCCAGGCCGACCCGCGCGCCGCCGTGGTCGAGAGCCCTCTCCAGGTCCGCGGCGCGGTCGGACGTGCCCACCACGTGGAAGTATCCCGAGGCCGTGAACGCGTCCACCAGGGCACGGGACTCCATGGTCCGGTCGTGGTCCACCAGGAAGGTGTCCACGTTCCGGACGTCGGTGTTCACCGCGTAGCCGAAGAGCAGGAGCATGACGATGGGAGCGCCGAAGATCATGCGGACGGACATGGGGTCCCGGAAGATCTGGCGCAGCTCCTTGGCCACCATCCGGCGGATGCGGAGCAGGGAACGGCGCAGGGGGCTCACGCCTTGAGCTCCTTCCGGAAGAAGCGCGTGGCGAGTCCCAACCCCACGAGCGCGTAGAGAAGCATGGACACCCCCTGGGGCCAGAGCACCGACAGCCCGACCCCCTTCAGGAACACGCCCCTGGTGACCGTGACGTAGTAGCGCGCGGGGATGAGGTAGGTCACGCCCCGGAGGAAGGGGGGCATGGCGGAGATGTCGAAGAGGAAGCCCGAGAGGAGGATCGCGGGCAGGTAGGTGGACACCATGGCCGCCTGCGTCGCCAGCACCTGGGACTTCAACGCCGAGGAGATGAAGACCCCGAGGCCCAGGGCGCCCACCAGGAAGAGGAAGGTCATCGCCGCCAGCAGGAGCACGCTTCCGCGGAAGGGGGTTCCGAAGATGACCATCCCCGCCACGACGGTGACCGCGACGTCGAAGAGGCCGATGGCCAGGTACGGCACCAGCTTCCCGAGAATGACCTCGACGCGGCCCACGGGCGTGGCGGCGAGCTGCTCCATGGTGCCCCGCTCCCACTCCCGGGCGATGGTGAGGGAGGTGAGCATGGCCGCGATGATGGACATGATCACGGCGATGAGGCCCGGCACGATCATGTCCCTGCTCTCGAGGTTCGGGTTGTACCAGGTGCGCGGCTCCAGTCGGAAGGGAGGGCTCAGGGTACGCCCCTGCAGCACGGCCCCGATGCCGTACCGGGCGACGATGGCGTCGGCATAGTTCTCCGCGATGGTGGCGGTGTTGGCGTCGCTGCCGTCCAGGAGCAGCTGGACCGGCGCCCCCCGGCCCGCACGCAAGTCGCGCTGGTACTGCGGCGGGATGTCGAGAACGCCGAGCACCCGGCCGCGCACGAGATCTTCCTCCGCGGCTGCCTCGGTGGCGGGATGGTCCACCACCGTGAAGTACCCGCTGGAGACGAAGGCGTCGACGAGGTCGCGGCTGGCGGCCGTGTTGTCCCTGTCCACCACCGCAAGACGGATGTTGTTGATGTCCCAGGTGATGGCGTAGCCGAAGAAGAGGAGGAGAAAGAGCGGGAGCAGGAAGGCGAGGATCATGCTCCGGGGATCCCGCCGGAGCTGAATCCACTCCTTGCGCGCCATGGCCCAGAACCTGACGAGGTCCATGGCCTACCCCACCCGCGCGCCGCCCTCGGCGCGCACGAGAGAGACGAAGACGTCCTCCAGGGACGGCTCTATCGTATGGACGTCGCGCACCGACCGACCGGCGGCCTCCAGCGCGCGGCGCACCTCGGCCTCCCCGGCGGCTGCGTCCTCCACGGTGACGTGGAGCACCCTGCCGAACATGGCCGCTTCCAGCACCCCGGGTGCTCCCGCGAGGGCCTGCACGGCACGGGGCGCATCGTCGGTGTGCACCTCCAGGATGGGCTCCACCATGCGTCGGCGCAGGGCCCGGGGCGTGTCCAGGGCGATGAGGCGGCCGCGGTTCATGAGGGCCAGGCGGGTGCAGTACTCCGCCTCCTCCATGTAGTGGGTGGAGACGAAGACCGTGGTGCCGGCCTCGGCCATGCCGTTGATCAGATCCCAGAACCGGCGCCGGGCCATGGGGTCCACGCCGGAGGTGGGCTCGTCCAGGAAGAGGATGGGCGGCTCGTGCACCATGGCGCACCCCAGCGCGAGGCGCTGCTTCCAGCCCAGCGGCAGCTCGTCGGTGAGGCGGTCCCCGGCGTCCTCCAGCCCGGACATCGACAGGATCCACGCCTGGCGCTCGTCCAGGCGATCGCCGGTGACGCCGTACAGGCCGCTGAACAGGTCGATGTTCTCGCTCACCGTGAGGTCGGCGTACAGGCTGAAGCGCTGGGACATGTAGCCGATGCGCTCCTTGATGGCCCGACGCTCCCGGTGGATGTCGAGGCCGGCGACGAAGCCCTCTCCCGAGGACGGCGCCAGCAGGCCCGTGAGCATCTTGATGGTGGTGGTCTTGCCGGCGCCGTTGGGACCGAGGAAGCCGAAGATCTCGCCGGTGCGGACCTCGAAGCTCACCCGGTCCACGGCGGTGAAGTCGCCGAAGCGTCGCGTGAGCTCCCGGACGACCACCGGGGATCCGGCAGCCGACGGGGTCGCGGAGGCCGAAGAAGTCCCCGCCTCGGGTGCGAGGTTCGCCTCAGCCACGCGCTTCTCCCACGAGGTGGATGAACACGTCCTCCAGGGAGGGCTCGACCTCCTCGGTCTCGAGAATCCGGACGCCGGCGTCGTCCAGCGTGGGGCGGATGTCGTCGATGCCGGCCCCGGGGTCCAGGAGCGTGTGCACCGCCTCACCGAAGAGCGTGGCGCTGCGGACGGTGGGTGCGCTGCGGAGCGCATCCCGGGCCGCACGGGGCCGGTCGGAGCGCAGGGCCAGCATGGTGCCCTTCAGCGAAGACTGCAGCACGTCGGGCCGGTCCAGCGCCAGGGAGCGCCCCTCGTTGAGAAGGACCACCCGGTCGCAGCGCTCCGCCTCGTCCAGGTACGAGGTGGACACGATGACGGTGATGCCCTCCGCCACCATCTCGTGGAGGATGAGCCAGAGCTCCCTCCGGGAGATGGGGTCCACGCCGAACGTGGGCTCGTCCAGGAGCAGAACGTGGGGATGGTGCACCAGGCAGCACGACAGCGAGAGCTTCTGCTTCATGCCACCGGACAGCTTACCGGCCAGACGGTCGCTGAACTCGCCCAGACGGCTGAAGCGGTAGAGGCGCTCGAGGCGGGCCGGACGCTCGGCGCGGGGCACGCGGTAGAGATCGGCGTAGAAGTCGAGGTTCTCCTGCACGGTGAGGTCGTCGTACAGGCCGAAGCGCTGGGCCATGTACGCGATCCGGGGCTTCACGCCCTCGGGATCCCGCCCCACCTCGACGCCGTCCACCCATGCCTCCCCGCCGCTGGGGCGAAGCACGCCGGCGAGCATGCGCAGCGTGGTGGTCTTGCCGGCGCCGTCGGGGCCGACGATGCCGAAGAGCTCGCCGCGGCCGACGTCGAATGTGAGGGCGTCCACGGCGGTGAGGGGGCCGAAGCGTCGGGTGAGCCCGCGCAGGGAGAGGGCCTCCTTCACGATCCCGGCTCCAGCAGCGTCACGTCGGCGGGCACGCCGGGCTTCAGCTCGAAGCGCTGGTCTCCGGTGATGCGCACCTTCACCGGGTACACCAGCTTGATGCGCTCCTCCGTCGTCTGGACGTTGCGGGGGGTGAACTCGGCCTGGCTGCCGATGTAGATCACCACGCCGTGGTACGTCGAGTCGGGATACGTGTCGGACCTGATGTCGGCCTTCTGGCCCAGATGCACCCGGCCGATCTCGTTCTCGCGGACGTAGATGCGCACCCACCGGTCGTCGCGGTTGAGGAGCGTGACGATGGGCGCGCCGGGGCTCACGACCTCCCCGGGCTCCCGGTCCCGCACGGTGACGACACCTGCGAAGGGAGCCCTGACGACGGCGTTGGCCAGGGCGGCCTGGGCGCGGTCGAGGTTGGCGTGCGCCTGGCTCACCACCGCGCGCTGCGCGCGGATGGCCTCCGCCCGCGGCCCCGCCTTCACCAGCGTGAGGGCGTCGCGGGCCTGGTCGCGCGCGGCGTCCGCCACGTCCCGGAGGGTGGTGGCCTTGTCCAGCGCCTGCTGGCTCACGGCGCCGCCCTCGAAGAGCTTCTGCGCGCGCCGGGCGTCGCGGTCGGCGTCCGCCGCGCGCTGCTCCGCGGCGCGGAAGGCCGCCTCCGCCTGAGCGATCTCCTCCGGGCGGGAGCCCCGCACCATCTCCTCGAGGCGCGCCTCGGCGGCGGCCAGCTGGGCGGCGGCGGCGTCCCGTGTGGCGGCCAGCTCCGTGGTGTCGAGCACCGCCAGCTTCTGCCCCGGGGAGACCACGTCGCCTTCCTGGGGAAGCACCTCCGCCACCCGTCCCGGCACCTGGAAGCCCAGGTCCGCCTCGGTGGCCTCCACGGTCCCCGAGGCGAAGAGCGCCTCCGAGGTTCCGTTTCCGCTCCGGAGGACGAGCCAGGTGATGACCAGGGCCGCCAGCACCAGCGCCGGCACAATGATCAGGATCCGCTTCTTCATCGTGCGATCTCCAGCGCCGTGTTCATCCAAGCCTGGTCCAGGATCCCCCGGGCCCGGGCCATCCGTATGTGGGCCATCACCACGTCGTAGCGCGCTCCCGCGTATCCCGCCTGCGCTCGGTACAGGGCCGCCTCCGCGCGCAGGAAGTCGTCCTGGACCCCGGCGCCGGTCTGGAGGGACAGCTCCTCTATGCGCGCCACCTCCTGCCACTGGGTCACCGAGGCCTGGAGGGCCTGGGCGCGGCCGGTGGCTTCCACCAGCGAGGTGCGCGCCGCGTCCAGCGCGCCGGCGACCGCGAGCTGGGTCTGGTCGAGGTCCTCCTGCGCCACGCGCACGTCGGCCTCGGCCCTCCGGACGGAGGCGGCGCGCGCCCCGCCGGTGAAGAGCGGCCAGCTGAGCTGCACGCCGCCCTGCCACTCGTGGGTGTAGGCGCCGGCGCCGCTGCCGAAGCTCATGAGCGCCCCCGACGCCTTGACGCTGGGGAGCCACGTGGCGCGCTGGGCGCGCAGGCGCGCCCGTGCCGCGTCCAGCGTCCTCCGGGCGGCGACGATGCGCGGGTCCACCGTCGAGTCCGCGGCTGCCGTGCCCGCGCGCACGGACACGTCCGCCAGGGGCCGCCCGGAGACCCGCGAGGTGTCCACGCCCATGAGCCGGGCGAGGGAGCGCTCCGCGAGGCCCACCCGAGCGACCGCCGTGGACTGCTGCGCGAGCGCGTCCTGAAGGGCTGCCTGGGCGCGCAGCACGTCCACCTGCGCCGCGGTGCCCTCGCGAAGGCGCTGTCCCGCGTGCTCCCGCTCGCCCTGCAGCGCCGCCACCTGCCGGTCGGCGGCGGCCCGGATCTCCCGGGTGGAGAGTACCGCGACGTAGGCGCCGGCCACCGACTCCAGGAGGTCCTCGACGGAGGAGCGCTCCCCCGCGCGCGCGGCGTCGCGCACGGCGTCGGCCCCCCTCAGGCCGGCCCTGCGGGCGCCTCCGTCGAAGAGCGTCCAGGAAGCGCCGATCTGGCTCTGCACCAGCGTGCGGTCGAAGGCGGGCGGGTTGCGGGGATCGAAGCCGTGGAGGGGCGCCACCACCATGGGTTTCTCGAACCGCGCCAGGGACGAGGTCCCCACGATGTCCGGGAGATACGACGCCCGGGCGGCGGAGCGGCCGGCGTCGGCCTCGTCCACGCGGGCCCGGGCGGCGAGCACCGAGGGGTGCGTCGCCAGCGCCGAGTCCGCCGCGTCGAGGAGCGAGAGGGTCTGGCTCCGGGCGGGGAAGGGGAGGGTGGCCAGCGCCAGCGCGGCGAGCCACCACCGCCGGCCCGGGGTCGGTCGGGGATCGAATGCCATGCTCATGTCTCCTCGTGGGGCTCGAGGGCCGCGCGCACGAATGCCTTCACGTGCTCCGCGGCGGCCTTGCGCGTTCTCGGGTCCTCCAGGTCGACGCCTCCCACCTCCTTCATGAGGGGGGACATCACGTTCATGAACAGGGGCTGCGCGACGATGGACACCGCCGTGAGGAGCGGGTGGCCGAGGCGCATCTCACCCGCCTTCGCGCCCTCCTGGAGAATGCCCATGATGTAGCCCGCGTTGCGTTGGACGAGGGCCGTCACCTCGGGCGGGGGCTGCTTGCCTGCGGAGATCTCCTGGAAGATCAGCCGGGGCAGCTCCGGGTTCTTCGCCATCTGGTGGAAGAACACGTCGATCACCGCCGCCAGACGCTCCATGGGCGTTCCTTCACCCGTCGCCGCCGCGCCGACCCGGTCGACCACCGGCGCGAGGCGGCTGGCCAGGACCGCGGAGTACAGCGCCCGCTTCGAGCCGAAGTGGTAGGTGATGGCGCCCAGGTTCGCGCCGGCCCGGCGGGTGATCTCCCGCACGGACGCCCCGTCGTAGCCCTTGTGGGCGAAGACCGTGCGTCCGGCCTCGATGAGGGCTGCGCGGGTGTCCGTGTGCGTGGACGCCTGGGAGCTCGCTGGCGGGTGGCCGCTCTCGGGTGCGTCGTTCACGTCGTTCACGTCGTTCACGTCGTCTGGATGATTCATACGTTCGTATTGATACAATCGTATGAAGAACCGCGCAAGGGGTGGAGCACGGATCTCAGGGAAGCCGGGAAGACGGGTGGTGTGGCCGTCTCCGCGTTCCAGGCGTGACGACCGTGTGGCGCTACGGAAGGTCCGACGTGGGTCGGCCGCCCCTCAGTCGAGGGAGGCGACCACGGAGCGCAGCGCGCGCACGCCCTCCACCAGCCGCGGGCCGGGCCTGCCCAGGAAGGGCTCGCCCACGCAGTGCACGCGTGCCTCGCGCACGAAGCGCTGGTCGGCCCAGGCACGGTTCCGGAGGACGACGTCGGGGCGGTACTTCGAGGGATGCACCCCGCACCAGGAGAGCACCACGGCATCCGGCGCCCGCTCCGCCACCTCCTCGTCGCTCATGGGCCGGCTCTTCACATCTTCGTCCTCGAGGACGCCGCGGGCGCCGGCGGCGTGGAGGACGTCGGTGGCCCACGAGCGTCGCCCCGGCGTGATGACCGGCTTGGGCCACCACTGCACCAGGATCCGGGGTGCGTCGGCGGGAGGCTCCGGGGCGTCGAGCTCCGCACGCATCCCGGCTACCAGCGCCTCGGCGCGCTCGGGAACCGCCAGGAGGGCGCCTATGTCGCGGACGTCCCGATACACGTCCTCGAGGGACACCGGCTCGGGGGCGATGAAGCGAAGGCCCGCGGCCTGGAGACCCTCGACGACCTTCTCGTGCCCGGGCACGGTGAGCGTGGCGAGCACCAGGTCCGGCTCCAGGGCCGCCACGGCGGCCACGTCGATGTGCAGGTCGGGGCCCAGCCGCGGAAGGGGGCCCACGACCTCCTCGGGCCAGTCCGAGTGGTCGTCCACCCCCACGAGCATGGGGGCGCACCCCAGGGCGTGGACTATCTCGGTGTTGGAGCAGGCCAGGGACACAACGCGCATGGAGACGGCTACCCTGTCGAGGGCGGCGTGTTCGGCCCCGCGTGGGACGGTGCATCGCACGCGCGTACATGGAGGCCGGGGCGGCACCATCGACGGCCTGAGGGGTCAATGAACGTCTGCCAGGCCCTCCTCGACAAACTCCGGAGTACCCCATGGTCGAGACTCCTTCCACGATGCTGCCCCTGGGTCGCACCGCCCCCGACTTCTCGCTTCCCGAGCCCGCCACCGGAAAGACCGTGTCGCTGTCGGACTACGCCGACGCGCCGGCCCTCCTCGTGGTCTTCCTGTCCAACCACTGCCCGTACGTGAAGCACATCGCCGGCGAGCTCGCGCGCTTCGGGCGCGAGTACCAGGAGAAAGGGCTGGCCATGGTGGGCATCATGGCCAACGACGTGGCGAACCACCCCGACGACGCTCCGCCCAAGATGGCCCAGGAGGTCGAGAACCGGGGCTACACCTTCCCTTACCTGTACGACGAGTCGCAGGACGTGGCGAAGGCGTACCGCGCGGCGTGCACGCCGGACTTCTTCCTCTTCGACGGGGATCGGAAGCTCGTGTATCGGGGCCAGTTCGACACCGCACGACCGTCGCTGAAGGTGCCGGTGACCGGGAAGGACCTGCGGGCGGCATGCGACGCGGTGCTCGGAGGCGAGCGGCCTTCCGAGGACCAGACGCCCAGCGTGGGCTGCAACATCAAGTGGAAGGTGGGGAACAACCCGCCGTGGTTCGCCTGAGAGGGCGGTGATCGTCGACCGTCCAGCCGCACACACGGAGGAGAAGGCTGCTACGCCAGCTCCTTGAGCTCGGGCTCACGCGGCCGGTCCCCGGAGCGGCCCCCGCAAAAAAAGAAGACGCCACCGGGCTTACTCCCCGGTGGCGTCTGGCTGTCACAGCCCGGCACGATGGCCGGAACGGCGCGAACAGCTAGGATCGGTTCGGCTTAGAAGCCGGTACGGCGATCGCTTGCCCTTGCCGGACTGGACAGGGTACATGGACTAGACAAGGATCACCTCCTTAGCTGGAGTCGACATCGGGCAGAACGCCAGCGGGCTCCGGGCCCGCGGTCCGCCCCCCGTCGCCTCGTTGGCGGCGGGGGCGGCCCAGGTCGGAGCGTGCTCCGACCGCGCGCATGATAGTGACGCGCGAGGGGGGATGGCAAGAGCGCCGTGCACCAGATCTGGTGGCAGGTTGTTCGCCATCGTGCGACATGCGGGGGGCCGCTCCCCGGGCGGGGTAGCCCGGGGGGACCGGGCGGTCAGGCGTCGCGGTAGGCCCGCCAGAAGAGGAGGCCCGTCACCGCCAGGGCGATGACGATCCAGAGGATGCCCCATGCCATGGTCGGCACCCCCGTCATCTGCGCCAGCATATGGGCGTCGGACATGGCGTTCGGCCGCTGCAGGATGTCGCTCCTGATGTCCAGGATGGCGTACAGGGCGGAGGTCATGCCCAGGACCAGCAGGAGCCCCTTGTTGAGCGCAACGGACATCTTCCGCGAGTACGCGATCATGGCCGCACCGAAGGTGATGCCGAAGATCACACCGAAGGTGCTGCGCACGTAGAGCGCGGTGAGCCCGATCACGAGCCCGCCGATGAGGGCGTTCACCAGCTTGGACGGAATGCGGCGCGAGCGTGACGCCTCCACCATGAGCGCGCCCCAGGCCAGGCTCCCCAGATAGCCCGCCGACAGCGTCAGGAACCGGTTGCCGCCGGAAGTGAAGGTCGCGCCGCCCTGCTGGGCGTTCAGGGTGATGGCATGCACGGCGCCCCCCGTGGCCAGCGCCACGATGGCGTGGCTGGTCTCGTGGAGGAGCACGACGAAGATCTTCAGGGGATACACCACCGGCGTGTCCCACAGCAGCCAGAGCGCGCCGAAGTAGACGGCGAACCCGACGAGGAACTTCACCTTGCGCGACGTTGCGGCATTCATGGCAGTATCCGATTGCTCCCGGTTGGTCGGACGCTCTCAGGCACCCTACGGTTGCCCGCCGGGAGGGGTTTCCCCGGCGAAGGCGATGGTGTAACGGGCGGCGAGGAGGGGGGCGCGCTCGTCGATGGCGGTGCGCACCAACCCGGCCTGCTGCCCGGGATTCCCCAGCGCTGCCAGCGCTTCCTGCGCGACCTGGGCCGGGCTCACGCCGTAGCTGAAGTTCAGCGAGGCCGCCCACTGATAGGTGCTGTCCCCCCAGGCGCGATCCAGCTCCTTGAGCTCGGAGGGCGACACCTCCGCTCCGCGGCGCGCCGCCTCGGCCAGGGCCATGCGCCGGCGGGCGAGCTCCTCCACGGAGGCGCGGAAGCGTGCGGAGTCCGAGCCGCGGCCGCCCGCGTGCCACGAAGCCGGCCGGCTCGCCGCCCAGGCGAGATACTCCTTCAGCGTCACCTTCCCGGCCGGCCACCGCGCCAGCGTCGTGGTGTCGGCGGCCGCCGGAGCCGCCCCCGCCGCGAGGCCCGCCGAGGACACGGTAACCTGCGTCCCGACGGAGTCCATCCACGAGTCCAGCGTCGCCTGGGGGTCGCCGATCTGACCGGCGACGTCCCGGGCCACGCGGCTCCTGGCCTCGGCGAAGGGCACGATCTTGCGGTCTTCCAGCTTGATGATGTGATACCCGTACCGCGTCTCCACCACCGGGCTGATCTCCCCCACCCGGAGGGCGGAGGCCGCGTTCCAGAACGCGTCCACCCAGTCGCCCTTGCGTCCCGGCTTCAGGAGCCCCTGGCGAGCCGCGGCGCCGGGCTCCTGGGAGAGCCGCGCCGCCGTCTCCGCGAAGTCGGCTCCCCCCTTCACAAGGGCCAGCGCCTTCTCGGCCTTCGCCTTGGCGGCGGCGTGCTCCGCCGGGCTCCGCCAGCGCTCGCACAGGAAGAGGATGTGCCGGACGGTGAGCACGTAGTCCGGGTCGGTGAGGTAGCGCGCCCTCAGCACGTCGTCGCTCACGCCCTTGTCCTGGAGGAGGAGGTCGGCACCGAGGATGTCCAGGAGCCGGTCGTTCTCCTGGCGGTGGAGGAGGGGAGCGCCCAGCTCGTCGGTGGTGGAGTCGGACACCGCGAGGGCGAAGGCGGTGAGGTTCGCCAACGTGTGTCGTGCCTCCGGCTGGAGCCCCAGAAGATCCTTCTCCTGGAAGGTGACGGGGCCGACGGTGATGGCGGGAGGCTGCGATTCGCCGCACGCAGTCAGGCCGACGGCGAGGAGCAGGACGGGGATCTTCATGGCATCAAGTTGACGGGATCGGGACGCAACTCAAGGTGCCGGAGCGCGGCCGTGCGGCGTCGCCCCAGCGTCTCCTCGTCTCCCTGCGGGCCGCCGACGAAGACGGCCTGGACGGGGCCGACTATCACCTCGCCACCCTGGAGGCGCTCTTCCGCGGGACACCGCGCGCGGGCGCCGGCTCGTCGGTGGATCTCGACCTGCTCCTCACCGACGCCTACCTGACCTTCGGCTCGCATCTCCTCCAGGGGCGGGTGGACCCCGCCACCCTGAAGCCCGAGTGGTTCGCGAACCGGCGCTCCGTGGACATGGCGACCCACCTCCAGGATGCGCTGGCGTCGGGGGACATCGATGCGGGGCGGAGACCTCCCCGCCACCGATACCGTGGCCGTCACGGACGCCGAGCTCTACGACGCCGGCCTCGCCGAGGCCGTAGGCCGCTTCCAGAGCCGCCATCTCGAGAAGCCCCTCGCCCTCGCCGACTACCTCCTGGCGGGGAACCCAGACTGGAGCCCCGAGCGTATCAGGTCCGTCATCGCGAAGGGTCGGGAAACGACGATCTGGCTGAAGAACCGGTGCCGGTGCACATTCTGTATTGGACGGCGTTCGTGGACGGCGGCGGCGTCGTGCAGTTCCGCCGCGACATCTACGGACGTGACCGGGCGGTTCGGCCGGCCCTCGAAGCCGACCCTCCCAGGAACTGATCTCAGGAGCCCGCACTCTCTTGCCGCCTCCCATCGCCCGCCGCGCCCGCGCCGCTCTGGTGATCCTCCTGTGGGCGTCCGGCTCCTCGTGAACGGGACCAGGCTCGCGTCGCGCGTCGGCGTGCTGGCGCCAAGGGTCGGTCGGCGGGGAGCCTCGTGATCATGTCCGGATTCCGGACCCCGGCCTACAACGCCGCCATCGGCAACCACACGGTGTACTCCCGGCATCTGTGGGGGGACGCCGCAGACATCTACGTGGACGCGGACGGAGACGGCGTGATGGACGACCTGAACGGTGACGGACGCTCCGACGTCCAGGATGCGCGGGTGCTGGCGGGTTGGATCGACCGGGCGGTGCGGAGGGTCCCGCTGATCCCCGGCGGGCTGGCCGCGTACCGGCGCACCGCCGCCCACGGTCCTTTCGTGCACGTGGACGCCCGTGGCTTCCGGGTCCGCTGGTAGACCGTGGAGAACGGTTGGGGGATCCTGCTGCTCATGGTCCCGGGCTTCTTCCTGGGATGGTTCATCCTGGATCGGATGCGGCGTCCGCTCAACGACGACCCGAAGCTCATGCGCAAGCTCCTCGCGGAGCACCCGGCCACGTTCATCGCAGGGTGTACGGTCGTGGGCTCGGTACTGATCTGGGCGGTGCTGAGGGTCCTGCGAATCCGGTAGGGGCGACGGGAGCCCGCGACGGGGCGACCGTCCGAGGACTTACGCCCCGCCGCTCACGCCGCGGTCGGCCTTCGACGTGGCCTCGTCTTCCGTCCCTTCCTTCGGCGCGCGCAGCCGACGGTGGAACTCCTCGGCGGCGTCCAGCCGCCCCACGCCCGTTTCCAGATCCGCGAGACGCTCCTCCAGCTGCTCCAGGCGAACGCCCAGGAGCTGCTGCTCCCGGTCGGCCTCCGAGCGCATATGGCCGAGCGCCTCGCGGATCACCGGCGCCAGAAAGGCCCGCACGGAGAAGCCCACGACCAGGGTTAGGATCGCGAGTCCCAGGAGCGTGAACCAAACGAGTGCGGCGATGCCGTTGTAGTCCATGGTCACAAGCGGGATGAAGGGCTGTCGGCCGGTGCTCCCTACGGTGCACCGGGGAGGGCTGTTTCGCCAACCCGTTGACAGGCCATGCTCCGCGCCGTGAATTGCCCTCCATGGCATCCCCCTCGACCCTGGCCCCTGTGCGCGGGCCCTTTCGCGCCGTCACGCGCGCCGTGGTGCCCGGCTTCGCCGACCTCGACCACGACACCTGGCTTCTTGGTGAGGCCGTCGTCGACGAAGCTCTGGCGGAGCGCCCCCGGAGGGTCCGCCGCCAGGTGGTGCTCTTTCTGCGCGTGCTGGCGGTCCTGGCCCGACTGCGCTGGGGGAGGAGCCTCGCCTCTGTCCCGGCCGGGAAGGTGCGCACCCTCCTCGACGGCCTCGAGCGGTCCCGGCTCCTGCTGATCCGCCGGGGCGTCTGGGGGGTGCGGACGCTGGCCTACATGGCACTTTACACGCAGCCAGGGATCCAGACCTCCCTGGGGTACAGGGCCTCCGCTTCCGGGTGGGAGGCGCGCGGAGGCCCCCAGGGGCCGTGGCCCGGACGTGCCGGTGCCGGACCTCCCGAGGCGGGGGTGCTCACGGCCGGCGACGACTCCGGGGGCGATCCCGATGGCGGTGCCCATCGTGCGTGAGGTCCATGCGGACGTGGTGGTCGTCGGGTCCGGCGCCGGCGGCGGCACCGTCGCCCAGCGGATGATTCCGCTGGTGGCGGCGGGCGGGCGGGTGGTCGTCCTCGACCAGGGACCGCGGCTACGCCCCGAGGACTTCACCGGCAACGAGCTGGACATGGCGTCGGCGCTCTTCGCGGACGCCGGGGGCTTCCTCACGGCGGACGGCACCATGACGCTGGCCTTCGGGCGCGCGTACGGGGGCTCCACGGTGGTCTATACCGGCACCTCGCTGCCCCCTCCGGAGCGGGTCGTCCGTGCCTGGGGCGTGCCGGGGCTGGAGCACGCCGACCTGGTGGCGCGCGCCGCGCGCTACGCACGGGAGAACGGGGTGCATCTGCTTCCCGACGACGTCATCAACGAGAACAACCGCCTCTTCGTCGAGGGGTGCGCTGGCGCCGGATACGCGTGCCACCAGTTCCCGGTGAACGTGCGCGGGTGCCGGGGCTCGAGCCTCTGCAACCTGGGATGCCCCAACGGAGCCAAGCAGGGGACGCACGTGGTGCAGCTTCCCCGTGCGGAGGCCGCGGGTGTCGAGGTGGTGACGCGGGCGGAGGCGCTGAGGCTGGAGGAGCGCGCGGTGGTGGTCCGCGTGCGCGAGCGACCGCTGCAGGGGAAGGGGACGCCACCGGAGTGGGCGCCCGGCGAGTACCGTGTCACCGCCGACGTGGTGGTCCTCGCCGGGGGCGCGGTGGGCTCCAGCGCGCTCCTGCTCCGCTCGGGTCTCGGCTCCAGGCTCCCCCGCCTGGGGCACGGCTTCACGTGCCACCCGGCCTTGATCCTGGTGGCGGAGCACGCGCGGGAGCTCACCAACGACGTCGGTCACCCGAAGAGCTTCTATGTGGATCGGGCGGAGGAGGAGGGCTTCGTCCTGGAGACGTGCATGTACTTCCCGTTCGTCACGGCGAAGAACCTCACGGGCTTCGGACCGGACCACGAGCGCCTCATGCGTGCCTTCCCTCGGCTCCAGATGATCCTGGTCCTGGCCTGCGACAAGGCGGCGCCGGGGAACAGGGTCGAGGTGGACCGCGGGGGTGCGCCCAGGGTCCGATACGGATTCACGCCGGCGGTGCGGAGCAGCATGGTGGCGGCCACGCGGGCGGCGGCGCGGATCTTCTTCGCCGCCGGCGCGGAGCGCATGCACGTCCCGCTGGCCGATCCGCCGATCGTCGAGCGGGCGGAGCTGGATGCGCTGGAGAGGCGCATCTCCGTGGAGCACTTCCTCCCCGGGAGGGTGTCCGTATCCGCTGCCCACCTCATGGGTGGGTGCGGGATGGGCCGTGGGGCCTCAGATTCGGTGACCGACCACCGGGGCCGGGTGCACGGCGTGCCCTGGCTCCGGGTGGCGGACTCGAGCCTCTTTCCGGACTCCATCGAGATCAACCCGTATCTGACCATCATGGCCCTGGCGGACCGGGTGGCCGAGGGCGTCCTGGAGGAAGTGGCATGAAGCTCAGCGGTGCCGCCATCGCCGTGCGCGCTCTCGAGGACGAGCGTGTCCCCTTCGCCTTCGGCATTCCCGGGACGCACAACCTGGAGCTCTACGACGCGCTGGCGCCGTCGCGCTCGGTGCAGACCGTGCTGGTCACGGACGAGCAGAGCGCATCGTTCATGGCCGACGGCGTCTGGCGTGCGTCGGGACGGATGGCGTGTGTGAACCTGGTGCCGGGCGCGGGGCTCACCCACGCGCTCTCGGGCATCGGCGAGGCCCTTCTGGACAACGTGCCCATGCTCGTCCTGGGATGCGGGATCCGGCGGGACTCCCATCGGGCCTTCCAGCTCCACGACGTGGACCAGGCCGCCCTGGCGGCGCCCCTCACCAAGGCGACGTTCCTCCCCCTCACCGGGCAGGAGCTGTACGACCAGATCCGGGAGGCGTGCCGCATCGCACGCTCCGGGGCTCCCGGGCCGGTCTTCGTGGAGGTGCCGGCGAACCTCTATCTGTTCGTCCACGAGGTCACGCTGCCCAAGGCGAGGGCCCGCGCCGACGCGCTGCTGCCCGCGGCCCCCGAGGAGCCGTTCATGAACCGCGCGGTGGACATCCTGCGCAGGGCGCGCAGGCCGCTCCTCTACGTGGGCGCCGGCGCCGCCGGGGCGGCCGACCAGGTGCGCCGGGTCGCCGAGCTCCTGGAGGCCCCGGTGGCGACCACGTTCCAGGGCAAGGGCATCCTTCCGGAGGATCATCCGCTCTTCCTCTGGCCGGGCTTCGGCGCCGCCGCTCCTCCGTTCGTCCGGGACGTGGTCGCGTCGTGCGACGCGACCCTCGCGGTGGGATGCCGCTTCGGGGAGGTGGCCACCGGTAGCTACGGCCTGGAGCCCCCCCGGCCCCTGATCCACGTGGACATCGATCGCGACGTTCCGGGCCGCAACTACAAGGCCGACGTCGCGGTGCTGGCCGACGCCGGGGCGTTCCTGCGGGTGCTGCTGGACCGGCTGAGCGGAGACGCCCGTGCGGAGGACGCGGAGCTCCGGAGTCGCATCGGCGCGGGGCACACGCGCGTGTGGGACGCATGGGTCGAGGACGTCGGGGGTGAGGGGGTCACGCCTCCGCACCTGCTCCGGGCCGCGCAGCGCATCTTCGGGCCGGACACCGTGTTCACCACCGACAGCGGGAACGGGACGTTCCTCGCGGCGGAGTGTCTGCGCCTGGAGGGGCCGGGGCGTTTCCTGGCGCCGGTCGATTACTCCTGCATGGGGTACGCCGTGCCCGCCGCGCTGGGGGCGAAGCTGGGGAGACCCGAGGCGCCGGTGGTCGCGCTGGCCGGAGACGGCGCCTTCCTCATGACCGGTCTCGAGCTGCTCACGGCGGTACACGAGGAGCTCGGCGTGGCCGTGCTGGTGCTGCGCGACCACGAGCTCGCGCAGATCGCCCAGTTCCAGGCCGTCGCCATGAACCGCAAGGTGGCGAGCAGGGTGCACGACTACGACGTGCGCGGGCTGGCGGCCGGCATGGGCGTGGACTTCCTGGAGCTGGCCTCCGACGACCAGGTGGAGGAGGCGCTCGCCGAGGCCGAGCGCATCACCCGGGAGGGCCGCCCCGTCCTCGTCGACGTGGCCATCGACTACTCACGCAAGACGTACTTCACGCAGGGCGTGGTGAAGACCAACCTCCATCGCCTTCCCTTGAAGGACCAGATGCGCTTCGTGGGCCGGGCCCTGAAGCGCAAGGTCACCGGATAGGCGAGCCCTGCGCCGATTTCACGCGCCCGCCCACGCTGTACCGGGGCGCGTCAAATCGGATGCAGGGCCAGGCGGGCGAGGACGATGACCGAGACGTACCTGAATGGTACGTCGCAGGTCGGCGCCCGGAGCCCAACGAAGCCCTGTACCGATTTCACGCGCCCGGCATGGTGAGCAGCTGGGCGTACAGCTCGATGGCATACCACAGATTCGCCACCCGGACATTCTCGTCGGCCGCGTGCTGGTTGTCGTCGTAGTTCGCCACCGGAACGTTCACCGCCGGCTTTCCCAGCGTGTCGGTGAAGAGGTAGAGGGGCAGGGACCCGCCCAGACCCGGCTCGAGCACGAGGCTCCCCTTGCCGAAGGCGTGGTCGGCCGCGGCGCGTCCCGCCGCGACGATCTGCCGCACGTAAGGGTTGTCCATGTTCGTGCGAGCGGCAGGGTACCCCTGTCCGCCGGTGACCTTCACGATCTTCCGGTAGCGCAGGCGCGTGGCCATGTCGGGGTCCTGGCGCACGATGTGGTACCCCTGCTTCCGGATGTGCGCTTCGATGAGCTCCTTCATGTGCTCCGGCGTGTTTCCCTTCACCAGCCGGATCCCCAGGTCCGCCACCGCCGTGGAAGCGATGGCGTTCGTGTGGTGCGCTCCGGTCTCCGCCACCTTGATGCCCAGCACGTTCAGCGCCGGCAGCATGAGCCGCTGGGCCAGCGTCTCGGGCTCCCCCTCGGTCCATGACAGGCCGAGCTCCCTCTTCAGCTGTGCGTCGTACTTGGGGAGCGCCGCCAGCGCGGCCTTCTCCTCGGGGCCCAGCGGCGCGTCGGTGTCGTAGAAGCCCTGAACCAGCACCTTGCCGTTCGCGTCCTTCATGCTCGCCAGCAGCTGAGAGAGCATCATGCCGGGGTCCGGAGCCCAGTTACCGTAGTGGCCCGAGTGGAGGTTCCGGTCGGCGCCGTACACGGTGAGCTCCATGTCCATGACCCCGCGCACGCCGAAGGTCAGCTGGGGGCGTCCGCTCTGGTGGGCAGGGCCGTCGAAGAAGAGCCACACGTCCACGGGCGCGAAGAGGTTCCTGTACTCTTTGAGGTACGCCTCCAGGTGCGGCGAGCCGGCCTCTTCCTCGCCCTCGAGCAGGAAGATCAGGTTGGACGTCGGCCGCACGCCCGCCTCGCGGAAGGCGCGCAGCGTAGGCAGCAGCGCGCCGATGGGCGCCTTGTCGTCACCGGACGAGCGCGCGTAGATGCGCCACTCGAGGTCCACCGCCTCACCGTCCGCCGGGAAGGCCCGGGGCGTTCCGCCGGACTCGATGGCTCGGGTGTACAGGGTCGGATCCCAGGGCCCGTGGGTCCACTCCGAGGGCGTGACCGGCTGACCGTCGTAGTGCGCGTAGAGCCCGAGCGTGCGCTTCGCCCCGGGGACATCGAGGGTCCCGTAGACGATGGGCGGAGCGCCGTCCACCTCGAGGAGCCGCGCATCCACGCCCACGGCCCGGAGCTGGTCGCGGATGTAGGCCGCGTTGCGGCGAATGTCCACCGAGTCACGGGCCACGTTGGGATACGAGAGCAGCTTGGCGAAGTCCCGCAGGATCGCGGGGCCGTGGGCGTCCCGGTACGCACGCGCCACCTGGGGCCCGTTCTGCCCGGAGAGGCGCGCGGCGCCCGGGCCCGCGGCCACGGCGAGGGCCAGCGACAGGGAGAGGACGGCGACCGCGGCCCTGGCCGACGTTTCGGCGAGCCGCGACGATGAGGGAGCGGGGAGGTCGGGGCGTCGAGCGGGGGCGTCGGCGTTCATGGGCTTCGGGGTGAAGGCGGCTGGTCGTGCCATCGTAGGAAATTCACGAGGCGTTCGGCATCAGAGGGGAGTGATGTACACCACCTGCATGTTCTGCAACAAGCCCCTGGGCTCCAACGAGGTCGTGGAGACCTTCCCCGTAGGGCGTCGCCTGGCGTTCGACGCCGAGCGGGGGCGGCTCTGGGTCGTGTGCAGGAAGTGCGAGCGCTGGAACCTCTCGCCGCTGGAGGAGCGCTGGGAGGCGGTGGAGACCTGTGAGCGCATCTTCCGCGAGACGCGGGTCCGGGTCTCCACGGAGAACATCGGCCTGGCCCGGCATCCCGAGGGTCTGGAGCTGGTGCGCATCGGTCGGCCTCTGCGGCCGGAGTTCGCGGCCTGGCGCTACGGCGACCAGTTCGGACGGCGCCGGAAGCGCGCGATCCTCTACGGCGTGGGTGGCGTGGTACTGGTGGGTGGTGTGTTCGTGGGAGGGGTGGCCACCGGCGTCATCAGCGCCGGGCTCCTGGGCCAGTCGGGGAACTTCGTCAACATGTTCATCAACGGCCGCACCCTCGCCAAGGTGCGCACCCCCGACGGCAAGGTCCTGAAGCTGAGGAACCGGGACCTGCGGGCGACGCGCATCGAGTACGACGGCGACCGCATGGTCCTCGTGCTTCCCGCACATGCGATGGGCATGGGGCGCCGTCACGAGTACCGCTTCGAGGGAGAGGAGGCCCGGCACGCGGCCGGCGTGGTGGTCTCGCGCATCAACCGGGCGGGGGCAGGCCAGGGCCACGTGCAGGATGCGGTCCGCCTCCTGGACGTCCACGGCTCCCCCGACGCGGTGCTGCGTGCCGCGTCGGAGCAGCGGGGACGGGGGATGGCCCTCACCAGGTCCCAGAACCGCCTGGGCCAGGTGGCGGCCCTCTCCGCGCCCACCCGGCTGGCGGTGGAGATGGCGCTCCACGAGGAAGAAGAGCGGCGGGCCCTGGAAGGCGAGCTGTGGCTGCTGGAGGAGGCGTGGGAGGAGGCGGAGGAGATCGCCGCCATATCCGACAACCTGCTCCTCCCCGAAGGAACCGACGCGTTCCTCGAGCGGCATCGGGAGCCCGACGCCGGCTGAGCGATGCGACGCCGGCGGACAGGCGCCCCCGGGGCCTCGGGGGGGAACATCTGGCGCGGGCGGTCCTTTTTCGCATCTTGTGAAGTTCCCCCCCAAGGGACGGTGGCTTCGGCGTCCACACTGGATCCGCCAGCCCGAACGACCGTTGAGAGCGGAGGTGCGACTGACCGTGGAGCCATGGCTCCCCTAGAGTGGATCCTCCTCGTCGAGGACGAGGCGGATCACCGATTGCTGGTCAAAGCGGCGCTGGGGCGGGTATCCGCCCAGATCCACATCCACGAGGTGGTGGATGCGGAGACCGCCATGACATGGCTCCGGCGTGTCGCCGCCGAACCCTCGGGGTTGGATGGGGGCATGGTCGTGCTCGACCTTGGCCTGCCCGGGGCCTCGGGCTTCCGCGTGCTGGAGTGGATGCGCGACGTGCCGGCGCTCGAGAAGCTGCCGGTGGTGGTGCTCACGGCCTCGGAGAACCCCATGGACGCCGATCACGCGTTCAACCTCGGAGCCCGGGGGTACTTCCAGAAGCCCGCGGATCCCCGCCTGTATGTCGAGATCTTCCAGCGCGCGCTCCGCCTCGTGGAGAATGGGTCCGAGTCCCCGGAGCGCCCATGAGGCACGAGCCTCGCAGCCCGTTCCGCCTCGGACGGGTGGCGCGGCCGGGGCGATGGAGGATCATCCCGGAGCCGGGGGAGCACCTTCCGGATCCCGCCGTGCCGTGAGCGTGAGGGTGCCGCGACCTCGCGAGGTCAGCGGATCTGCACGGTCGTGTCGCGCCCCTGGCGGAGCTCCTTGGGTATGAAGTCCTTGATGCGCGTCCAACTCGACAGCGCCCAGAACGCGAGGGCGATGATCAGCAGGATTATGGTGGTCTTGAGGTCGAGGCGCTTACCCCGGATCCACTTGAGCACGGGCTCTCCTTGCGCCGTCGCGACCACCGTCCGGCTCCGGCCTCGCACCGACGGCCGCCCGGGATCGCGTGTGCGTCGCCGCGAATGTACCCGTACGCCTGGCGCCGACGCGAGTGGAGACCGGAGCGGGCACGCCTCGCTCGCGCTCCGCCGGCCGGCGCCGGGAGCGTGACCGGGCTCCCGTTCCTGGCGTGGGGCGCCCCGCTGGTGGAAGCCCGCTTCGCGAGCCGACCCAACCGGTTCCTGGTGCGCGCCCGTGTGACCGGCGGCGCCGACGTCGATGCCCACCTCGCAGATCCCGGTCGCCTGAAGGAGCTGCTGGTGCCCGGGCGGCGCATGGGGCTTCGGCCCGAGACGCCCTCGCCGAAGCGTCGCACCCACTGGACCGCGGTCCTGGTGGAGAGCCCCGACGGGGAAGAGTGGGTGTCTCTGGACACCACCGTGCCGAACCGCCTGGTGCGGGCGGCGCTCGCCCAGCGGGCCCTGGCGGAGTTGCGGGAGTGGGAGCTGGTCGGATGGGAGGTGCCGTTCGGGAAGTCCCGTCTGGACTTCCTGCTCCACGGTCCAGGGGGACGCCGCAAGTACGTGGAGGCGAAGAGCGTCACGCTGGTCCGCGACGACGTGGCCCTCTTCCCCGACGCCGTGACCGCCCGCGGGACCCGCCACCTCGAGGAGCTGGTGCGGGCACGCCATGAGGGTCACGAGGCCGCCGTGCTGTTCGTGCTCCAGCGGCGGGATGCGCACCGGATCGTCGCGGCGCGCGCCATCGACCCAGACTTCGCCGACGCCCTGGCCCGCGCCGTGGGAGAGGGCGTGCAGGTGCTGGGCCGGCGGTGCTCGGTGGGGTGGGAGGGGATCCGGTTGGGTGGACGCGTGCCGGTGGAGGTGGGGTAGGGGGCCACCTTACGTCCCGGCCCGCGCACCCCTATGATGCGGGTGATGCGGCACGACGTTCTCCGGAAATCGCCGCTCCCGTCCGCCAACCTCGCGCCCACCGTGCCCATCTTCACCACCGCCTGTCCCCGCAACTGCTACAGCACCTGCTCATTCCGGGTGCACGTGGAGGACGGGAAGCTCCGGCGCATCGAGGCGCACGAGGGCAACCGGGCCACCCCCGAGGGTCCCTGCCTCAAGGGCCTGAGCTACGTGGAGCGTGTGAGCTCGCCGGACCGCATCCTCCACCCCCTGCGCAGGAGATCCGACGGGAGCTTCGCGCGCATCTCCTGGGACGAGGCGCTGGACGAGATCACGCGCCGGCTCGTCGACGTCCGCGAGCGTGAGGGCCCGCAGGCCGTCCTCTACTACAAGGCCAGCGGCACCAAGGGGCTCCTGAACCAGGTCGGCCGGGCGTTCTGGCGGCTCTATGGCGGATACACCACCACGTACGGCGACCTGTGCTGGCCGGCGGGGCTGGAGGCGACGCGGCTCACGCTGGGCGCCAACAAGCACAACGCTCCCTGGGACCTGGAGAACGCGCGCCTCATCGTCATGTGGGGAAAGAACCCCGCGGAGACGAACGTCCACCAGGGCGTCTTCCTGGAGCGGGCGCTGAGGGCCGGGGGCCACCTGGTGGTGGTGGATCCGCGGCGCACCGAGACCGCCGAACGCGCCGAGCTCCTCATCCAGCCGAGGCCCGGCACCGACGGTGCCCTGGCCCTGGCGGTGGCCCACCTGCTCATCCGGGACGGGCACGTGGACGAGGCGTTCGTCCGTGAGCACGTCCATGGGTTCCGCGACTTCGCGGCGAGCGTGGCCGAGCGCACGCCCGAGTGGGCGGCGGAGGTGACGGAGGTGCCCGTGGCGCACATCGAGCGCCTGGCCGAGCTCTTCGCTTCCGTGCGGCCGGCCACCATCAACGCCGGCTTCGGCATGCAGCGCTACACCAACAGCGGGCAGGCCATGCGCGCCCTGATCGCGCTGCTGGCCATCACCGGGAACGTGGGCAAGCCCGGTGCGGGGTGGGTGTTCGCGGACCTCCAGAGCCACGTCTTCGACGAGGTGCGCGACCCCGTCGCGTCGTTTCCTCCGGAAGCGCCCGACGGCGTGGCCCGCGTGTCCATCTCCACGGCGCGACTGGGCGAGGAGATGCTCGCCACCCGGGATCCGGCGCTCCGCTTCGCCTGGGTCGAGCGGGGCAACCCCGTCACGCAGAACCCCGATACGCGGCGGGTGCTGGAGGCCTTCCGGGCATTGGAGTTCCGCGTCGTGGTGGAGCAGTTCCTCACGGACACGGCGCGGGAGGCGGACATCGTGCTCCCGGCCAAGACCATGTTCGAGCAGAGCGACGTCATCAACGCATACTGGCACCCCTATGTCCAGCTCAAGCAGAAGGTTCTGGACCCGCCCGGGGAGGTGAGGCCCGAGTCGGAGGTCTACTGGATGCTGGCCGAGCGCCTGGGCGTGCCGGCCGAGGTGCGTCTCGCGGCGGGGATGCCGGAGCCCGGAGACGCGGGCGTGGAGGCGTTTCTGCGCCGGCATCTGGAGGCGCTGGGGGCGGGCGTGACCCTCGAGCGGCTGAGGGAGGGACCCGTCATCGCCCCCGGCCACCAGGAGATCGCGTTCTCCGACGGCGTCTTCCCCACCCCCAGCGGGCGCATCGAGCTCCGCTCGGAAGAGGCGGCGCGCCGCTGGCGGGTGGACGAGGTGCCCACGTACGCGGAGCCCGTGGAGAGCGTCCGGCCGCCGCGGCGGGGGTCCGACCCGTACGGCCTGTACTTCATGACGCCCAACACCAAGAACCGGATCCACTCCCAGTTCAACAACCTGCGGACCATCCGCGCGTTCAGCCCGGCCCCGTTCCTGCAGATCCACCCCGACGACGCCCGTGCCCGCGGCGTCGGAGAGGGCGCGCGCGTGCGCGTCTTCAACGACCGCGGGTCCCTCGAGGTGGCCGCGCGCCTGGACTTCGGCATCAAGCCCGGGTGCGTGGCGGTGACCAACGGATGGTGGATCGGCGAGGGCGGGAGCGTGAACTTCTGCTCCCGGGGCCGGGAGACCGACATGGGTCACGGCGCGGCCTTCCACGACAACCTGGTGGAGGTGGAGCTCGTGGACGGAGACGGCGGGAGGAGCCGAGCCGCCGGAGGTCCCGGGGCTCCCGGCGGGCGGACCGGAGCCGACGAGCGTTGAGCGTCGCCCGGGCCCGAAAGGGATTTCGCCTCGACACCGACCTGTGCACCGGATGCAGCGCGTGCGCCGTGGCGTGCGCCGTGGAGAACGAGCTGCCGTGGGGCACGTCGTGGCGCTGGATCGAGACCTTCAATCCCCGTCATGTCGCCGGGCTCCCCTCGTACCACCTCTCCCTGGCGTGCAACCACTGCGCCGACGCGCCGTGCATGGAGCACTGCCCGGCGCTGGCGTACGGCAGGGACCTGCTCACCGACGCCGTGCTCCTGGACCCGGACAAGTGCATCGGGTGCCGGTACTGCACGTGGGCCTGCCCCTACGACGCGCCCCGGTTCGACGCGGAGGCCGGGGTGGTGAGCAAGTGCACGTTCTGTCACCACCGCCAGACCGAGGGGCTGGCCCCGGCGTGCGTGCAGCAGTGTCCCACCGGCGCGCTGACGTGGGGCGACCTCGACGCGCTGGACGGGAGCCCGGAGATCGCGGGATTCCCCGCCACGGACGCCCGGCCCTCGGTGCGCTTCGCGGGGGATAGGGGAGGGGCGCCGCCCACCGGCGCGTTCCCCGACGCAGCGGCCGTGCCGCCGAAGACCTCGCTGGCCACCGAGGGCCCCCTGGTGCTCTTCACCCTCCTGGCGGCGACCCTGGCCGGCACCATGGCGACCGCATCCGGCCGTGCGCTCCTGGGGCTCCCCGCCTTCCTGATCCTGGCTGCCGTGGCCGCCGGAGCGAGCACGCTGCACCTGGGACGGAAGGGGAGGGCGTGGCGGGCCGTGCTCAACGTCAGGCGGTCGTGGCTCAGCCGGGAGATCGCCCTCTTCACGCTCTTCGTGGCGGCTTCGGCGGTTGTGCTGTCTCCGCTGCCGACGCCGCGGGGGGGCGGCTGGGTCGTGGCCGCCCTGGGCTTCGCGCTCCTCTTCGCGGTGGACCGCGTCTACCAGGTGACCCGCACCCGCGGCCTCGTCGTCCACAGCGCGGGGGTGCTCCTCACCGGAGTGATGGTGGCGGGCATCGTGGGAGGAAGCGCCGTGACGTGGGGGGCCGTCCTCGCCGCCAAGATCATCTCCTATACCCTGCGGAAGGCGCGGCTCAGGGAGGAGCGGCGAGCCGTGCGCGAGGGGTGGACGGTGGCTCGGTTGGCTTCCGGGGTGGCCGCCTCCGGCCTCCTCATCGTCGCCGCGCCGTACGGCACCTTCGCCTGGAGCATGGCGGCCTGGGTGGCGGTGGGCGTTCTCGCCGTGGGCGAGATCGTGGACCGGTGCGAGTTCTACCTGGAGCTCGAGGTGTCCACGCCGAGGGCGGCGATGGGGAGGGCGTTGGCGGAGCGGCTGAAAGAGGCCGGCCGCCGGGCGGCCTGACCCACGCGACACTGCTCACGTGCCGCACAGCCGATGCCCCTCCCACTCGGCGCCGCCAGAACGCCGCCGCGCCCGTCGGACGGGGCCGTCACCAAATGTTCCGTGCATCGCCATCGTACGATGTTGCATTCCCCCGGGGGAAGTCCCATAGTGTCACTTCCTCCAGGAAACAAATGTTGTTTCGGAGCGCGCCACACGGGTGTGGAGCCTTCACCGAGCGGGAGGATTGGAGTGCCGTCTCTCAGGCGTCGAACCGGCCCCGAGATCGCGATCGCCGAGCGCCTCGAACATGTTCGTGGGCGTGTCCATTGCGGCACGTTGCGGGATTTCTGGCGGGAGCTGACCATGGACGGAGGATACCAGGTCAGCTACGAAGCCATCCGGAACTACCATCACGATCGCGAACCCCCCATGGAGTACCTCGTTCAGGTGGCTCGGGTGTTCCAGGTGGACCTCGAATGGCTGGCTACCGGTGAGGGCGGAGCGTGGGGTGACACCGGCAACCGCATCGGGAACGGGGCGGGCAACGGGGCCGTGGAAAGGAACGGCCATGGGACCCCGCCCGAGGTCGCCGACGATGTCGGGGACGCCCGTCGCGAGTACGAGGAAGGGATCCGAGAGCACCTCAGGCGTTTCGATCGGCTCCCTCCTCTGGCCGCCGCGGTCATGTTGCGTACGTGTGATTGGCTCTACCGGGACGCGCACCTGCGGACTCGGCCCACCGGGCGCGTGGGACCCACCCGCGCCTACGTGGGTCGGTTCGTGGGCAAGGCGGTGGCCGGGCCTCTGGTCAACGCGGTCGCCGGCACGGTGAAGACCAGCGATCTGCCCCCGTGGCAGTTGGAGAGCTACGTCCTGGGCGTATGCGGGGCGCTGACCGCCCTGATCCCCAATCCCAACTGGGTCAGCCCACAGACGACGGACGAGGTGAACTGAGGGAGCGCGCGGGCGCCGGAGTGAGATCGCCGTTCCAGCCGGTGTGCACTCGTGTCGAGAACCAGACGCGCCTGCCCCCCTACGCGCCTTCGGCGAACAGGGTGGTGTGATTCCCGCGCGGGCGTATGCGAGGTGCGACGGAGCGCAAGCACCAGCCTGACGTGGACGTCGCGGCAGCCGGGGGTTGGGCCGACACCGTGAGCCGCCTACCAGCAGGCAGATGCCGAGACTATTTTACGCGTCGTCGTGGGGGGCGGAGAGCTTCGGGAGGCCAAACGAGGCCTCAGCATGCACACTCCCGTCAGGTGCATGGAGCAAGAACCGCCGGAAATGGCGTAGCGGCGGGGAGAAGCACCATCACGGGGCCATAGCTCAGTTGGGAGAGCGCCTGCTTTGCAAGCAGGAGGTCGCCGGTTCGATCCCGGCTGGCTCCACTTCTCAACCACTCGCATGGGTCGGGACCAGTCCGCGAGCGGAATCCGGAGGTAGGCGGCCTGTTCGGCGGTGGAGATTTCAACACGCCACCCGGCTGGCAAAGCGACCTCAACTCGCTTTCGGATGTACGAAATACTTGACATAAAGTACAAAACAATATACTCTCCGTTTCGGTACGTGTTGTCCGCGATGCAGGCGCTCTTCACGGAGATTCGGACCATGACCATCGTGCTCTGGAGTGTCCTCGCGCTGGGTGGCGGCCTCTTGGCCCTCTGGCTCGCCGGCCGTCGGATGAAGCGCCAGGAGCCACCTCTTCCAGCCGACATCGATCTTCCCGTCACGCCCCTCCAGCGGATCTCGCGCTGGGGCATCGGCGTGAGTGCCGTGCTGGCGGCCGCGGCCGCGGCGCTCTTGCTGTGGAACGGTGCCGAGACGACGTTCGCCAGCGATCCCCTGCGCATCACGTTCACGCTGCTCCTCGTGGGCATCGTCGCCGTCGTGGGAGGCGTCGGGATCTGGCTCCGGGCGCAGGTGGGACGCAGCGACGGGGTTCTGGACGAGCGAGACCGTGCCATCGTCGGGCGGGCTCCGGCCGCCCAGGCCATGGCGATGCTCGTGACGCTCGCGATCTGGACCATCGGGCTGGCGGAGCACTTCCACGATGCCGGCGTCGTGCCGGTCTTCTACCTCTACCTGGTCTTCTGGTCCGTGGTCGTCGTGGATCTCGTGGGACTTCCGGTGGGCATCCTCATGGGCTACAGAAGGTCCTGACCGTGGCCAAGGCCGAGATCAAGAACCACATCCGTCGCCTCCGCTTCGAGCACGGCGAGATGACCCAGCAGCAGCTGTCCGAGCGGGTAGGATGCTCGCGCCAGACCGTCGTCCTCCTGGAGCAGGGACGCTACGTGCCGTCCCTGTCGCTGGCGCTCAAGATCGCCCACCTCTTCGGCACCGACGTGGAGTCGGTATTCGAGCTGGACGAGGACGCGCGCTGACGCCTCGTCACGCCGGATCGCCAGGAAGCTTCGGGTTGAAGATGGCCGGATTCGGGGTGCCGTCGGCGTGGATGATGCCCAGCATCCCCTTGCGGACCACCCGGGAGAGCGCGTGGTCCACGAGCTTGACGTCACCCGGCACGGGGAAGTCCATCTCGAACACGCCGCAGCTCCCGGGCGGGACGGTCATGGTCTGCACGTAACGCTGAGGGTGGCCGGCCAGAGCTCCCGCGTACCACGCACGGGTCCATACGTTGCCGATGGGATGGAAGCTGCTGGTCAGGTTCGGCCCGCCGCAGACGAAGAAGACCCGCGCCGTCTCCCCGACCTCGACCTTCATGGGCCCGTGCACGCCCGCGGTGAGCGCGTGCTTCTCGCCGTTGAGGAGGACATACGTCGGATCCTCGTTCGTCATGGCCGCGAAGTCGAAGTCGTGGTGGCCCTTCTGGCCGGTGGGCTGGACGGTGTAGATCTCGTTCTGGCCGAGATAGAACTCGTGATCCACGCGGCGCAGGCCGTCCGGCGGCTCGACGAGGATCATGCCGAACATGCCGGCGCTGATGTGCCAGTCGAGGTTGGGCACGGCGCAGTGGTAGATGAAGGCCCCGGGATACATGGCCTTGAACTCCATCCCGTTGGACTGTCCCGGTGCCGCGGTGGTGGCGACGTTCCCGCCCCCCGGGCCATACACGGCGTGCAGGTCCACGTTGTGGGCGAACATGTCGCTGGCCGGGTTCCTCAGGGTGAGGCGAACCGTGTCGCCCTGGCGGACCCGGATCATGGGTCCCGGTATCTGACCCCCGAAGGTCATGTAGTCGAAGGTGACGCCGGGCTCGATCTCGGCGGTGAGCTGCTTGGCCTCGAGCACCACCTCGTGGCGCTTCGGCGTGCTGCGGTGGATGGGCGGCGGGATCTTCGTCGGGTCCGCCGCGACCCGCGGGGTGTCCACGGGCTTGGCCGGCGAGGCGTCGGCGGGAGCCGGGGCCGCGGCTTGCGGCGCTGCGGCGGCTCCGGGCGCCGTCCTGCTGTCCACGAGGGCGGTGCCTCCGACTCCGAAGGCCCCGCCCGCGATGGCGCCCAGACCGACCTGCTTCAGGAAGACACGGCGGGACGTGCCCGGTACCGTGTGGGTTTCGTCCGTCATGGTTCATTCTCCTACGAGATCGGCGATGGAGGTGTCCTCCATCGGCCGGAGGACCCGCCTGGTCAGCTCCTCCCATCGGGCGTGGGCTTCGCAGGGGTTCTGGGGGTCGCAGCCACGGTTCCCCAGGAGGCAGTTCGCCGGGGCGGACACCTCGTCCACCGCCTCCACCACCGCAGCGGCGGAGATGGCGGTGGCGGGGCGCGCCAGCGCGAAGCCGCCCCCGGGGCCGCGCACGCTCCTCAGGACGCCCTTTCGGGCGAGGAGGCGGAGGGTCTTGGCCAGGTAGTTGGGCGGAGCGCCCAGGGCCTCGGCCACCTCCGTGGCGGCGATGAGCCC
>Ga0315535_1000444_pt1 | contig 29320 bp, 21 predicted proteins | sample SalMarSW160220MG_2_FD_203092 | JGI IMG/M metagenome (GOLD analysis project Ga0315535, IMG submission 203092) | Salt marsh sediment microbial communities from the Plum Island Ecosystem LTER, Massachusetts, United States - Salt Marsh Sediment SW1602-20 ... | reverse complement strand
AGATCCTCGCAACCGCATGCCCTTTGTGCCGCATCATGCTGGAGGATGCCCGCAAGGTGGCAGGTCTGGAAGACACTCTTCGGGTCATGGATCTGAATGAGCTGGTTTTGCAGGCATTGGAGGAGTGAGAGGTGGAGGGTTTAGTTGAAACTAAGATTTTCCGAAAATGGAGTGATAAGAGACAGCCAGGGTGAATAAAAGATGGAAAATGTGCTGATTGTAGCCACCATGGATACCAAAGGCAGGGAGGTCCTTTTTCTTCGAGCCTGTCTGGAAAAGGCGGGCATTCCGAATTTGATCCTGGACGCAGGCATTCGTGGGGAAAGTCCCGTTCCGGTAAGCATCAATCGCGAAAAAGTAGCCAGGGCTGGAGACAAGACCTTGGCAGAAGTCCAGGGCATGGGGCATGAAGGAAGGGCACTGGAAGTGATGATCAATGGGTCTATAAGATGTGCCCGGGACCTGTACGGGCGGGGTGAAATCGGGGGATTGATTAGTGTGGGTGGATCAATGGGGACCACTCTCGGTACAGCCGTGATGCGCTCATTCCCTGTCGGCTTTCCCAAGGTCATGATCTCTACCATGGCCTCCAGAGACACGCATGATTTTGTGGGAACCAAGGATATCCTCATGCTGCATTCGGTTTGTGATATCTCCGGGCTCAACCGCATTACCAACAAAGTCCTGCACAACGGCGCCATGGCAATGGCCGGCATGATGCAGCACCCACAACCGTCTCTCTCTTTGGAGAAACCTCTCGTCTTTATCTCAACACTCGGCACCACAGAGGCATGCGCTCAAAAGGTCAGGGCCCATCTGGAGAGGGATGACAAGGAGGTTGTTGTCTTCCATACCGTCGGGGCGGGAGGAAAGGCCATGGAGGAGATGGTCCTCGAGGAGGATGTGAGGGCGGTGTTGGATCTTTCTCTCCACGAGATTGCTGATCATGTTTTCGGCGGAGATTATGATGCCGGACCTGACCGGGGAGCAGCCGCCCTGCAGAAAGGGATACCGACGATCCTGGTACCCGGCAACATGGATTTTCTGGTGACCGGGCCGGTAAAAGCGGCCCAACAACGCTTCCCAAACCGCCCTTATCATAGCCACAATGCAGCAATAACAGTCGTTCGAACAACCCACGATGAAATGGAAATCCTGGCAAAGGCAGTAGCCGGCCTGTGCAATCGAAGCAGAGGCCCATGCGCTGTTTTTGTTCCCATGGGAGGCTTTTCGGCCTTTGACAGCAAGGAAGGCCCCCTGTATGATCCCGTAGCTCCTGAAATTTTTGCGGCAACATTGAAGAAGACCCTGAGGCCTGATTCCTCCCTCCATTTACTGCCGCATCATATCAACGACCTTGAATTTGCAGCGACATTGATCCGGGCTTTGGAAGAGTTTGCCTGATACTATTTCCAATTTTCAAACATCCGTATCATGATGTCCCGCAAACCCCGTTGTGCTTCCTTTCCCTGACCCATCTCGAGAAGGATATCCAGAAAGGCCTCCGCCGGCCGGCTGAGGGGTTCGTTCTTGAGATATGCTATGCTCACATCCAGGTAGAACTCCTCTCCTTCCAATGGAACGGTGGCGAGCTTCTTCTCCTTCAGTTCAACGGCAACAGCCTCTTTTACGAGGAAAGAAAATCCCTCACCCCGGTGGACAAGCTGTTTGATGAATTCGGCATTGCTCGTCTCCATCAGGATATTGGGGGTGCAGCCATATCGCTTGAACAAGGCGTTCACTTTCCGTCGGGTCCCCGATCCGACCTCTTTCATAATGATGGGCTCCCGGGCCAATTCCCTGACGGACACAGCCGCTTTTTGAGCCAGTGGGTGGGAAGGAGGCAATATGACCACAAGTTCCTCCTGGCTGAAAGGGGTAAAGGAAACCGCGGGATCTTCAACAGCCCTTGCAATGACAGCCACCTCGTTTTTCAGATCCAGCAGACTGTGGATCATATCCAGGGAACTTCCTTCATCAAGATGCACCGTTATGTGCGGATAGGTCTCGTGAAAGGTGGTGATCAACAGGGGCATAAAGTAGCGGGCATAGGTCTTGGTAGTCCCCAGGCGCAAAACACCACGCCTCAGGTTCCTCATTTCCTCTATCGCGTCCTCAACCTCTCGTTCACATTCGAAGATGCGCCTGGCATAGCTGTATAGTGCCGTACCTTCATCCGTCAGAAAAATATTCCTCCCCCGTTTCTTGAAAAGCTTCAACGCACACTGATCTTCCAGTTTCCGTATTTGCGCAGTCACCGCCGGCTGGGTAATGCAGAGTCTCTGCGCAGCGGCAGTGCAGCTCTGGTGCTTTGCAGCCATGTAAAAGACTCTCAAATGGTGCAGATTGATCATTGGGGCTTCCGCAGAATCTTAAACAGTGTTTATAAAACAATACAATCCATAAAGCCTATTTATACATATCATAATAATAATGAAATTGACAACGTTGCATATTTCTCTCAGAATTTTTACTATCTGACAGAATACTGTTCAGCTTGATCCGAGCCTGGAGTCTTTTCCCCTGCGCTCGACCTGTTCTCCTGCAGCTATTCAGCATCAGATCCGGGTCAGACCTCATTCGACTGCAACTCCGCTTTGTGAACAACCGGCGCATCTTTACTAACCACCAACAGCAGAAGGAGGATTGAAGATGGCAGATGAAAAAGCAGGAAGATTTCCGGATCCTCACGAGTACCAGGTTCCTCCGGAGCTTGAGGGCTGGGAAGAAATGTACCCTTCCCATTACCTCTTCTCGGATGACAGGAAGGAATGGGAAAGCAAGCAGTTCTGGTATCTGGACAAGATTCACGCCCCGGAACCCATGCCGCCCCTGGACCAGATTTTCCAGGAGGCCTGGCAGATTTCACTCTCCCAGTACACTACCAGGGTATTTTGTATCCCTCCGGCCCAAGGGATCGCGCAGAGGATGGTTGGATGTTACATGTACATATGCGCCATAGCCCCGCCCCCGGAAGAAATCATCGGTGAGAAAGCCGCGCTCTTTGAAAAGCGCGTGTTTTACGTGTTCGAGCATTACGAAGAACTGTGGAAAAAATGGCTGACCAAGTTCAAAGCGCTCGGGAATGAAATGGCCGCCGTTGAAGTCCCGAAGGAACTGCCCAAGTTTGTTCCCGAAGATCAGGTACTCCCCGCACCCAGAGGATATTATGCGTCCTATGACCTCATGACCGCCTTTGACAAGCTTGCAAACCTGATGATCAAAGGATGGCAGTACCACTTTGAGATGCTGAACCTGACCTACCTGGCCTACCTCATGTTCGGGGATGTGACCAGGAAGCTTTTTCCGGGCATCAGCGAGAGCGCCATCGGGAAGATGGTTGCGGGTGCGTATGTCTCCATGTTCAAGCCCGAAGAAGAACTCTGCCGGTTGGCAAGAGTGGCCAGGACGTCAAGCATCGTCTCAGAGGTGCTTAAGAAGGAAATGCCTGCCCAGGAAAAGATAGCCGAACTGGATAAAACCAGCGAGGGGAAAAACTGGCTCCAGGAGTTTGAGAATGCCAAGGACCCCTGGTTTTACGTCTCCTGCGGCAGCGGCTGGTTTCACCACGAAGGGAGTTGGCTGACCAACCTGAATATCCCCTTCAGTTACATAAAGGACTATGTGGAACGGCTCGAAAGGGGCGAAACCATTGAGCGGGCCCTTGATGTAATCAATAAGCAACGGGACGAGATCGTTGCCGAATACCGAAACCTCATCAAGACCGACGATGACCGGAAGGCCTTTGACGATGCCTACAAGACCATCAGGACCATCTACCGTTACGCTGAAGACCACCTCTTCTGGGTTGAACACTGGCTCCACACTATCTGGTTTTCCAAGATCAGGGAACTGGGAAAGGTGCTGGTCGACAACAGGATGCTGGACCGGCCCGACGACATCTTCATGTTCAACCGCTACGAGGTGCCAGAAATCCTGACAGAAGTGGCCACCGGGTGGGCATTGGGGGTGGATATCCCTCTGAGGGGGAGTTACTACAAGGCCAAGGCAAAAAAAAGGAGAGACATCCTGGAGGCTGCGGCAAATTGGAACCCGACTCCCGCACTCGGCGTACCGCCCGAGGAAGTTGCCGAACCCTTTACCATCATGCTCTGGGGTGTCACCACCGACAGGGTGAAAGAATGGCTTGAAGGCATGGGAGAGGTGAAGGGCGAAGACGTCTCCGAGGTAAAAGGGTTTGCGTCCTCAGCAGGAGTTGCGGAAGGCCCCGCGCGTGTCCTGAGGATGCTGAAGGACATAGTAAAACTCCAGCCCGGAGAAGTCCTGGTCTGTCCCTCTACAAATCCCTCCTGGGCTCCGGTCTTCACGAAAATCACCGCCGCCGTCACCGACATCGGCGGACTGACCAGTCATGCAGCCATTGTTTGCAGGGAGTATGGGGTCCCCTCGGTAACCGGTACGGGAATCGCCACGTCCGTCATCAAGACCGGCGATATCATCCGGGTCGACGGTGACACCGGCGCCGTCACCATCGTCAAGAGGGCTTAGCAGCAAGCCCTGCCAATGTTTTCCCGGGAGAAGGAGGGATCTCCTCCCTCCTTCTCCCCATCAAGACCATGAGGGGATGACAAATGGAACTTATCTTGAACTTCAATAACGTGGACAAGACATCTCTTCCACAGGTAGGAGGGAAAAACGCGAGCCTGGGGGAAATGATCAAGGCGGGTATCCGGGTGCCTCCCGGCTTCGCTGTCACCACTGCCGCCTACCAGCACTTCATAGCGGAGACGGGCATAGGAGATGCCGTTTTCGCGCATATTTCAGACCTGGATGTGAATGACGTGGAATCCCTGAACAAGGCAAGTGCCGGAATACAGGAGTTGATGCGCTCTTCGGCCATGCCGGAAAAGATCAACAGAGCGGTACGGGAAAACTATGAAACCCTTTGCAGGACCTGCGGCACCGACACTGTCCCGGTCGCCGTTCGTTCGAGTGCTACGGCCGAAGACCTGCCCACCGCGAGTTTTGCAGGCCAGCAGGACACCTACCTCTGGGTTCTGGGGGCGGACCGGGTGGTAGAACGTGTCAAGCACTGCTGGGCCAGTCTCTTTACGCCTCGCGCGATCAGCTATCGGGTGAAGAATAACTTCCCGCATGAAAAGGTGCTGATCAGTGTGGGGGTCCAGAAAATGGTGCATTCCAAGGCCGCCGGGGTCTTGTTCACCCTGAACCCGACAAACGGTGATCCGTCCAAGGTGGTCATCGAAGGAAGCTGGGGACTGGGCGAGACCGTGGTGTCCGGCTCAGTGACCCCCGACAAGTTTGTGGTGGACAAGGTAATCATGGAGGTAAGTGAGAAGACCATTTCCGCCAAGCATATCGAATGTGTCTATAACGCCGGTACGGGAGGAGTGGTTGAGGTTGACGTGGCTCCTGATCGACAGACCAGGTGCTGCCTGGATGATCGGGAGGTCATGGAACTCGTCCAGATGGCGAAATATATTGAGGAGCATTACGCCCGTCCCATGGATATCGAATGGGCCATCGATGAAGATGTGACTTTCCCGGAAAACGTCTTTATTGTCCAGGCCCGGCCCGAGACGGTCTGGAGCCAGAAGAAAAAGGAATCGGTTATCGGGAAGAAGAGCGGGTATCAGCTTCTCATGGAACAGGCCATGAAGCGGATCAAGATTTCGTAGAATAGTCGCCAGGTTGGATACGGGAATCCATATTTATTTGAAATGTCTGGATTCCTGCTTTCGCAGGAATGACAGGTAAAGATCCGGGGTCCAGAAGAGCTTGTGGCGCAGGGAAGAAGCCATTTCTTCCCTGCGCCCCCGGTGGGATACCTGATGCGTCCCGCCCTGCGGGAGGAGAGTCACTGAAGCGATCAAAAGTTAAAACAGGGAACTTTTATTCCAAAAGGAGGCAGATACGTTATGAAAAGCATGAGAGATTTCATAGCACAGGCGGAAGCCGAGGGGATGCTCAAGAGGATCAAGGCGGAGGTGGACTGGAACCTGGAGTTGTCCCACATTGCCAAGCTGAATGAAGAAAAGAGGGGGCCCGCACTCCTGTTTGAAAATGTGAAAGGATATGATTCTCCCGTAATCACCAGCGTGTGTACCACCACGGAACGGCTGGCCCTGATCATGAATGAACCCAGGGACTTCACGCTCGTGGATCTCATGAAGGTGTGGGTCGATAAACATGACAATGCCGTCCCGCCGAAACTGGTGGAAACCGGGCCCTGCAAGGAAAACATCATGATGGGGGACGATATTGATCTCTTCAGGTTCCCCGCGCCCAAATTTTATCCCCTCGATGGAGGCAGGTTCTTCGGCACGGCCCATTTCGTGGTGACGAAGGACCCGGAATCCAACTGGGTCAATATCGGCACCTACCGCCTGCAGCTTCTCGACAAGAACCACTTGGGCACGCAGTTCATCAAAGGCAAGCACTCGGACATCATGCTCAAAAAATACCAGGCCATGGGCAAACCCATGCCGGTCTGCGTGATTGTGGGATGTGACCCGCTTCTTTTTCTCATGGGGGCGGCCCGGCTCTCCGCCTTCGAGTCTGAATATGATTTTGCGGGCTCCATTCGCGGAGAGCCCATAGAGGTGGTGAAGGCCGAGACCAACGATCTCCCCGTCCCCGCTACTGCGGAAATTGTCGTAGAAGGTGAAGTAGATGCGAACAAATTCAAAGAAGAAGGACCTTTCGGCGAATACACGGGGTACTATTCCGGCGTCGGTACCGATCCCAGGAACTATATCGATGTAAAGTGCATAACCTACCGCAATAATCCTGTGTTCTGGGGAACCACGGTCGGGAGGGCCGTCACGGACACCCACATGACCATGGCCCTCACCTATGGCGCGACCCTCTGGCAGCAGCTCGTGGCCATGAAGATCCCCGGTATCAAGGCAGTGTACTGTCCCCCCGAAGGTTCGGGGAGGTTCCTGGCTATCATTTCCATGAAGCAGATGTACCCCGGCCACGCAGATCAGGTCCTGACAGCCGCCATTTCAACGGAGATGGGGGCATATGGCCTGAAGACCGTTATCGTGGTGGATGAGGATATAGATCCATGGGACATCCCCAGGGTCCTCTATGCCCTCAGCTTCAGGTTTCAGCCCAACAGGTCCCAGGTCATCAAACGCGGCAGGTCAACGCCGCTGGATCCATCGCTGCCGCTCAATGCCAGGGAAATAACGGGAAGGCTTCTCCTGGACGCAACCATTCCCTATGACTGGAAAGAGAAACCCATACCGATTGAGCTCGACCCGGAGATTGTCGAAAAGGTCAAAGGTCGATGGTCCGAACTGGGGCTCGATTAGCATAGCATACATGCGGGAGAAATAATCATGGCACAGAATACATCACTGGAGGGAAAGAAAGTCCTGCTGGTTGACGATGAACCCGATGTCCTCTCAACGCTGGAGGACCTCCTTTCCATGTGTGAGACAGCAAAGGCCACCACTTTTAAAGAGGCCAAAAAACTGCTGGAAACCCGGGAGTTCGACCTCGCCATCCTGGATATTATGGGTGTCGACGGCTACGGGCTCCTGGAAATAGCCATACAAAAGGATATCCCCGCGGTGATGCTGACGGCCCACGCCTTCACCCCGGAAAATCTGGTCAAGTCTATCAAAGAAGGGGCGGCGAGCTATATTCCCAAAGAGGAAATAGCCCGGATAGCGGACTTCCTGGTGGATGTCCTGAAGGCGAGGGCGGCGAAAAAGGACCCCTGGGAGGCGTGGCACCGGAAACTGCCCACATCGTACTTCGAAAAGCGGTGGGGTGCTGCCTGGCAGGATGCGGACAAGGATTTCTGGGAGCGGTTCAAGGCGAGCATCAAGGCAAGAGATTCCAAATGACAGGAGGACGTATTCCGTGAAACCGATTCGATACAGGAAAGATATGATCGATGAATTCATCAGGGACGGATACTGGACCCGGGAAACCTTCTATGATTTCTGGGACAGGAACGCCCGCGAATATGGCGACCGTGAGGCACTGGTAGATTCAAAATACCGGCTCACCTGGAAGGAGGCCAAAAAACTCGTGGACGCGCTCGCAGTCTCCTGGGCGGAAATGGGGATCGAAAAATTCTCGCGGGTCATTATCCAGTCTCCCAACAGCGTGTACGGGTTTCTCGCGAGGATTGCCTGCGAGAGGGCCGGGCTCATCTCCCTGACCGTGTACCCCTACCTCCGCCAGCGGGAATTGGAGTATATGGCCGAGAAAACCGGGGCGACCGCGGTTATCATCCCGCATATCTATCGCAAATTCGACTACCTGGAAATGTACAAGACTCTCAAGGGACAATTCCCGCACCTCAAGTACGTCTTCCTTTTTGACGACGAAGTGCCGTCTTCCGCCCCTGACAATACCTACTCTCTTACCCGAATGGCACAGGAAAGGGCGGAAAAGGCTATCGACGAGGCCATCCTTGCTGAAAGGAAACTGGATGCGGTCGAGAACGTGGGACTCCTTACCAGCACCACCGGCACGACCGGACTGCCCAAGCTGGTTGAATGGCCTATTGCACCGAGAGTCTGCACCTCCAAGGCCAGGGTGGACATCTGGAGCCTGACAAAAGATGATACGACCATGGCGATCGCCCCCCATGCCGGGGGAGCAGCAGGGACCCTCACCTACTTCGCAGCGCCCTTGGCAGGGGCCAAGACCGTCATGCTGGAAGAGTTTTCCCCCGAAGGCGCACTGGAACTCATTGAGAGAGAAAGGACAACAGCCATCGGCGTGGTGCCTACTCATTTGGTCAGGATGCTGGAAGCCGACACCTCGAAGTATGACCTGAGTTCTCTGAGGTTCATTCGCTCCGCGGGAGGATACCTCTCACCACAGGTGGCCGAAGAGGCCGAGAAGGCCTTCGACGCTGCAATCACCAGCGACCTCGGGACCCAGGACATGGGCTCTGTCTCCGGCTGCCGCGTGGAGGACCCGAAGGAAATCCGGAGACGGACCGTGGGCAGGATGCTGCCGGGGAACAAGGTGCGCCTGCTGGACGAAGAAGGCAAAGAGGTACCCCCCGGCGAACCCGGAATTCTCTACTTCAGGGGTCCGCACGCTCCCGCCGGATACTACCGGGACGAGGAACTGACCGGGACCGTGTTCGATCCCGACGGGTGGACGACAACCGGTGATATCGTCAAGTTCGATCAAGGCTGTCTCTGGATTCTGGGGCGTGCCAAGGACATGATCATCAGGGGAGGTCAGAACATCTATCCTGCCGAGATCGAAGGCCTGCTCAATGAGCACCCGAAGGTCTCCTCCGTCGCCATTGTGGGGTACCCGGACCGTGAAATGGGAGAGCGGTGCTGTGCGTGCATCATCCCAAAGGCCGGATGCACCCTCACCTTCGAGGAAATGGTGGAGTTCCTGAAAAGCAGGAATCTCGCGATGTTCAAGCTCCCGGAAAAAATGGTTGTCATGGAGGCCCTTCCGACGGTGGGTGACTCAGGAAAGATCGACAAGAAGGCCCTCAAGAAGGATATCGAGGCACAGGTGGCCACAGGAAAGATCTGAGAGAAAGGGCCTTTTATGCGAAAAACCGTGCTCATCGTGTCGACCCTGAATACCAAGGGACGAGAGACCCTCTACCTGAAAGAGAAGATCGAGGCCTTGGGCCTCGGGACGATTGTCATGGACCTTTCCATGCGGAGCGGGGATTCTTCCCCCGCCGACATTCCCCCTGAAGAGATTGCGCATGCCGGGGGAAGTTCGTTTGAAGAGATACAGGCATCCAGAGAGCGGGCCAGGATTACCAATATTGTCATAGCCGGGGCCTCGCACATTGCCGGAAGGCTGCACAGGGAAAGCAAAATAGACGGGATAGTGGGACTAGGCGGTTCCACCGGGTCCCTCATGGCCACCGAAGTCATGCGATCACTTCCTTTCGGCCTCCCCAAGCTGATGGTGTCCTCAACCGCTGCCCTTCCGGGTCTTTCCACCCGGTACATCGGGACCGGAGACATCGCCCTTTTCCATTCCATCGTTGAGATTTCCGGGCTTTCCAATCCCCTGAAGAACGTACTGGACCGCGGCGCCTGCGCCCTGGCCGGCATGGTAGAGGGGGCGGTCACGCCGCCCAAGGCTGAAACAGGCAAGGCCGTTGCCCTCACCATGCTGGGTCCCTGCGAGAAATGCGCCAGCGCGGTCAGGGCAGGTCTGGAAAAGAAAGGGTACCAGGTAATCGGGTTCTCGGCGGCCGGCATCGGTGATCGAGCCATGGAAGATATGGCATCTCACGGCATTTTCCAGGGGGTGATCGACCTGGCGCCCGGCGGGGTCGGTGAACACCTGTTCGGATTCATGCGGGACGCGGGTCCGGGACGGCTCGAGTCCGCCGGAAGAGAAGGAATCCCACAGGTCATCTCCTTTTGCAGCGTCAATCATATGACTCCGAGAAAATCAACCTACAAACCCGAGTATAAAGACCGGCGGAAATACGACCTGGATAAATACCGCACTTGGCTCCGCATGAATACGGACGAACTCACGCAGGTCGCGCGTGCCTTCGCGAAGAAGATCAACAACGCCACAGGCCCGGTCAGAATAGTGGTTCCCCTGAAGGGATGGTCTTCGGTTGACTGTGAAGGAAATCCCACATATGATCCCCGCGAGGACCTCATTTTCATCCGGGAGCTCCGGAAGCAGCTCAATCCGGACATTGAAATACAGGAAGTGGACGCCAACATGGAAGACCCGGCTTTTGCCCAAGCCGTGCTGCATTCGGCGGTAGAGGTTCTGTGATGGAATTCACCTTGAAGACCAGCCAGGGAGAGTATGATCTGGAGGCATCGGTACGAATCATCGGAAAAGACCTCCTGGTGGCCGTGTGGGGCGGAGAACAGCCCCACGTAGGGGCAGTAGCGATTGCCCAGCCGAGACCGAGTCTGAAGGACCCCGAAAGGGTCAGCGCGACCGCCTCGGTTGTCTGCCTCCTGGGACACAAGGAAGATGACCTGGCAAAGGCCGTTTCCGAGATTCTCGCGGCAGCAATGAATACGACCGTCGTCGTGACAGCGGGAATCCACTGGGACAACCTGGATGCCGAGGGAATCAACCGGGTCCTCCGGAACAGCGAGATCCTCGTGGACCTCATTCTGGAAAAAATTGCGCAGCTTTCAGCTCAGGCATGAGATAATTGCCGACTTATGAATTCATGTACTAAGAAAAAAAACTTTGTAACATACGGGACTGGCGCATGACAAAACGGATTGTAGTCGGAATATCCGGTGCAAGCGGGGTAGTTTACGGGGTCAGAATGCTCCAACTGCTTCAGGGCAAAGACTTTGAAATACACCTCATAGTATCGGAAGCAGGCAAGAAAAACCTCGAAATCGAAACGGGCTTTGACGTCGACCAGGTGGGAACCTTCGCCGACTACGTGTACGACAATCGTGACATGGCGGCCCCTCTAGCTAGCGGTTCGTTCCTCACGGAAGGCATGGTGGTGATTCCCTGCACCATCAAGACCCTCTCCGGAATAGCAAATTCCTATACGGAAAACCTGCTGGTAAGGGCCGCGGATGTCACGCTGAAAGAAAAACGGAAACTGGTTTTGGTGGTCCGGGAAACCCCTCTCCATAAGGGGCATCTGCGGCTGATGACTATGGCCGCAGATCTGGGGGCGCATATACTCCCTCCTGTCCCCTCTTTCTACCATAAACCGGAAACCATAGAGGACATCCTGGACCAGACCGTCGGAAAAATCTTTGATTACCTGGGGATCGGCCACGATCTGTTCAGGCGCTGGGGAGATCCCGACATTTCCAAGTGATTGTTGCGTAAAGAGAAGGAGATAAACCATGCTTTTGCCCAAATTCGAATATCACGAACCTTCCACCCTGGAAGAGGCCTGTGAAATACTGGCGGAACTGGGGACCAAGGCAAGGCCCCTTGCCGGGGGCACAGACCTGCTCGTGAACATGAAAAAGAAGATCATTGCTCCCCGGCACGTGGTCTCCCTTGGGAATCTTGAGGCACTGAGGGAAATCGGATCTTCAAACGGCACCATACGGTTAGGGGCGCTCACGACCGCCGCAGAGATTGCGGAGTCAGAGGCCGTAAGGAAAGCGTTCGGCGCGCTCTGCCAGGGTGCCTCCAATCTGGGTTCCCCGCTCATCCGAAACCTGGCAACCATCGGGGGAAACCTGGTCTCCGCCAGGCCCGCCGCGGATTTGCCCCCCTCGCTCATGGCCTACGGTGGAAGGCTGATCATCAGGAACAAGGGAGGCCGGCGGACCATTCCCCTCGAGAATTTCATCAAAGGCCCCGGTGATACGGACCTTGTGTCCGGTGAAATCCTCACGGAGGTTGAAATTGACAAGCCCCCGGCACACAGCGGGGCAGCATACATGAAGCTCGGTACCCGCAAGGCACTTGAAATATCGCTCGTGAACGTGGCTTCATTTATCGCCCTGGACGGGCAGGACGGGGTCATCACGTCGGCTCGCGTTGTATTGGGCGCTGTCGGCCCTACTCCGCTCCGCGCTCCTTCCGCGGAAAAAATCCTTCTGGGTGAAAAACCGTCAGACCGTCTCTTTGAAAAGGCAGCGCAGGAAGCCGCCGGAGACAGCCGGCCCATCGATGATTTCAGGGGATCTGCCGGATACCGCCGCGATATGGTGGCCGTGCTCACGCGGCGGACCCTCGCTGCGGCACTGGAAGAAGCCGGAAAGCGATGACAAGTTACGCCACAGGATCAACGGCATTATGGACCTTGGAGATGCGAGTGAAAAGGAGAACACTATGAAACAACTCATCACGCTCGCCGTGAATAATCAAGAATATGAACTGGCGGTGGAGCCCAATCTGACGCTCCTGGACCTGCTCAGGTATCACCTGGAGCTCACCGGCACAAAGAAGGGCTGCGACGAGGGCGACTGCGGAGCCTGCACGGTGATCATGAACGGAAAACCGGTCAGTTCCTGTCTGGTCCTGGCTGTCCAGGCAAACGGGAAAGAGATCCTCACTATCGAGGGAATGGAAACCGAGGAGGGGATTCATCCCATCCAGCAGGCATTTGTCGATAACGGGGCCATCCAGTGCGGATACTGTACCCCGGGGATGATACTCTCCGCAAAGGCCCTCCTCGACCGGAATCCTCATCCCAGCGAGGAAGAAATCCGCACCGCCATCTCTGGAAATCTCTGTCGATGCACGGGATACCAGAAAATTGTCGAAGCGATAGAAGAAGCGAGTGTAAAGACCTCAAAGCCATCACCTCGGAGCTCGCAGCGATGACGATACCGGCATCTGGCGTCTTCACGAGAGAGCTGTCACAACATGAAGGGAGACACGAATGAATGAATGTGCGGTCCTGAATAAAAGATTACCCCGCGTGGATGCGCCCGATAAGGCCCGGGGACGCGCCGCTTATGTGGATGATATGCGCCTGCCGGCTATGCTGTATGGCGCAATTCTGCAAAGCCCCTTCGCCCACGCGAAAATTCTTAACATAGACACATCTGCGGCAAAAAAACTGCCCGGGGTCAAAGCAGTGGTAACCGCTCAGGATGCCGGCCTGGTAAAATACGGCGTCAGCCCGGCGCGTTACGATGAGACCCTTTATTGCCATCAGAAAGTCCGGTACCTGGGTGATGAAATCGCTGCCGTGGCTGCAGTGGACCTGGAAACCGCCCTTGAGGCCCTTGGCCTCATCAACGTTGAGTACGAGGAACTCCCTGCCGTCCTCACCGTGGAAGACGCCCTGGCGGAAGGCGCACCACTTCTCCATGAAGAATTTCCGGGGAATCTCTGTGCCGAAGTACACCAGGAATTCGGAAACGTGGAAGAGGCATTCAAAGAGTGCGACCTTATCAGGACCGATCGCTTCGTGAATAAGCGACAGGATGCCGCCTTCCTTGAACCCCACGTCTGTATCGCGGACTATGATTCATCAGGGTACCTCACGCTCCACACTTCCACCCAGGTGCCCCACTATGTGATGCGCACCGTTGCGATGGTTCTGGGAATCCCTGTTGGAAAGGTGCGGGTGGTCAAACCGTATGTCGGAGGGGGATTCGGACCCAAGTGCGAAGCCACCCCCCTGGAGATGAGTGCTTCCCTTCTCTCCATGAAGACGGGAAGACCGGTTAAAATGAATTATTCGAGAGAACAGGTGTTCCTGCATTCTAGGGCGCGGCACCAGTTTATCCATGAGATGACCACCGGTGTGAAAAAGGACGGCACCCTGGTCGCGCTCAAGAACACCTGCCACCTTGACGGGGGCGCCTACACCAGTTTCGGCATAGCGACCGTGTATTACGCCGGCTCGCTGCTCGGCGGGCCATACCGGCTCCCGAACATGAAATATGATGGATACCGGGTATACACGAACAAACCTGCCTGCGGGGCACAGAGGGGACACGGAGGTGTTGCCGCCCGTGCCGCCTGGGAACAACAACTGGATGCCATCGCCGAAGAGCTTGGGATGGATCCGGTGGACTTCAGGCTGAAAAACATTATGCGCACGGGAGACGTTACCTGCAATGCCCTGGACATGAGCAGCCTGGGTATGAAGGAATGCGTTGAAGCGGTGAAGGAACGGTCTGACTGGGTGCACAAAAAAGGGAAGCTTCCGAGGGGAAAGGGAATAGGAATCGCCTGCGGCTTTTTCGTTTCAGGTGCCGGATACCCCATCTACCGGTCTGACACCTATCATTCCACCGTCGTGATCAAGCTTTCAGAAGACGGTGGAACAATAAATGTGCTTACGGGCTCCGCTGAGATCGGCCAGGGGTCCGACACCACCATGGCCATGATCGCGGCCGAGGCCCTGGGTGTCCGATACGAGGACGTGCGAGTGATTTCGGGCGATACGGACCTGAGTGTGGACCTGGGGGCCTATTCGAGCCGCCAGACCCTGATGACCGGCCATGCAACCAAAGAGGCCGCCGAAGATGTAAGAAAACAGGTCCTGGAAGTCCTTTCCCGGCGACTGGATTACCCCGTGGATGCGATGGATATCAAGAAAGGATTGATCTCTTTCAAGGAAGGCACAGTGGACTTCAGTGAAATAAGAAGGCAATACATAAAAGAACACCGGGGCTGGACAGACCCGCCGGCTGACGACAAGCTCAGTTTCAAGGAGGCTGCGCGCATTGCCTACCTCGAAATGGGGACCATTGTCGGGACCGGGAAATACAAGCCGCCGAAGCTCGGCGGCGCTTACAAAGGGGCCGCGGTGGGGACATCTCCTGCATATGGCTGCTCGGCCCAAGTGGTCGAAGTGACCGTTGACCTGGAAACCGGAAAAGTCACCGTGGACAATATGACGGACGCGCACGACTGCGGGTTTGCCATCAATAAGAATTCCGTCGAGGGACAGATGGAAGGATCACTCTCCATGGGTCTCGGTGAGGCACTCATGGAGGAAGTAAAATTCGACCGCAAAGGCAGGATCCTGAATGCCAATCTCGCTGAATACAAAATCGCCACGGCACTGGACATGCCGAACATCAAAACCATCATAGTGGAAAGTCATGAACCGAATGGTCCGTACGGGGCAAAGGAGGTGGGTGAAGGGGCGATCATGCCCACAATCCCTGCCATACTCAACGCGGTCTACGACGCCACAGGGGTCAGGATCAATGAACTGCCGTTGACGCCCGAGCGGGTCTACCTGGCTCTGAAGAAGAAAGAGGAGACATGATGATATGTGGAGGGAGGAATGAACATGGCTGAAAGCATGGACGTCATCGTCGTGGATGACGACCCAGGGGTGTGTGAGGCGGTCTCCGAGATCGTCAGGTCATTTTATGCATGGGGGGAGGTCTATGCCTTCACGGATTTTGACGAGGCCATCTCTTTCTGCCTCAAGCGTCAAACAGGAGTGGCTATCTTCATCCTGGACGTCTTCATGGGAGAAAAGACGGGGTTCACCTTCCTGGACGAGATCGAAGAGAAATTTCCCATGGCCCATGAAGATGCAATCATCATGACCGGATATGCCAGCGATGAAGTGGTAAACATGTGCATCGCATCCGAAATCGGCCACCTCCTCGAGAAGCCTATCCGACCCTACGCCCTGCAGCTGGCGGTAAGGGCAATCGTGTCCAAGTACATTAAGTTCGCCAAGAGACTCCTGCGGGATCCGGGTTTTGCTGAAAACGCCCTGCTACACCTTTAGATTCCTGTATATTCCTCCTATTTTGCTGAGAAGGTCTTTGCAAGCTCATTATCGATAACATACATGCACACTTCCTTTGCCCCTTTTTCCGTGTACCCGTACTTGCGGATAAGGTTGCGGATCAGGAACGTGATATCTTCCCTGATCCTCTTATCATAGGTCCTGAAGGATTCAGTATCGTAGTCTTTGATGGCGCGCCGGAAATTCTCATTCTTGAGGAAGGGTTCAAGGACGCGTTCTTTCAGATTGTAGACGTATCGTTCATGAAGGTCCCGGTATAGTTTCGTCTCTGTAACCTGTTTCCCGTCGACCATGATTTCCTGGGTCAGCGTCCTGGACGTATATTCCTTCTGTGTTTCCTCCCGGAAGACTTGGCATTTTTCGGGTTCTGCGTTCTCACCCAGTATCCTTTTCTCAGTGCCCTCAAGAAACGCCTCCGTAATTTCCAGACGATCCCCCGTGAATTTGCACGTCGTCTCGACTCCGGGTTCAAAGTTGAGGGCGAAGAGATAGTTCTGTATATCCCTGGCAATCTGTTCCTCGTTATAGTAATAGAGCGACTCTTTGACCTCCTGCAATATCCTGTAGTTGTACAACTGGAGCAGAGAATCCATGAACCCGTCGGGAATGGACTTCGCAAGATCGGGCCGCACCTTGGTGAAAAACTTGGTCAGGGCGGACATATCGATCAGCCTGTCTTTTCCGATCGAAGAATAGAATTCGTTGAAGATTTTGAGCGAATCCCGACCCGAGAAACCCTTCTGCCCTTCTGACTCCGCTTCAGCCAGGACCCTGCGCCGCCTCTTCGAGGTAAAGCCCTTCCGGTCCTCGTCGGAAAGCCAGGAAGGGATATTGCCCGTATATATCTCCATCTTGAGGAGATGCAGATTCTTGTCACAGTACAGACTGTATCTTTCAGGGTCTTCAATCCATTCCGGCAATGCCTCGGATTTGGTGCTGAGCCGTGACGAAATGATGACCCGGGCAAAATTCTCCAGGACCATAGGGAGAAAACTCCCTTCTATATGTTTCCCGAAAATGCTCTTGTAGATTTTCACCTCTGTCTTGAGATCCAGAACATACGGGATATTGATATATTCGACCCTGTCCAGGAACGACTGGTAATCCTGAATATTCTTCTTGTCTTCGGGATTCATGACCGCCAGGAAAAGAGAATTGACGTTCTCTTCCATGTCCTCCACCTTGTGCACGCCCTCGCTGACGATGTTGTGGAGTTCAATAAGGCGTTCCTTGTTGTGCGATTTTATATCCATCAGGGCGTACACCCCGTTATTCGTTTTCGCGTACCGGGAAAACAGGTACTGGACCCGTTTGCTGGCTTTTAAAAGGGTGTCGATCTTTCTCTGGAGTATGGGATTGGAGAGCACGTCCTGGCGCATGGGCTTGTCTCCGGGATTGAAAATGCTGATCCCTTCTCCCAGGCGCCGGCTGAACCTGTAGGGCCGGGCATAGACCGTTTCCAATACCTTCTCGGGACTGTGCAGCATGTCCAGCAAGGCATCGTAGAGACTGCTGCAGATGGTGCACGGCGTATCCCTGAAGACCCATTCGTACTCTTTTGCGGCGGTCAGTTCAGCCGCAAATTCGTCATTTTTCAGGAGTTCCTTGAAAAAGATTGCGCGGTGATCCTTCGGCACCAGCATGATGGGGTTATCATGGCTTGGGCACGGGATCTCAACGTAGTCTTCAGGGGATTCGACCAGCATTTGACCCGGGGTAACAACCGGCTCATGTCCGGGTTCGTGCCCTTCATATCCATGACGCAGACCCTGCTGCAGCAACTCCGACAATTTTTCCAGCACGGGCAGATTTTCCGAAACTCCATGCCGTCCCAGCAATCTCTGATCAAGACGCCACACGATCTCAAAGCGCTTCCCCTCGTGTGTGTTGGCATATTCCTCGAATTTCTTGAGCAAGTTGTTCAGAAAAGTGCTCTTTCCACAGCCCGGGGGACCATCGAACACATAAATCTTGTTCTGCTGGGCGCCGCGCTTGAGCGCCTCCACAAGATGCACCAGCCGGTTTGCAAAGAGACGGTCGGCGAAAAAGGGCCTGTCCGCTCCTTCCACGAATAGACGGCTGCAATCATAGTAGTCAAACCCTACATTTTCGGGGTCTTCGGGATATTCGTTAATCCCGTCTCCCACGGAACTCCTCACCATGTCGTGAAAAATCTGAAACACGTTCCGAAGAATCGCCCGGGGATCGGACACGAGAATATTCAGGAAGTCTTCAAATGAAATCGTGGTTCCCTGTTCCTTCTCGCGCATGTTATGGGCCAAATGGGCGACTGCTTTCTTGACGGTATCCATATCCGCTTCTCACCCCTCAAGGACCTTCCTGGAGAGCTTGCGCTTCTCCATGGTGTACAGTACCCGCTCCCACTTGATCTCCTCTTCCTCCTCGACCTCCTCGTTTGCCTGGGGAAACAACGACGCAAGGGTATCCTGCATCTTTTTCCGGGGCGCTACGATTTCACTGGTTTCCAACTGAACGGTCCGGCCCCAGAGATACTCGATGCCAAGCATGGTGTTCGTTACGAACTCCTTTACCAGGGGTTTTCCCTCGAAATGATGTATGAGATACAGGATACCGTCACCTCCCGCTTTTTCCTGATCCACGGTGATGTGCGGCGGATGATACAGGGAGTCGAGAAGCATCTGACGATAGTCCTTCAGTTTCCTGCTTTTTACATAATACTGCCACACCATCCGTGTCTGGTCGAGTCTCCTCCCGGCCACAAAGAGCTTGTGACGATTCATGAAGCCCTGGTCAAAAAAACGGTTGATGAACATGAAATCACAGAAATTCTCCCTGACGTTGAAGATGAACTTTCTCCCCGCTCCGGTGTGTCTGTCGTACTTGTCCCGTTTCTCCGTGTCAAGAACCCGTTCAAACGCGTAATCAATTTTCCCTTTATCAGCGAGTTCCTCGATATAATAGAATAACCGCATGCCGAGCGCATAGGGATTGATTCCCACACGTGGCATAGACGTCACTCCGGCGTTCACCCGCGCAAAATCCACTTCATGCCCCTTTATGCGGTCATCCTGCAGAAAAAGGGTTTCGTGCCAGTAGCTGGCCCATCCCTCATTCATGATCTTTGTCCGGATCTGGGGCTGGAAAAAGAGCGACGTCTTCCGAATCACCTGGATGATGTCCTGCATCCACTTGTTCTCTTCCTTGTTCAAAAAAGTGGAATGGTTCAGCAGGAACTGGAGCAGGTCTACGCGGTGTTCGACTTTTGTCGCGAGGCTTTTCTTGAACAGGGCCTCGAATTCCGGGTGTTCCTTCTCCACTTCCGTAAAAAAGATCTCTTCTCCCTGGTCACCGAATTCTCCCGCCGCATTGTTGTATTTTTCAATCTGTTTCAGATATTCACTGATCTTTGCCTTCTTGTCTCGCTGCAGAAAAACGTCAAAGTAGAAGTTCAAACGCTTCGATTCCAGGGCAAGGGGAGAGGCATTCAATCGAGCCAGTTCCCCGTAATAGGCGACCAGGTTGTCGATACCCCTGGCAAACTCGATAATATAGTCCACCCACCTGCCTTTTTCGCTTCTCAGCCTCGCAAAGAGTCTCTTGTCTGCCAGGGCCTGCCCGCAAAAATCATAGTCCCAGGTGTGGCGGAAGAAGAGATTGTTCTGGAAAAAATCAATATGCGCCAGCACATGGTAGAAGATCATCACGTTGAGCCAGTCAGGGTTGTTATCGTTGTAATAGGAAATGGCGGGGCTGGTATTGATGACCGTTTCATAGGGATTGCTGGGATACAGTTCATAGCGGCCCTTTTCCTTCAGGACCTCTACATCGTGAACCCAGTAATCATAGAGGGTGGGGATCATCATTTTCGGTGACAGATCAAGGAGATCCCGGTTGGTCACAATATACTCAAGGGTTTCATCGTGGAAGCGCAATCCCGCCGTACGAGCCCTTTCTTTGCACCCTTCCATGATTCCCTTGGTATGCTGATCAATAAGTTCCATACGTCCTTATTCCTTTAACCGCCAAGAAAAGTAACCCTCCTCCCGCACAACTGGGCTCGGGGAGGAAGCCTTTTCAAGAGATAAGCCTCCTGATTCCTTCAATGAGACGAGGTTCATCCGCGTCCTGCCCCATGGCGTCAAGCCGGAGCAACTCCGGTTTTTCCGCCGGCAAACCGGATTTTTTCACGTATTTTTCCACCTCTGTCTCCGTCCCGACGCCGTGCTGCACAATGGAAATGCCTATCCTGTTGGCGTAGGCCATCATTTTCCTGATTTCCGGGACGGCCTCTTTCCCATCCGTATCCCAGTCGTCCCCGTCCGTCCCGTGAAAGACGTAGATGTTGTAGTCCCTGGCCAGGTTCTCCTTATCAACAATCTCGTTCACCAGTCGAAATGCCGAAGCGACCTTGGTGCCGCCCGCCACCTGGGAGTTGTAATAGGTGTAGAAATCCTGCACCTCCGTCGCCTCCGTGTCATGCAGGATAAATCTGGATTCAACCTGTTTTTCGTACTGGTACAGCAGCCAGCTGTAGATCAGAACGTGCTGGGTCACGACCAGCTGGGTGGCGTTGCCGACCATGGACCCGGAGTAATCCCTGAGGAAAAATACCATGGCCTGTGATTCATAGTCCTTTTCCTTGGAAAGGATTCGATAGACTTTGTCGTAGGGAGAAATGATGAACCCGGTTGTATCGATATCGTCCAGATCTGCAATGTTGCCGAGATTAATATTGGTTTCTACGATCTTCCTGAGCGTGGCCTTCTTGTCCAGGATCTGGCCGAATCCCCGGTGCTTGTCGGTCAAGTCATAGGTGTAGCGGGTAAGGGAGCGTTTCTTGCCCTTGTCTTTCAGGTTGGGCAGTTCGAATTTCTCGGAAAGGATACGGCCCAGGTCATAGGCGTTCGATTCCATCTCATGCCGGCCTCCCTCTCCCTGTCCGGGTCCTTCACCGGACCCGGCATCAGGCCGGACCGGCTGCTCACCGATGACCTCGCCCTCTTCTCCTTCACCGGACCCGCCGGAAGCCCCATCCTCTTCGGTAGGCTTGCGAATGGAATCATGAATGAATTTTTCCTCCACGGTCGTGGGGACCACCACGATCTTGTCTTTCCCGCCTTTTCCCGGTTTGATCAGCCGTCCTACTCGAACCTTCCTCGGAAACCCATCCTTTTCCCGTTGTTTGTCCCGTTCAAGCAATTCATCGATGGAATGGATGCAGGTGGTGTACGGACCCTGTGGCGGAGCTAACATCTGGAGGGAGGACAAGTCATCGAAGGCATAGATGCTCTTTGGCTGAGGAGAGAGATCGCCCGCCGAATCGACCGGCGAGCCATCCGGAAAAGCGTGGCTGCCCTGAGAATACAGCTCGGAGAAGACTTTTTGCTCCTGTTCTTTATCCAGGCCTTCAGCCTTGAGCTTTTCACATATTTTCCATTCCTTCGGGTCCATGCTGTTTCCCTTTTTTGAATCCGGTTGCTCACCGCGGTTCCGGCGCTCATCTTGGTTCACGTGGAAAACGCCGCCCGCGCTCGAACCGGCTAACGGAATGCTATTGCTCATCCTCCTGGGTGCAGAAATACTCAATGGTCTTCTGCGCGCAGGTCTTGCAATATTTCAGTTTATGCAACATGGTTTCTATCATACGGTCATACAGCTTCTGGTTTTCCTCATTGGTGCGATTTGCCAGGGCGCCGATCAGGCTTCCTGCGCCGGCGATGTCGGACTTCAGCCGCACATCCGTGACCGCCTTGACCAGTTCCAGGTTGTCCATGAAATCATAATTGGGGTCCACCGAAATCTTTTGCCCGTAGATCTTCCGAATGGACGTCCTGAAGGTCTCGCGCTGCTCTTCGGTCTTGAGCTGAAGCCGCTCCTCCACGCTCTTGATGAAACGTTCATCGATTTTCATGGCCTTGAGTTCTCCGGTCTGGGGGTCCTTGTACTTCCACATCTTGTCAGGGCCCAGGCTTTCCGCATCGATCCCGATAATCATGTTCACGTAGTTCATCACATCCTTCCGGATGGCAAAAGGTTCATCCATGTACGCGTTAAACATCTCGGTCATGATCCTCTCGCGGTAGAGTCCCTTTGCGGTCTTGAGGTCTTCCAGGTACTTGACCCGGTCGTTTGCCTCGCTCACATAATCCAGGACAATGCGTTCCAGTGCCTTGAATATGTCGTAGGCGAACATGCATTCCCCTTCGTTCGTCTCGGAACTCTCAATGAGGAGCTGGAGTGCACGGCCCAGGTTTCTCTGGCCAAGTCCCTTTTGCCCGAAACGGGCGGTGATTTCCGGGTCCTGATTGAGCGTGTCGATGACCTCGGCCAGGGTCTTTATACTCTTTTCTCCAGCCACCTCGCCCGCTGCCAGCTTCATGGTCTCGACGGGAGTCAGTTTCTCCGAACGTGGCAGCCGGGTGAGCACCACGGCCGCCGATGCGGCATAATTCAGGTTGGGATCCTGGTGGAGTTTTTCCTTGGTGAGGGTGGTCCTGGCCTCGCTGCCGATGGCATAGCCGGTGAGCTCTTTCTGAAGCTTGTAATTCGTGTTGTGAGAAACGTAACAGATCCGGCAGCGGTCCACGATGGGCGCCTCTTCTTTTTCGGCGAGAAAACGGTAGAACTCCATGTTATTGCTCGTAGCTACGATGAGGGTGTCAATGGGCCACTTGTACCCGTCGATCTCAATGTTCCGGTTCTGGATAACGCCCAGGTAGACCTGGACCAGGTCTTTCTTGTTCTTGTAGATCTCATCAACAAAATGGATGCCTCCTCCGGCAACCCTCGCCAGGGCGCCCCGCCGCAGGTCAAACCGGTACGGGTTATTCGTATCGGTAATGTGGAGCAGCCGCTGAATGGACTCCTCCCCCAGGAGGTCCACCGCCGAAGAGGTAATCTTGTCTTTGGCAGGATACTTGCCCGTCACCGTGCCCAGGCTCTCGGTCAGCGGAACAGGGATAATCTCCACGGACTTGAGCATCTCATCAATGTCACCGCCGGTGTGCCTGCGGATGTCGTTCCATATATAGCCGCTGCAGGCCCCCAGAGGCCGGTAGTTTTCATACAGGCGATCTATCTCTTTGTCGCTGAATCCGGCCTTTTCCCCAAGATATTTCTTTGCTTCGTCCGTGTCTTCGAAGAGGTTCATGGCCAGGATCATGGGGTCCTCATAGGTTTGAGACTCGATAACCTTCAGGCGCCCATAGCCATCCAGTTGATCCATGTTGATGAATCGAAAGGTGTACTTCCGGTTTTTTCCCCGGGAAAGAAATTCCCGATATTTGGCGCAGAGGAAATCCACAAAAAACGTCTTTCCGTTGCCGGGTTCTCCCACCAGCACAAACGCCATTTCCTTGGATGAGCCGCCTTCCGCGGCATCTTTTACGTAGGACACGAAACTGTTCAGCTCGTCATACATGCCGATGATATGCTTCCTGCCCTCGCGGAATATGGCGAAATCGTAAGTCGTCTTTCCGTTCACCACCACCTTCTCGATAGAGCTCTCCAGTATCATCCTGGTTACTCCCTGGAAGGCATTTTCAAATATTCTCTCACCCTCTTTCAGCGCGGCCAGATGGTCCTCCAGCCTGTTCCTGTCATCCATTTCCTCTCCCCCTCAAATACCGCAATTGGTCCGTTTGCATACGGTTTTATTCTGTCTCCTATTTCTCAGGAAACCCCTTTGAAAGCTCATTGTCAATGATATATATGCATACCTCCCGTGCTCCCTGTTCGGTGTACCCGTATTTTGCCACCAGGTTCCCCACCAGGAAAGAGACCGCATGCCGTATCCGTCCGTCATAGGTTTTAAACGCGTCTCTGCCATAATCCTTAACAGCACCACGGAAGTTCGGGTTTTTCAGAAAGGGTTCCATGACTTTTTCCTTCAAATTATAAATATACCGTTCATGGAGAGACGCGTACAGCTCCGTATGCTGCAGGTCTTTCCCCTCAACGAGCATGTCCTGGGTCAATGTCCTGGACGTGTACCGGTTCTGCACATCTGTTCTGAAGGCTCTCATCTGGGCCTTGTCCGCTGCAGGACCGAGAAAACGCTGCTCCAGTCTTTCCAGAAAGTCTTCGGTTATCTCAATCTCTTGTCCTGTATACACGCAACGTTCTACCCTGCCGGTCTCGAAATTGATGCTGAAGACATAATTCTGGATGTCTCTCGCTATCTGTTCCTCGTTCATGTCATAGAGAGATTCCTTTATCTCCTGGAGAACCGCATAATTATAAGAACAGAGCAGGGAATCCAGAAAGCCTTCGGGGATTTGTCCGGCCGCTTCCTTATTCTTTTGAAAGAAATGACAAAGCATTTCCATAGTGACGGGCTTATCTCTCTTGGCGTAGGTTGAATAGAATTCTCCAAAAATTTTGATGGAGTCCCTCCCAGAAAGCCCGCGATCACCCTCAAATTCCGACTCGCCGATGATGCGTTTCCGCCTCTTGGCGGTAAACCTCGTTCTGTCTTCTTCGGTGAGCCAGGCAGGAATAATACCCGTATAGATATCCATCTTCAGAAGGTGGAGGTTCCTGTCGCAGTACAGGTCGTATTTCTCCGAGCTGCCTATCCATTCAAGCATTCCCGCCGACTCTGCCGTCAATCTTGTTGAAATGATGACTTTCGCGAAGTTCTGGAGAACCCGCGGGAGGCAGTCCCGCTCAATCGCCTCTCCGAAAATACCCTCATATATCTTGACTTCTGTATTGTAATCGAGCACATACGGGATTTTTATGTACACAATGCGATCCGAGAAGGACTGTGTCTCACCAATTTTGTCACGGTCCTCCGGGTTCATCAGTGCCAGAAAAAGAGAATTCACATTTTCTTCTATGTCCTCCACCTTGTGCACCCCTTCACTGATAATCCCGTGCAGGTTAGCGAGCCTTTCCTTGTTCTGGTCCTTTATGTCCATCAGAGCATAGACACCGTTATTCGTTTTCGCGTATCTTGAATAGAGGTACCTGACCCGGTGACCGTCCCGGAGCACGTGATTCATTTGATTCTGGAGGAAGGGGTCGGTAAGGACATTGCTCTTGGGGCCCTTGTCTCCCGGGTTGAAGACGCTTATGCCTTCTCCGAGGCGCCTGTTGAACTGGTATCTCCTGGCAAAAAGCATATCAAACACCCGGGCAGGGGAATCAAGGAGGTCGAGCAGCGCGTTGTAGAGAGACATGCAAATGGTGCAGGGATTGGCGCGAAAAACCCATTCATACTGTTTTTCGGAAAAGAGCTTTTCCTTGAAAGCATCGTCTGCAATAAGCTTGTTAAGGAAATCTCTCCTGTAGGGCTTGGGGATCAGAAGGAGCGGGTTGTCATGACTCGGGCACGGGATTTCCAGGTATTCGCTGCGCGAAAGGCCCATCAACCGCTCCCTGGTATCCCCAACCGGTACGAGCGGGTCTTCATCCGCCAGGGCCCTGAGTTGCAGGAGCAGTGCGTGCGCCTCGGTCTCCGTGCGGGAACCGAGTTCTTTTTTGTCGAGACGCCACACCGTCTCGTAGGAGGCCCCATCCTCAGTGTTGGCGAACTGTTCGAATTTCAGGAGGAGGTTGTTGAGAAAAGTGCTTTTCCCACAGCCGTGAGGTCCCTCGAAGATGTAGATCCTGTTCTGCTGGGCGCCCCTTCGGAAGGAAGCAACGTGATTTACAAACCTGTTGGCAAAGAGTCTGTCCGCGAAAAAGGGATGATCTGATCCTTCCACAAACAGTCTGCGGCAATCATAATACACGAAGCTTATGGATTCGGGATCATCAGGATATTCATCGACACCGCTGCCGACATACCCTTCAACCATGTCGTGGAATACCTGGAAGATATCCCGGAAAATAAGTGCGGGTTTTTTTGCGGAAAGTTCAAGAAACGCATGGAAGGGGACGGGGGAACCGCGGCTGCGTTCCTGTATATTCTCGCACAGGCTCTCCAGGAGATGGAATGCCGACCTCATGGCTCTCTCCTTTCCTTGCCGGACCGGATTGGTCCCTGGGCTTCTGCTTGGAAGAAGAGCAATTTGCATGCCACCGAGCAGTCAAGGACCTTTTCCTTCCCTTTCCACCTGTGCTTTTCGTCCAGCCCAGGGTATCCTCCACACTTCGTGGGAAGCGATTATCCCAACCCATCCGCAAGAGCTGGTTTATCTTTTCTTTCTTATAGCATTATAGCAGATTCGAGCTCAAATGGTGAAGCTATTATTCCCGATGAAACCCCTCCCCTGCCCGGACTTTCGGCATATTTTTGACAGCCTTGATGGAAAACATGACGTGGCCGGTTTTCCTTTTCTGATGCCCATTGACTTCGAGTGAAACCTGTGGGATTCTCCTTATTAGCCCGCATTTCTCACGGGTCTTCGTAATGAAGCGGTGGAAAGTCACGTGGATACAAGGCGCGCGAAGAAAAATGGACGAAAGCGTACTCCTTCAGTACGTTGAGGTCTTTTTTTGAGCGCAACGCAGTAGACATGGGGCTATCCGCCGCCGCAATAGATTGCCCGTGAGAAATGGGGGTTAAAGGTTTGGAAAATGCGCATCATGACCTTCAATATCCGATTTGAGAACGACCGGGACGGTCAAAACGCCTGGGCGTACCGGAAAGATCTGGTTGTCAGGATAATCGACCGATACAAACCGGATATCATTGGAACCCAGGAAGGCCGATGGAACCAGCTTCTGTATCTCAGGGACAATCTTCCCGCATATCTCCTGCACGCCCCGAACCGCACCGTTGACAGTGTCTCCCAGTACCCGACCCTGTTTGTGCGCGGAGAGGATTTCGAGATTACCGGCGGTGGGGAATTCTGGCTTTCAAAGACCCCTGAAATTCACCGGAGCAAGGACTGGGACAGTGCCTTTCCGAGGATGTTCAATCACGCCGAAGTCCTTGTACGGAGATCGGGAGAAAAGCTTCGGGTTGCGGTGACCCATCTGGACAACAAAGGGGCCGAGGCCCGATACGAACAGGCCGGAATCATCGCCGCCTGGGTGAAAGAACAGAGAGGGCCGGTGGCCCTGATGGGAGATTTCAACGATATCCCCGGTTCGAGAGTCCATCAACTGCTGGGAAGTGAAGAGATTGGTCTGCGCGATACCTGGCAGGTTCTTGACCGGGAGCTGGGAGTAAATGGCTTCACTCATCACGGTTTCAAGGGAATTCCGCAAGACGGGCGCATAGACTGGATTCTGGTGAGCCGTCATTTAAGGGTATTGGACGCCGTCGTCCTCCACGACCATTTCAACGGGCGTTACCCGTCAGACCACTTTCCGTACATGGTCGATCTCGATTTGACGCAACAACAGCAAACCCATCCCTCACCATCGGCTATATCCTCCACTGAATGAAGCGGTCAAAGAAATCGCTCTTTTTGACCAGCATCTTTGTATCGTGGATCTTTCGTTTTTTCCGACGGATAGTAACAAGACCGAAATATTCGCAAAACCGCTCCAGAAACCTCAGCTTGAAATGTTTCTTTTCCTTCTTGATCCACTTGCACATTTTGATGATATGCCTGAGAGAGAGGACGGAAAGGGAATCCTGCTCGGACCGTATAGTAAATTCCATCCCCTCGGGCAATTCTCTGAATGTCTCAAAAAGTTCCCTTGCGAACTTGAGCGGCAGATTTCCCTTTTGCGTGACCTTTAGCGGTTCCAAGTCCGAGAGACGGGATAGAAAATAGCAGGTATTTTTCACAATAGGGATCTTTTCAACTACCTTGGGCTCCAGACCGACATTGAAGACCACCATGTCGTTCAGATCCAATAGGTACCGCGTATGGAGAAGGCGATGCATCTGTTCAGAAGACAATCTCAGGAAATCATCCACAGGTCGAGAATTCTTCTTCGCCATGAATTGGTCCACAAAATCCTGGACCTCTTCTGTGGAAGCAAAATCCTTCCCCTGGATCGCTTCTTTAATCTCATCCAGGGTCTGGCGGGCTTTATTCTCCATATTCCATTTCTCCTTTTTCAAACAAGCAAGTGCCTATGATAATTCCAGCTTTCCCTTTTTCAAATCAGCGATCCATTTTTGATACTGATTAGGCTTAAGCAAATCAAAGGTGTACAATTGTCTCGCATCTGGGCGGTATCGGCTGTCGATATCCGCGAGGTTTAAGGCTTTCAATTTTCTGTTTACTCTTTCGAAGTGTGCCTTTGCGTATTCCGCTTTTGCCGGTGTTGCTTCCTCCTGCTCCTCATCCGACTTGATTTCCACCACCTTGATGATCGTTTCTATGCCTTCATCCTGCAGTCCTTTTAATTTTCCCAGATGCTTTTCCTTCCCCCCGCTCTCAAGCCTTGAAATATAGGAATCCACATCAATCCTAATAAAAAAATCAGGGTTGAAGCTCCGTCTGACCCTGTCTTTCCCGCCTTTCCAATATTCGTAATCAATGCTGTAGAAATTCTTATCCGGGGACTTTATCCAGGCATCGATGTAATCGGAGTCTTCTATCAGTTGAAAAACAAACTCCTTTTCCGGGGAATGGGAGACCAGGATAATATTTTGGGGGCTTTTCAGCTTTGATGTGTTTACGACAAAAGGGGGCCTCGTATCCCCCGTCACAAATGGACGGATAATTTCGTCTCTGCATTCCACAAAATCATCGGGCTTGAAAAGGGAAAGCTGCTGCTTATCTTCCGAGCGGCCTCTCAATTCGCTGATAAAATCCAGGACAAACTTGTTTGTCTCTCCGACCTCGCTCTCATAATCCTCGCTCAAAAATCCGGTTCTGTCCCTTTCAAGCTCGCCGACGCGGACGCCGGTCCTGTCCATTCGAGAGGTATCAACAGGATCAATATCCCCTTCAATATTTTCAAATACCCGTTTCTTCTTGCCCTGGGGTAGGAACTGGCTGAAGTAGATATCAACCTGTTTTCTATTTTCTTCAGATAGTTTGTCCCCTTTGATCTCGGCCTCATTCATCGCTTCGAGAATAACCTGCCTGATTTCGTCTTCTTCCGGGCACCGGTTATCCACAACCACACTGCCGAAATCAAAATGCAATGCCTCAAATGTTCTCAGGCTGAAGCGCTTGTGAACATCATATACAACCTGGTCAACCGTTAAGAAATTCTTTGCCAGCGCGTACCGTTTTTCGTCCTTTGTTCTTATGACCTTGACGCCGAGGTTTTCCTCAAATGGGGTTAATATGAGTTGCGCCGGCGGCTTGACGTCTCGACTGGCATCTGCCT
>Ga0315535_1000443_pt1 | contig 29333 bp, 27 predicted proteins | sample SalMarSW160220MG_2_FD_203092 | JGI IMG/M metagenome (GOLD analysis project Ga0315535, IMG submission 203092) | Salt marsh sediment microbial communities from the Plum Island Ecosystem LTER, Massachusetts, United States - Salt Marsh Sediment SW1602-20 ... | reverse complement strand
CCCGGTGCGGGCGCGGCCCCACGGGGAGCCGACGGCGGACGCCCTCATCCGCTTCATGGCGCTCCACCCCGACACGCCGGCGGTCTCGTCGCCGGACACGTGGGAGCCCCGCTATCTGCGGGTGGCCAACGCGGAGCGCGAATGGATCGCATAGCCTCGCCGACGCTCCCCGTCGCACGCCGCATGGAGGCGGCCGACGTGGCCCGTGTGGCCAGCATCGAGAAGGACTCCTTCACCAGCCCGTGGAAGGCCGACACGTTCTACACGCTGCTGCCGCGGCCCGGAGCGGAGCTCTGGGTCCTCGACGACCCCCAGGCAGGCGTGGTGGCGTACGCCGTGCTCTGGTGCATCCTCGATCAGGCCGAGCTGGCCAACATCGCGGTGATGGCCGGTCACCGGCGCCGGGGGCATGGGCGGCGGCTGCTGACGCTGGTGCTGGACGTGGCGCGTGAGCGCGGCGTGAAGAGCGTCTACCTGGAGGTGCGCGCCTCCAACGAGCGCGCCGCCGGCCTGTATCGCGGGTTCGGCTTCACGCACATGGGGATACGAAGGGACTACTACGACAGCCCGGTGGAGGACGCGATCCTCATGGTGGCGAAGCTGTAGCGGTCCCGTCCGTCCATTCCCGAGTCCCGCCCGCCGTCGCACCGTCGGGGATGCCCGCTCCGCCGCCCATTCGCGTGTGGCCCCCGGCCGACCGACCCCGCGAGCGCCTGCGTGCCGTCGGTGCCCGCCACCTCTCGGTGCGGGAGCTCCTGGCCGTGGTGGTGGGGAGCGGATGCTCCGGCGCGTCCGCCCTCCAGGTCGCGGGGCGCATCGTGGATGCATGCGGGGGCTCGCTGCGTCGTCTGGGGGCGCAGGACGTGGGCACCCTCGAGGGAGTTCGCGGCGTAGGCGCGGCTACGGCCGCGCGGGTGGCGGCCGCCCTCGAGCTGGGGCGGCGCGCCGCCAGCGAGGCCCCCGACGACGAGGACGCCGTGCACGGTCCCGCGGATGTCTTCCGGCGCATGGGCTCCCGGCTCCGGGACCTCCCGCAGGAGGAGTTCCACGCGCTGCTCTTGAACACCCGCCATCGCGTGGTGCGCGAGGTCGCCGTCACCCGCGGGATTCTCGACGCCTCCCTCGTGCATCCCCGGGAGGTCTTCCGGCTGGCGGTGGTGGAGGGCGCCGCCGGCGTGATCCTGGTGCACAACCACCCCTCGGGCGACCCCACGCCCTCCCCCGAGGACCGTGCGGTCACACGCCAGCTCGCCGAAGCCGGGCGGGCGCTGGGGATCCCCGTATTGGACCACGTCATCGTGGGGGACGGATCCTGGCGCTCCCTCGCCGAGGACGGCGGTCTGGTCGGGGGGTGAGGCCGGCCCCGCACGATTGGGGAAACATTTGTCTCCAATTGGGAAAAATGCGTTGACCCCACGCGCCCGCGGCAGGTATCTTCGAGGAAGTGTCCACCGGGCGAAAAGCCCCGTACTACTTGCCGAAGGAGCCCAAATGGTTCGGTCGGCCACGGCACTCGCAGCCGTCATGATTCTGGCCGGTTTCACGCCTGTACAGCAGGTGGCCGCCCAGACTGAGCAGGCGGCCACCCAGACTCAGCAGGTGGCCACCCACACGGTGGTTCCGGGGGACTGCCTCTGGAACCTGGCGCAGACGTACTACGGCAACCCCTGGGAATGGCGCCGCATCTGGAACGCCAACAAGAGCCGGATCTCCGACCCCAACCTCATCTTGCCGGGATGGATTCTCACCATTCCAGGCAAGGAAGCCGAGGTCCAGAAGGTCACGGTGCAGCCGGCCGGCGAAGCGGCTCCCCCGACGGGAGTGCCCGAAAAGCCGGCACCGCTCCCCTCCGTCTCCGAGCCGTCCATGGCGCACCAGCCAACGGTCTTCCGCGAGAAGCAGCCGGGGACCGGCGGCGCGGGGGCGTCCGCCGCGGCGGCGCACTTCGCGGTCACCCGGGACGAGGTGTACGGAGCGCCGTGGCTCCTCCGCACCGGCCGGGAGCCCCGGATCGTCGGGACTCTCGAGGCCTTGACCGAGCAGGGCAGGCGCACCCCGTATCCGAGCGTCCTCGACAAGGTGGTGCTCAGGTTCCCGGGGTCGCCCCCTGCGGTGGGCACCTCGCTGCGCCTGTTCCGGATCACGAAGACAATCCCCCAGGTGGGTGACGTGGTGACGCCCACCGGTGTGGTCCGCATCCTCACCGCGGAGGGCGACAGCGCGGTGGCCCTCATCACCCACCAGTACCAGCGGATCCAGATCGGGGACATGCTCGGTGCGCTGCCGCCCTATCCCCTGAAGCTCGGCGAGTACCCCCAGGCGGTGTCGCGGGGCCCGGAGGCGATGATCATGGGCTTCGCCGGCACCGCGGTCGTGAAGCCCATCGGAGGCGTGGCCTTCCTGGACCAGGGAAGCGACGACGGCGTCTCCGTGGGTGACGAATACGAGCTGGTGAACCCGAGCCTCGGATCGCACACGGTGGAGGGGCGTCTCCAGGTGGTGAGCGTCACGGCGGACGGCGCTTCGGCCCGGATCGTGCAGATCACCGGTGCCGTGTTCCGGCAGGGAGTGGCGGTGCGGCTTTCTCGGAAGATGCGCTAGCGCAATCGAGCGACGACGACGTGACCTCCCGCAAACGTCGATCGTCCCGTGCGGGATTCGCTCCCCCGCCGGGAGGCCAGAGGGCTCCCGACGGGGGATTCGTTTAGCCCTGCGTCCCCGGCGGGGGCGGCGCGGGCGGAGAGGAGGCAGGAGCCCGATGAGCGAGAAGAGGAGGGTACTGGTCACCGGTGGCGCCGGCTTCATCGGCAGCAACGTGGCCGACGCGTTTCTGGCCGCCGGCGACGAGGTCTGGGTGGTGGACGACCTCTCCAGCGGAAAGCGGCGGAACGTGCACGCCGACGCGCACTTCGTGGAGATGGACATCGGGAACCCGGCGCTCCGTGACCTCTTCCGTGACGTGCGCTTCGACGTGGTGAGCCATCACGCCGCCCAGATCGATGTGCGTGTCTCCGTGGCCGATCCCCAGCGGGATGCGCGCATCAACGTCATGGGCCTCCTCAACGTCACCGAAGCCGCGCTGGAGGTGGGAACCCGGCGCGTGATCTTCATCAGCAGCGGGGGCGTGGTCTACGGCGAGCCCGAGGAGATTCCGACCCCGGAGACGGCGCCGAAGCTCCCCCTCTCACCCTATGGTGTCACCAAGCTCACGGGGGAGCTGTACCTGAACTATTATCGCCGGGTACGCGGTCTCGAATATGTTGCGCTCCGGTACTCCAACGTGTACGGCCCACGCCAGGATCCCCATGGTGAGGCGGGGGTAATAGCGATCTTCTGCAGCCGGCTGCTGGACGGTGAGCGCCTGACGATCTTCGGCGACGGAGAGCAGACCCGGGACTACGTGTTCGTCGGAGACGTGGTCGCCGCGAACCTGCTGGCCGCCGACGTGGCGCTGAGTCCCGACGGCGGGCTGGACGGCGTCGCCTTCAACGTGGGCACCGGGGTGGGAACGAGCGTGAACCGGCTCGCCGACGTGCTGGAGGGGGTGGCGGGGGGGAGCCCCGGACGCGAGCACCGCGAGGAGCGCCGCGGTGAGCTGCGCCACAGCACCCTCGACGCGGGCCGCATCCGAGCACACGGCTGGACACCTGGCCATTCCCTCGAAGAGGGGCTCCGCCGGACGTACCAACACATCGCTTCAACGAGAGGGGAGATTCCGGCATGACCCTGGCGGCCATCGCGTTGCTCCTCCAGGCCCGGACGCCCCGGACCCCGGTGGACATGATCGTGTCCAGCACGCTTCCCACGAAGATCGTGCTCAGCGTCCTCGTCGTCGGGTCCCTGGTGTCGTGGTGGCTCATCTTCAGCAAGTGGCGACAGTTCCGGGTCGTGCGCCAACAAGGGGATCGCTTCCTGGAGAAGATGGAGCGCGCCGAGCACCTGGAGGACGCCTACAAGGCCATCCTGGCGCTTCCCGACTCGCCCTACGGCCGCGTCTTCCGTCAGGGCGTGAACTTCTTCAGCGAGATCCGTCCGGGGGCGTTGCGTCCGAGCCCCGCCGCCCCGGAGGGGCTCTCGCTGACCCAGCTCGAGGTTCTCCGTCTGGTCCTGGAGAAGGAGCAGTCCGAGGAGCGGGACGAGCTGGCCCGGGGGCTCACCTGGCTCGCGGTCATCGGCTCGGTGTCCCCGCTGCTGGGGCTGCTGGGCACGGTCATCGGGATCATGGACACGTTCTTCGCCATCGCGGCCACCGGGTCCACCAACCTCGGTGCCGTGGCCCCGGGCGTCGGCGAGGCGCTCATCACGACGGTGGCGGGGCTCTTCGTCGCCATTCCGGCGGTCATCGGGTACAACCATTTCGTGGGGCGGCTGAACCTCGTGAGCGGTGAGCTCGAGGGATTCAGCGCCGAGTTCATCGGCACGCTGGCCCGGGAGGGGCGCGTGTGAGCACGTCAGGCGGCGGCAACGGACACTTCCGCCGGCGCGGCGACCTGCCGCTGAACGCCGAGATCAACATCACCAGCCTCGTGGACGTCGCGTTCACGCTCCTGGTCATCTTCATCATCGCGGCGCCCAGCATGCTCGGGGGTGTGGAGGTGGCGGTGCCGAAGGCCCAGGTGCAGCCCCTCACGGCCGAGAGCCACCCGTTCTACGTCACCCTGACCAGGAACGGGACGGTGTTCGTGGAGAAGAAGGAGATGACGCCCGGGGAGTTCGAGCACAGCTTCCCCCAGCTCGCCAAGGCGGGGAGCTTCAAGACCGTGTACATCCGCGGGGACTCCCTGGCTCCCTGGGGTCCTATGCTCAAGATCATCGCCACGGTGAGCGGTGCGGGGGTGAAGTTCGGCATGGTGGGTGAGCCGTACAACGGCAAGGAGTGAAGGCCTGACCATGCGTCGCTTCGACCCCTTCGACCGGCGCTCCTGGGTGGGCTCCGTGGCGATCCACGCCGTGGCCATCGGCGTGGTGGTCTATGCCACCGCACCGACGGCGCCGCTGCCCCGGTTCACCACCTACCAGATCGAGCTGGTGTCGCCGCCCCCCGCGCGCCGGACGCCGGAGCCCGAGGCCGCTCAGGCGAAGCTGGTGGTGGAACGTCCGAACCCCGCCCCGCCGACGGAGGCCAAGACGGCGCCGGTGGTGAAGCCCGTCCCGAAGAAGCCCACGCCCAAGCCCACGGCGTCCAAGGAGACGTCGAACTCCACGACGGTCAAGGAGCCCGGCGAGGAGAAGAAGTCCGCCGGCGCGCCCGACGCCAAGAAGTCCAGCTCGAAGGAGGGCGGGGAGGGCATCAACGTGCGCCTGGAGGGGCTCAGGCGGGACTATCCGCAGTACTACGCGAACATCATCCTCCAGATCGACCGTTGCTTCCGCCCGCCTACCGACGCGGGTAAGCTGGTGGCCACGATCTACTTCGTCATCGACCATGACGGCAGCGTCTCCGACCTGTCCATCGCCAAGAAGTCCGGTGATCCGGCCTTCGACTACCTGGCCATGGGCGCCGTGGAGTGCGCCGGGAAGGGGCGCTTCGGGCCGCTGCCCAAGGACGTTCCCTACGACCGCCTTCCCGTGCAGTTCACGTTCACCCCTGCGGGGAGTGGCGGCGGATCGCCGCCTGCACCCCAGAACGAGAGAGAACAGGTGACCAGCCGATGACCGGACCGATGCGGAGGACGTGGGGCGGGGTGGCGAAGCGCGTCACCGGGGCCTGGCCACCGGCTGCGGGGTGGCGTGCGACGGGGCGGAAGGCTGCCGCGACGTTGGCGGTGGCCGTGGCTCTGGCGACCGCGTCCGCGCCGGCGGCGGCCCAGGGACGCGACTCCATCCCCGGTGTGGCCCTGGGGCTGCTGTACGCGACGTCGTCGGTGCCCGCGCTGGCCGTCAAGCCCTTCACCGGGCGCTTCGGCGGCGCGGCCATCGCGTCTCAGGTCGAGGCCATCATCGGGCGGGACCTGCACAACTCGGACCGCTTCGACGTCATGGACTCGCTGCCGGCGGACATGGCGGGCGGGGGCCAGGTGGACTACCAGCTCTGGGACCATCTGGGAGCGGTCTGGCTGGTGACGGGCCAGGTGGAGGGCGCCGGTGACGGATTCGAGCTCGTCACGGAGCTCCACGACGTCGTCTACGAGCACGTGAAGGAGCAGGGACGCTTCCCCATTCCGGACCCCTCACAGCCCGGCTTCCGCATGGCCGTGCACCGGGTCTCGGACCAGATCGTGAAGTGGGTCACCGGCGACCCCGGCGTCGCCGCCACGCGCATCGCCTTCGCCATGGCCACGTCGGACAGCACCAAGCAGCTCTACCTCGTGGACTCGGACGGCGAGAATCTCCGGCGCATAACCAACGATCCCGGCCTCGACCTGTCGCCGGCGTGGTCCCCGTCGGGCGATTCCATCGCGTACGGGTCCATCCGGGGGACGACCCCGTCGCGCATCTACATACTCGATCTGGCCACCGGGAAGGAGAGCATGGTTCCTCCCGTGGGACACGACGCCATGGAGACCACGCCGGCGTTTTCGCCCGACGGTCGCACCCTGGCCTTCACGGTGGACAATGGAAGGACCAGCAGGATCTACACGTACGACATCCAGCACAACTGCTGTGCCAAGGCCATCACCGACGGTCGCTACTACGATCTCGCGCCCACCTACTCGCCCGACGGGAAGCGGATCGCGTTCAACACCATGCGCTTCGGCACGACGGTGCCGCAGATCATGGTCATGCCCGCCGACGGCGGCGAAGCCCAGCTGCTGTCTCCGTACCAATACGGCAACGGCGGCTACTACACGTCGCCGGACTGGTCGCCGAGGGGCGACCTTATCGCCTTCCACGGCGCCATCCGGGCGGGCACCTACCATATCCTCGTCGCCGACATGAAGGACGCCGGGCACAAGCTCCGGCAGTTGACGTGGGAGGGGAACAACGAGGACCCCAGCTGGGCTCCGGACGGCCGCCACATCGCCTTCGTGGGCGAGCGGCGGTGGGGGTTCGGCCTCATGGTGGTGGATGTGGCCACCGGTAGGCTTCGCACGGTTGTTGCAGGGATGAGGGTGAGCACCCCCGCATGGTCGCCGAGTCTGGGCGGCGCGCCGTGACGGGCGTGGTCTTTACGACAGCGGTAGATGGCGCCGAGTCGTTGCGCCGGAAGGGCTTTCGCGGTATATGCCTAGGGGTTTTCCCAACGGAATACCGCGTTAGCTTCCTAACACCGAGGCCGGTGGTGTCGAGAGGCATCACCATGTTCGCAGTGATCGCCTAACCGGGAGCAGGGGATGATCGTCCGCCGTTTTGCCGTGCCCGTGCTGGCTGCCATGCTCGTCGTGGCCGCCTGCGGAAAGAAACAGCCACCGCCACCGCCGGCCCCCACCGGTCCCACACCCGAGGAGCTGGCGCAGAGGCGCGCAGACTCCATCGCGGCCGCACGGCGTGCGGACTCCATCGCCGCCGCACGGCGTGAAGCCGAAGCGAAGGCCGCGGCGGCGGCCGCGCGCGCGCGGGCGGTAGCCGCCGCACGCACGACGCTTCAGGAGATGGTCCACTTCGACTTCGACAAGTCGGACATCCGGCCCGACGCCGAAGCCATCCTCCAACGCAAGGTGGCCATCCTGCGGGCGAGCCCGGACGTGCAGCTCCAGATCCAGGGGTATTGCGACGAGCGCGGCTCGGAGGAGTACAACCTCGCGCTGGGTCAACGGCGCGCCGAGTCGGTGCGCAAGTACCTGGAGGGCTTCGGGCTCTCGGACAGCCGCTTCACCATCATCTCGTACGGTGAGGAGAGGCCTCTGGATCCGGCCCACAACGAGGACGCCTGGGCCCAGAACCGACGCGACCAGTTCGTGATCACGGCGGGCGCGAACGCCATCAACCCGCCGAGTACCTCGGGTAACTGAGGCGAAACAACCCGGCAGCCCCTCCTCCGCCACGGGGCGGGGGAGGGGCAGCCACAATGGACCTCGATGGCTTCATGCCGATGAGACAAACGGTTCGATCTGCGGCGGTCCGCGCCCTCTGGGCGACGGCCGCCGTGGTGATGATGGGCGGATGCGCCACCAAGGCCGACATCCGTGATCTGCGTACGGAGCTGCGTGACCTCGCGGTGCGCCAGGACTCGGTGCTGCAGCAGCTGCACAGGGAGACGCTGAGCACCCAGGACACGCTCAGGGGGCAGTCCACCCAGCTCTTCGACTTCCGGGGGGCTCTCTCCGGCGAGATCCAGGACATCAGCCAGAGCTTGTCCCGCATCGAGGCACTCGTGGGCGAGAACCAGCGTGTCATCGCCGGCGTGCGCGACCAGCTCGCCAACATGCGGCGGGCCCCGGCGGCGACGGCTCCGGCGGACACCACCGGAGGGGTGACGTCCGGGCCGGTCACGAATCAGCCCCCGCAGTCCGGCAGCGACGCCCAGAGCATCTTCAACGTGGCCGTGGGCCAGTTCAACAACGGTCAGCTGACCACCGCCAACGCGGCGTTCCAGCAATTGCTCCAGAGCTATCCCAACAGCTCGCTGGCGCCCGATGCGCAGTTCTACGTGGCCGACATCCTCTCACAGCAGAAGGGACACGAGAAGGACGCCCTGGCCGCGTTCGAGAAGATTCCGGAGCTGTATCCGACGGCGCCCAAGGTGCCCGAGGCTCTCTTCCGCAGCGCCCTCCTTCAGGTCCAGCTGGGTCGAAAGAGCGCCGCCAAGGCGACCCTGCAGCGCATAGTCAACACGTATCCCGACGCGGACGTTGCGAAGCTCGCGGCCGCCAAGCTCAAAGAGATCGGATAGGAGCCCGCCCCCGTGCGCTGTCCCGAGTGCGACGCCACGGACAACCGCGTCGTGGACACGCGGGCTAGCCGCGGCGGAAGAGCCGTTCGGCGGCGCCGCGAGTGCACCGTCTGCGGCGCGCGCTTCACGACCTACGAGTACATCGAGGAGCGCCCCATCCAGGTGCTGAAGCGTTCCGGCGCCGTGGAGGACTTCGACCGCTCCAAGATTCTCTCCGGGGTGCAGACCGCGTGCGCCAAGCGCCCGGTGTCCGCCTCCGAGATGGAAGCCCTGGTGGACGACATCGAGGACGCGGTGTCGCGCTACGCAGGGGTGGAGGTGCCCAGCGAGAAGCTCGGGGAGATGGTCATGGAGCGCCTCCGTTCCATGGACCGCGTGGCCTACGTCCGCTATGCCTCCGTGTACCGGAACTTCCAGGACGCGGGTGAGTTCCAAGAGTTCGTGGACGAGATGACCGCCCGCCAGGAACGGGAGGCCCTTCGCCGCAGCCAGGTGGAGCTTCCGTTCTGAGCCCGGCAGCCCCTCCGTCAGACCTGTCCGCGCTGCCGCCCGACCAGTCAGCCCCACGCTCCCGGTCATGAGCCGCCGCAAGAACCCGCGCGCTGAGATGCCCTTCCTCGAACATCTCGAGGAGCTACGCTGGCGCATCCTGTGGTCGCTGCTGGCCGTGGCGCTGGGGGCCGTCGTCGGCTTCCTGCTGGTCTACCACTTCCACGTGCTCGATCTGATGATCGAGCCCGTGCGGCGGGCCCGCGACGATCCCAGCATGAAGCTCATCTACCTGGGGCCGGCCGATCCCTTCATGATCGACATCAAGCTGGGGATCCTCGTCGGGCTCATCCTCGCGGCGCCTGTGGTGGTGTACCATATCTGGTCGTTCATGGCCCCCGCTCTGGAGTCGCACGAGAAGCGCGCGATCATCCCCTCGCTCTATCTGGGGCTCTTCCTGTTCATCGTCGGCGTGGCGATGGCCTACTTGCTCGCGCTCCCGGTGACGTTGGAGTTCTTCCAACGCTTCGAGGGGGGCGTGCTCCAGGATCAGCTCGAGGTGGGGAAGACCCTGGCGCTGGAATTGAAGTTCATGATCGCCTTCGGCCTGTTGTTCGAGCTGCCGGTGGTGGTCATGCTCCTTTCGGTGGTGGGATTGGTGACGCCGGAGTTCCTGCGCCACTACCGGCGGCACGCCATCGTGGCCCTGACCATCGTCGCCGCCGTGATGACGCCCGGGGACGTGGTGTCCATCACCCTCATGCTGATGGGGCCGCTCATCCTGCTGTACGAGCTCTCCATCTACCTGTCGGCGCTCATCGCGCGCCGGCGTCGGGCGCGTGAGAAAGCGCACGACCCCGAGTCGAGGGCCGAGGAAGAGCCGCCGGCGGGTGCCGTCGCGCGCGACGACGAAGCGGAGTCCACCGTCGGCTCGGAGCCCGGGTCGGGAGACGCTGAATGAGCGGCGGGCGCCACGGCGCAATGGTCACGCTTCTGGCGGCGGCATGCGCCATGGCGGTGGCTCGGCCGGTGTCGGCGCAGCAGCCGGGCCGGCCGCCGGCCCGTCAGGTCACACATGCGGACACCGCCCAGCAGCGCACGGACACGACCACGCAGCAGGTGGACTCCACCAAGCTGGAGATGCAGCGGCGCCTCGAACGCCTGGGCCGGCCCATGGGATCGGACACCCTGTTCTACCTGCGGGACTCGGTGAGCGCCGCGCAGCGCCGGACCCGGAGCACCGCACCGCAGGCCCCCCGCAACGACACCACGCTGCGCCAGCTCATGCGCATGCCGGGCTACGGCGTCACCGAGTACCAGGGGGGACAGGCGGACTTCGCGGCAAAGAAGCGCATCCTGATCCTGGAGTCGTCGAAGGACCACCAGGCCCGGGTGCAGCGCGACGGCAACGACATCCAGGCCGACTCGACCATCCGGTACAACCAGATCACCGGCCTGATCCGGGCCACAGGCACACCCGACTTCACCCCCGCGGGGCAGGACAAAGTGAGCGCCCAGGGCCTGGTGTACTCCCTCAAGGAGGGGCGGGGCTCGGCCCCGGGGGCCAAGACCACGTACGACCAGGCAGGCACCAAGTGGGTCACCAGCGGGGACATGGTGCTCCTCACGCGGGACTCGACGTACTCCTCCCACGCCATCTTCACGTCGTGCACCCTGCCGCTCCCGCACTACCACTTCGAGACCGACGAGATCAAGATCATCGGCGGCAAGGTGCTCGTCGCCCGGCCCGTGCGCCTGTACTTCGCCGACGTGCCCGTGGCGTGGCTTCCGTTCATCGCCAACAGCCTGTCCAAGGGGCGGGCCAGCGGGATCCTGACCCCGCAGTTCAGCGTGAACGACATCGTGCGGACCTCGGCGGGCTACCACCGGCGCGTCAGCAACCTCGGGTTCTACTGGGCGATGAGCCAGTACTCCGACGCCATCATCGCCTTCGACTGGTGGAGCCAGAATTACCTCTCCATGACGAGCGGTCTCAACTATCGCTTCAATCGACAGTTCCTGAACGGGAGCGTCGACCTGCGCCGGTTCTGGCAGAGCGACGGAGGTCGCCAGCTGACGCTGAACACGCAGAACTCGTGGCAGGTCGACGAACGCACTTCGGTACGCATGTCGGCGCAGTACGCGTCCAGCGCTTCCTTCGTGACCCAGAACTCCCTGGACCCCCAGGAGGTCACCCAATCCATCAACTCCTCGGGCGGCATCAACCACCGCTTCGACTGGGGCAACCTGTCCGTGTCGGCGAATCGTCAGCAGTACCTGAACGACGGGCGCGTCGCATGGACCCTGCCCAGCGCGAATCTGTCGCTGTCCACCATCACGCTGTTCAAGGCGCCGACGAACGAGGCGCACTTCTGGAACAACATGACGATGAGCGGGTCGGCCGCCCTGACACGCAGCACGCTGAACCGGGTACAGCCGGACACCTTCACGGTGGGCAGCGCGGACACCCAGCAGCTTCAGGGCTCCGAGTCGGGCTCGCTGAGCATGGGTGCGTTCTCCCTGCGCCAATCCGTGAACTTCCAGCGCTCGACGGCCGTGGGGATCCCCAAAGCGTATCTGCTGCTGGGGGACAGCGCGGACCCGTCTCAGCTCGTGGCCGGCTCCCCCTCCCAGAACGTGTCGAATCAGACGGTCGGCTGGTCCGCGTCCATGGACTATCAGCAGCGCCTCATCGGTTCCACCACGCTCACCCCGAGCCTCACGCTGTCCGGCGACCTCTTCCAGTCGGACACCTCGAGTCTCGCTCACAGCTTCGTGTCCGCGCCCTCCAGGGTGTCGTTCGGCGCCAGCCTGAAGACCGACGTGTACCGCTTCTTCCCGGGCTTCGGGCCGTACTCCGCGATCCGCCACAAGGTATCGCCGTCGTTCAGATTCGCCTGGAGCCCGGGCACCAAGCCCACGGCGCTCCAGAGTCAGGTGTTCCGCGGCACCCAGGCCATCGGGCCCACCAAGACGCTGAGCCTGACGCTGAACCAGACCTTCGAGGCCAAGAAGAAGCAGACGTCCGACTCCACGTCCGCCGCGGACTCCACCCAGGCGACGGCGGACACCACCGGGTCCGGCATGGCTTCGGGTGTGGAGGGCGGCTCCGAGAGCGGTGCCCCCAGGGAGGTGCAGAAGCCTCAGATCGTGCAGCTCCTGGGCATCAGCACCAGCGTCGTCTCATACGACTTCGTGAGAGCCGATACCACCAACTTCATCGATGGATTCACGACGACCCAGCTCCACAACCAGATCACCTCGGACTTCCTGAAGGGTCTGACCCTGTCCATCAACCACGACCTCTTCGAGGACACGTACGACGCGAACGGGCGGCTCCACCGGAAGTTCTCGCCCCACCTGTCCCAGGTGAACTTCAACTTCTCCCTGGGTGCCAACTCGGGCATCATCCGGTTCCTCCATCTCGGCGGCAGGAGTGGGAGCAACGCTCAGGCCGACACGAGCGCCAACGCTCGGCAAGGCCAGGCCGCCGACACGACCGCGGGCAACTCCTTCGCCACGTCGGTGACGGACGCCAACTCCATCATTCCGGGTCGTCCCAACTCGGAGAGCTACGACATGGGGGGAACCCGGCGGGGAGGCGGCGGGCAGGGCTGGCAGGCGAACCTGTCCTACGCCCTTCAGCGCCCGCGGTCCAACAGGGCCGCCGCCTCGCAGATGATCTCGGGGACGGTGACGCTCCACCCCACCGAGTACTGGAACGTGAGCTGGCGCACGTCCTACGACCTCGAGCGCGGGAAGTTCAACGACCAGGCGATCAGCCTCACCCGGGACCTGCATCGGTGGGAGGCTCACTTCATATTCACGCAGCCCGCCACCGGGAACTGGCAGTTCAGCTTCGAGGTGTCTCTCACGGACGAGCGCGACCTCAAGTTCAACTACGCGCAACGCAGCGCGGGCGCAGGCGGCACCAGCCTGCCCTCGGTCCGCCCGGGGCAGTGAGGGAGCGCGACCCGGGAAGCCCGAGCGCGGGTGCCCGGGCGCCGCTGGTGGGCCTCCGTGTCCCGGGCACCGCCCGGTATGTCCCCCCCAGGGGACATCGCCGGCTTCCCACATTTCCTAAGTTGTTGAGCAGCATGAAGATCTGAGTTCGGTACGGGCCGTGCATGGCACGGCACCCGAAGGCCCACGCAGCAAGTGTTGCAGTCCACCAGTCCTCAGGCCCCTCAGCCCGGGGCTACCAGAGAGGGGGAACGATGAGACGCGCGCCTGTGGTCACGATGCTCTTCACGCTGGCCCTGGGGGCCTGCAATGCGGACAACACACTGGTGGTGGGGACCGCTCCGGCCGCCCCCGAGAACCTGGCGGCCTACTACTACGCGGGGGCCGTCTACATCACGTGGGATCTCGGCGCCGCGTGGAACGGGGAGTCGTTCCGCGTCTACGGCCGGCGCACGACCGACCAGAACTACGCCTTCGTCGCCGAGGTGACGAGCTGTGCCAACGGATCGTGCGAGTACGAGGACCTCAACGTGGTGGCGGGACAGAGCTACGAGTTCTACGTGTCCGCCGTGGACGCGCAGAGTGACGTCGAGACCGCCACCGCAAACTCCGTCCAGGTGGACGTCCCGGTTCCCTCTCCGCCCCCGGTGCCCACGCAGGTGGCGGTGACGGCCCTGGACAACACGAACTACATCCACTGGTCGACGGCGTCGCGGACCGCCCCGGACTTCTCGTTCTACCGCGTATACCTGGCCGCGTCGGACGGCACGGACTACCTGCTGGGCGAGACGGACTCCGAGGGCTTCCTCGATCGCCTCGCCACCAACGGAGTGACGCTGCAGTACTATGTCACGGCGGTGAACACCGTGGGTGACGAGAGCGCGGCGAGCGCGTTGGCCGCAGGCACGCCCCGCCCGGACTACCACGGCGAGTACCTGGACAACTACTACGATCAGCCGGCGCTCTCGGGGTTCCGCTTTCAGGCGGACGAGACCACCGATCCCATCGTGAGCGGGACGTCGTCGAGCCGGCACTTCCGGCTGCAGGTGGACAGCACGGGCTGGTGGCTGGCCCCGGGACCCGGGACGGGCATCTACCCCGTCGGATACGCCACCACGGCCCTGAAGTGCGGGGTGGGAGCCGACGCTTCCTGCGTGGACGTCACCCAGGCGCCCACGTCGGGCTACACCACCCAGAACCTCTCCCTCGATCCGCAGACGAGCTACGTGCTCCGCGTGGTGGGCGACGACAACCAGAACCACTACGGGGTGATCCGGGTGGATCTCCTCGGATACGACCAGGCCGGCAACGCCCTCATGATCTTCGACTGGGCGTACCAGCTCCAGGCCGGCAATCCGGATCTGACGTCCGGCCGATAGTCGGTCTCGGAGGGGGGCCGCCTTCGAGCGGCCCCCCTCCGAGGGGTCCCCGTCTGTGCCCGTCACGAGAGTGGTACCCTTGTGCTTCCGTCAGCGCGGGGCAGATTAGTCGTTCTGCCCTGGTGGTTCCGTGTAGCCCGACCGGCGAGCACGAACGAAGCGTCATGACCATTGAAGCCCTCAAGGAACAGGCCCGACGCCACGAGCAGAAGGAAGAGTGGCAAAAGGCGCTGGACCAGTACAAGAAGGCGATCGCCAAGCTCGACAAGGACGATCAGCCCGACATCGGGCTATACAACCGGGTCGGCGACCTCTACGTGCGCGTCGGCGACCTCTCCAGCGCCGTGGATCACTACGAGCGGGCGGTGGACCTCTACATGGAGTCCGAGCTCCCCAACAACGCCATCGCGGTCCTGAAGAAGGTCATCCGCAACGTCCCGGAGCGTCACCAGGCCTTCCTCAAGATGGGGCAGGTGCGGGCGTCCCAGGGCTTCCTGCCGGACGCCCGCACGAACTTCCTCACCTATGCCGAGCGGATGCAGCAGGCGGGCAACATGGACGAGTCCTTCCGGGCGCTCGTGGAGTTCTGCGACCTCGCTCCGGGTGATGTCGCCCTGCGCCGGGCGGTGGCGGACCAGATGGCGTCGCACGAGCGCAAGGGCGATGCCGTCCAGCAACTGTCCATCGCCTACCGGAGCCTGATGCTCAAGGGGGAGACGGAAGACGCGGCGACGGTGGAAGGGCGGATCCGCGAGCTGAACCCGGACGCGGACCTGACCGCGGTGATGGCCGCGGAGCCGGCCGAGGCGGCGGAAAGCGGCGACGAGGACGAGATCACGGGCTCCCTGGGCGAGATCGAGTTCGGCGCCGCGCTCACCACCGAGGAGCCCGAGACCGAGGAGCCCGAGGTGGAACCGGTGGAACCGGTGGAACCGGCGGAGGCCGGCGGCATCGAGATGGGCGGCTTCGAAATCACCACCTCGGCCGACGAGGCCGCCGCGGGGATGGAGGAGGAGGAGGAAGAGGCCGAAGCGCTCCCCACCTTCGACCTGGGTGAGGAGGAGGAGGAGGGCGAGGCGCTCCCCACGTTCGACCTGGGCGAGGAGGAGGAGGAGGGCGCGCCCCACCCCCCCGCCGACCTGGCCGAGGAGGAAGCGGAAGAGGAAGAGGGCGAGGCGCTTCCCACCTTCGACCTGGGCGAGGAGGAAGGCGCGGCATTGCCCGCCTTCGACCGCGAGGAGGAGGAAGAGGAGGAGGGCGCGGAGCTTCCGCTCATGGAGTTCGGCGACGACGAGGAAGGGGAGCCCGAGAAGGTCGTCGAGGCCGCCATGGAAGAGGCCCGCTCCGACACCGAACCGGCGGCGGAAGCCCCCCCGTCCATGGACGAGGTCCGCGCCCGCATCGAGGCGGCCCCGGACGACATCTCCCTGCATCAGCGTTTCGTGGAGCTCGCCTATCAGGCCGGGGAGGAGTCCGTCCTGGTGGACGCGTACATGGGGCTGGGTCAGGCTCTCCAGCGAGCCGGGCAGACCGCGCCGGCCAAGGCGGCCTTCCAACAGGTCCTCCAGCTCCAGCCCGACCACCCACAGGCGCTGGCGGCGGTGGCCGCCACCGCCACCCCCGTGCAACCCCCGAAGGAGGTGGCCTCCCACGAGGATTATGTGGACCTGGGCTCCCTGGTGCTGGGGGACGAGAGTGAGAGGAGCACCCGCTTCGTCGTGGCCTACGAGGCGCCGTCGGGCGACGAGGCGGCCGACTTCGCCAAGATGCTCTCTCAGTTCAAGGAGAAGGTCTCGCAGAACCTGGATGTCGACGACGTCAGGGCACACCACGATCTCGGGACCGCGTACCTGGAGATGGGGCTCCTGGACGAGGCCGTGACCGAGTTCCAGCAGGCCCTGCGCTCGTCGCAGGACCACCTGCCGACGTATGAGCTTCTCGGCCAGACGTTCATGGAGATGGGCCGCTACGACGCCGCGGTGCGCTCCCTCGAGCGGGCCCTGGACGTGCCCTTCGAGGTCGAGGACGACCTGGTGGGCATCTACTACCATCTGGCCCGGGCCTACGAGGCGGTGGGCAACACCAAATCGGCCCTCGAGTTCTACGACCGGGTCTTCTCCCTCGACATCAACTTCGCCGACGTCACCGAGCGGCTGCGCGCGCTCCGATGATCGTTCCGTCACGCCCTCATTTCCCGGTCCGAGCCCAGTGTCACTCCCGGTGGATCCGAGCATGAGTCCGGTCGCACGCGAGGCGCGGCCCCGGCTCTCCACGATCCAGGCACCCGTGCGCGAGGACCTGGAGCGCGTGAGCGACGAGATCCGCCGCATCGTGATGGCGGATTTCACGCTGATCGGCGAGGTCAACGATCACCTCCTGCTCATGCAGGGCAAGCTGTTTCGTCCCACGCTCCTGCTGCTGTCGAGCCGCGTGGGCGGCGCGCCTTCGAGGGATGTCCTCACGCTGGCGGCGGTGGTGGAGCTCGTTCATCTGGCGACGCTGGTGCACGACGACGCCGTGGATCACTCGGTGCTTCGACGGGGCCTGCCCACGGTGAACGCCCTGTGGACGCACCAGGTCGCCATCATCATGGGCGACTACCTGTATTCGCGTGGCGTCACCGAGTTGGCGCGCCTCGGCAACCTGGAGGCTCTCGTCGTGCTCGCGCAGGCCGCCAACGAGATGAGCGTCGGCGAGATGCGCCAGCTGCTGTCGTACGACGCGCTGGACTTCACCGAGGACGACTACTATCGGCTCATCGCCGCGAAGACCGCGTCGCTCATGTCTGCGGCGTGCGAGATGGGAGCCCTGGCCGGGGTCGCCGCCAACGCGCGTCGGCCTCTCGCCCGCTACGGTCACAACCTCGGCATGGCCTTCCAGATCGCCGACGACCTGCTTGACTACACGGGAAGCGAGGCGGTGACCGGCAAGCCCACGGGCCACGACCTGCGGGAGCGCAAGGTGACGCTTCCTCTGGTGGGGGCCATGGCCCGCGCTTCCGCCGCCGAAGCCGAGGAGATCCGCCGTTTCTTCACGAGGGTGGAGCCCAACGACGAGGAGATCGCGCGCATCATCCAGATCGCCGAGGAGCGAAGGGGTCTGGACTATGCCCGCGCCCGTGCCCGGGACTACGCCGACCTGGCCGAGGCGGCCCTGGCGGATCTGGACGCCGACGGGCCGGCGGTGGACGCCCTCCGGGACGCGGTCTCCTACGCCGTGGATCGGAGCCGATGAGCGCCCGGACCCGCGCCGTCGCCGGAACTCCTGGCCGGTGGGACCGGTATGCTCGTTGACACGCGGCGAAGGGGGATCGTCCGGCTGACGTGGACGCTCGTGCTGGGGCTCTTCCTGGGCGGGCTCCTCACGAAGCTGGCGGAGATGTTCCTCCCGGACAGCGCCACCAGGGACTTCCTCGTGACATCGGCGAGGGCTGCCCTGGGCCCGCTCTCCGTCGACCTCGTGGCGGTTGCGTTCACAATTGGACCCCTCACGGTCACCCTGAACGTGCTCACGCTTGTGGGCATCGCAATCGTAGCCTTGATCGCGCGCTCCTGGATCTGACAGGGGGCCCCGAACCCGCGGGCCGACGGCCCGCATGGAGGAATCGCACCATGTTTGGCGGCTTGGGAACGGGCGAGATAATGCTCATCTTCCTCGTCGTGCTCCTCCTCTTCGGAGCGAAGAAGCTCCCCGAGGTCGGGTCCGCGCTGGGCAAGGGCATCCGGGAGTTCAAGAGCTCGATCCGGGAGATCGAGCATGAGATCAACACTCCCGACGATCGGAACGGGCACCGCGCCACGCCCCCTCCCACGGATGAGCCGGGAGAGCCACGCAGGCTGAGCGACGGCTCGGCCAAGGGCGGCGATCAGGACGCCTGAGCGGGCGGGACAAAGAACCCGATGAAGGAAAGGGGCCGGGGCGCCGTTCGGCGCCCCGGCCCCTGGCTTTGCCGTGGTCTGGTCGCGGTCCCGGCGAGGTCAGGACGCCTCGGCCGGCTTGAGCACCTTCGAGCGGTTGTCCACGATGGTGGCCGACGAGTGCAGCGCGTTGAGCCACTCCTGGAGGCGCTGTTGCCGGAGCCCGTTGATGGCGTCGGCTCGCTGCGTGTCCCTCTGCTGGAGCCACGCCGTCGAATCCGCGTGGATCTTCTTCAGCAACTGGAGCACGTATGCGTTGTTCTGCGTGGTGACCACATCGCTGACCTCACCCTTCTTGAGGCCGAACGCCGTGCCGATCACCGCGTTCTGCCGGCCGAGGCTGGGCACGAAGTCGTCACGGGTGAAGGGGCCGGCCTTGAGGACCTGCAGCCCCATGGCCGTCGCCGCGTTGGACAACGCCTCGCCCCCGCGCACCTCGGCGACCAGCTTGGCCCCGTCCTCCTTTGCCTTCGCCAGCTTCTTGCGCAGGAGCAGCGTGGAGCGGATGGCCGGCGTGGCGTCATCGAGGGGCAGGACACCGGCGGGCTGGCTGCTCACGAGCTGGAGGGCGTAGAAGGCCTGGGCGGTCTCGAAGACCTTGCTCACGTCCCCCGGTGCCGCGGTCTGCGTGGCCCAGTCGGCTCCTTCGCCGATCTGGCCCGCGCCGGCGAGGAAGGGGAACGAGGCACTGATGTTCGCCCTGGTCACCGGGAGCCCGAGGTTCGAGGCCGCCTGCTCCAGCCCCACCTTCGCGCTCAGGCTCTCCAGGGAGTCGGCCATGGAGAGAAGGGCCATCTCGCTGGAGTCGGTGCGCTGGATGGGGATGAGGATGTGGCGAGCCGAGGCGCTGTCCTGGCCCCAGCGCTTCATCACCTCGATGAGGTGGAATCCGTAAGGCGTCTTGACCGGCTCGGTGAGACGGCCGATGGGAGCCGCGAAGATCGCCGAGTCGAAGACCGGCGTCATGCTGCCTTTGGCGAAGGTCCCGAGATCGCCGCCCCTCACCGCCGACGCCGAATCCGCGGACTCACGCTTCGCCACCGCGGCGAAATCCGCTCCCCCGAGGATCTCCTTCCGGATGGAACGGGCCTTCGCCAGGGCCGCCGCGGTGTCCGCAGGCGTGGGCGCCTTGTTGATCACCACGGCCTTGACGGTGGCACGAGCCGGTACCTGGAATTGGTCCTGATGCTCGTTGTAGTATGTCTGGATCTCCTGTTTCGACACCGTGAACAGGGAGTCCGGATAGTGCGTGGCGGGGTTGAAGGGCACGTACTGGATCTGCACGGCCTCGTGCTGATCACGCCACGCCTGCCAGAGCTCGGCATCGGAGAGGAAGATGCCCGACGTCACCTGCCGCAGGAGCTTTCCCCGCGGGATGACATCGCGATAGTACGACTCGAGGGAGAGGAGCTGCTCCTGCGACGCCTGGGACAGCCAGCGCTGGTACGCTTGCAGGTTGAACTGGCCCGTCGAGTCGGTGAACGACGAGCGCAGCTCCGCGGGCGGACTGTACTCGGCCGCCTCCTTGATCTCCTGGTTGGTCACCTGGATGCCCCGCCGGTCGAGCTCCTGCTGGATGAGGATCTGAGTGACCACGTCGTTCCAGGCCCGATTCTCGATCTGCTTGTTCTGCTCCGAGCTGATGGGCTGTTGCTGGGAGTGCTGCGCCTGGTTGTACAGGTTCCGGTAGTCACTCTGGTACGCGTTGTAGGTGACCGGCGTGCCGTTTACCGACCCGAGCTCGTGCCCACCCCCGGAGCTACGACCGGTGATGTCCATTCCCCACTGGAAGACCATGAGAGCGACGAAGGCCCCTGCCGTGACCAGCATGATCGGCTTCGTGGCTTCCCGCATCTGACGCATCATAGGGCGACGTCTCCTACAGCTCCCAACCGAGTGGTGTTGGCACGACGTTCCGGTATAGACTTGAAAGGATAACGGCTCGCTGCGCGCCTCTCAACGAGAGGCGGCTCCGCGGTCTTGTATTACCGCTCCGGTCACGCCCACGGTTCCGTTGACACTCTTTCTCGCCGCTCCGTATCTTCGGCCCACTTCCTGGCTGCCGCTCTGCATGCTCCCCATTCCGCCTTCTTCGCGGGTCGTCCGGGTTTACACGTGATCGATCAAGTCGAGCAGGAGATTCGCATCCTTCGGTCCATATTCTGGTCCGATCGGGATCCCGACGGACGGGCATTCGCACCCTTGGCCGACGCGTACTGCCGGGCGGGCCAGTTCCGCCAGGCGGTGGAGCTGCTCATGGACGGCCGAAAGCGGCACCCCCGCTTCGCCACCGGGCACGCCGTCGCCGCACGCGTCTTCCTGGAGAAGGGACTCATGGAGGAGGGGGAGCTGGCGGCGCGGCAGGTCCTGGAGCTGGACGAAGAGAATGTCATGGCGCTACGCCTGCTGAGCGAAGCGCTGGAGGCCAGGGGAGCCAAGGGGGAGGCCGCCTCCGTGCGCGCCCGGCTCGAGGTGTTGGAGCCGGCCGGCGACGGGGAGGTGGAGGAGGAGCCGACGGACGTCGCGGCGCCGGCTCCCGACGAAGCGGAGGCTGCCGAGGACAAGGTGATGGACGTCGCGGCGCAGGCCTCCGAGGAGCCGGTGGCCGCCGTGGAAGAGGAGGTCGTGGACGTCCCGGCACCAACCCTCGAGGAGCCGGAGGCCGCCGTGGAAGAGGAGGTCGTGGACGTCGCGGCACCGACCCTCGAGGAGCCGGTGGCCGCGGTGGAAGAGGAGGTCGTGGACGTCGCGGCACCGACCCTCGAGGAGCCGGAGGCCGCGGTGGAAGTGGAGGTCGCGGACGTCGCGGCGTCGGCTCCCGAGGAGCCGGAGGCCGCGGAGGAGGACGTGCTGGACATCGCGGCCCTGGCTCCCGACGAGCCGGAGGCCGCCGAGGAGGACGTCCTGGACATCGCGGCCCTGGCTCGCGAGGAGCCGGAGGCCGCCGAGGAGGACGTGCTGGACATCGCGGCGCTGGCTCCCGACGAGCCGGAGGCCGCCGAGGAGGACGTGCTGGACATCGCGGCCCTGGCTCCCGACGAGCCGGAGGCTGCCGAGGAGGACGCGCCGGACGTCGCGGCCCTGGCTCCCGACGAGCCGGAGGAGCCCGAGGAGCCCGAGACCGCCGACACCCGCCCGATCGTCACGCGGACCATGGCGGATCTCTATGTGCGCCAGGGCTTCGGTGACCGGGCTCTGGAGGTGTACCGGCAGCTCCTGGAGATCCGCCCCGACGACGCGGAGCTCCGGGCTCGCATCGCTTCCCTCGAGGTCTCGCTTTCCCGCGAGACGGAGACCACCGGCCAAGCGGCCGAAACGGAGGAACCCCTGGAGGGCCCCCTGGAGGCGGCCACCGACGGCGATGCCGTGGAGGACGCCTTTTCCGAGCACGTGTGGCGCACGGAGAGGCACGCCGAGGACCACGAGGTCGAGACGCCCTTCGCATGGACCGCCGAGGAGCCGGAGGAAGAGGGGCCTTCGAGGCCTCCCATATCCGAGTACTTCCGGCGCCTGCTGTCCTGGGAGGCGGAGTCCGACGCGGAAACCGGCGAGGCCTCAGAGGACGGCAGCCCCGACGGAGGTGACGGCGAGGGGGGAGACGTCACGAGCCGGATGCACCCGGCGTGAGGATCGCAGTCCTGCACGGGCCGAACCTGCGCCTTCTGGGTCGCCGGGAGCCCGAGGTCTACGGGACCGACACTCTCGGGGACATCGACGCCCGCATCGGTGACGAGGCGGCGTCCCTCGAGGTCGAGGTGGAGTCCTTCCAGTCCAACCACGAGGGGGACCTCCTCGACTTCATCGACGAGGCGTCGGCGAGGGTCGACGGCTTCCTCGTGAATCCGGGAGCGCTGACCCACACGTCCGTGGCGCTGAGGGACGCGCTCCTGGGCGTGTCCCTTCCTTTCGTCGAGGTCCACCTGTCGAACACGGAGGCCAGGGAGCCCTTCCGGCACCGCTCCTACCTTTCCGATGCCGCGGTCGGCGTGGTTTTTGGATTTGGGGCGTACAGCTATCTTCTTGGGCTCCGGGGGCTGGTAGCACATCTCCGGGAGCATCCAGACGAGCCCTAGGACCTGAGCACGAGGCCTGATGGCGAGCACTGCCGACTTCAGAAACGGTATGGTGCTGGAGATCGACGGCGATCTCTGGACCATCACCTATTTCCAGCACGTCAAGCCGGGTAAGGGTGGTGCGTTCGTACGCACCAAGCTGAAGAACGTCCTCAGTGGGAACGTGGTGGACCGGACCTACCGTGCGGGAGAGAAGGTGACGGATGTCCGCCTGGAGCGGCGGCCCGTGACGTACTCCTACACGGACGGCGACCTCTACTACTTCATGGACACCAACACGTACGAGCAGATTCCCCTCACCCACGACGTCATCGGCGAGAATCAGCTCAAGTACCTGAAGGAGAACATGGAGTGCGAGGGGCTGGTCCACGACGAGAGGGTGATCAGCGTGGAGCTGCCGAACTTCGTCGAGCTCGAGGTCACGGAGACCGAGCCCGGCGTGCGGGGCGACACGGCCGCGGGTGCCACCAAGCCCGCCAAGCTCGAGACCGGCGCGGTGGTCCAGGTCCCCCTCTTCGTGGAGGAAGGTGACGTGATACGGGTGGATCGCCGTGAAGACAAGTACCTCACGCGGGTGACCGCATGATTGACCTCGAGTTCCTGGAGCGCCTGATCCAGGCCATCGACAAGAGCTCCCTCGACTCCATCGAGATCGAACGGGGTGGCACGCGGGTGCGTCTGGCGAAGACTCCGCCTCCCGCGCCCCAGTCGGCGCTCCCCGTGGTGGCGCCGGCCGCGGCTTCCCCGGCCCTCCCGGAACCCACCGCGGCCGCGGCGGGGACGCCGCCCCAGTCCGTGGCTGCCCCGGAAGCCGCGCCGCAGGCCTCCAACCTGAAGGAGATCACCTCTCCCATGGTGGGGACCTTCTACCGTGCACCGGCTCCCGACGCGCCCTCCTACGTGGAGAAGGGGGCCCGCGTCTCCGTGGGCGACACGCTGTGCATCATCGAGGCCATGAAGCTCATGAACGAGCTCGAGTGCGACGTGGAGGGCACCATCGTCGAGATCCTCGTGGAGAACGCACAGCCTGTAGAGTACGGGCAGGTGCTCTTCCGCGTGGATCCCGCGTAAGAGAGATCTCCCTTGTTCCGGAAGGTCCTGATTGCCAATCGGGGCGAGATCGCCCTTCGCATCATCCGGGCGTGCCACGAGCTGGGGATCAAGACGGTGGCCGTGTACTCGGAGGCGGACCGCGAGTCGCTGCACGTCCGCTTCGCGGACGAGGACGTGTGCATCGGCGCGCCGCCGGCCGCGGACAGCTACCTCAACATCCCCCGCATCATCGCGGCGGCGGAGGTGACCGGAGCCGAGGCCATCCATCCGGGATACGGCTTCCTCGCCGAGAACGCGGAGTTCAGCGAGATCTGCGCCCGCTCCGACATCGTCTTCATCGGGCCCACTCCCGCCCAGATCCGCGCCATGGGTGACAAGGCCACCGCGCGCCGGACCATGAAGGAGGTGGGTGTGCCCACGGTGCCGGGCTCGGAGGGGATCGTCGAGGACCTCGACGAGGCCCGTCGCGTAGCGGACGAGATCGGCTTCCCCATCATGATCAAGGCCTCGGCGGGCGGGGGCGGGAAGGGGATGCGCGTGGCTCCGGATCCCGAGAGCTTCGCCAAGCTGCTGAACGCCGCGCAGGTGGAGGCCAAGGCGGCCTTCGGGGATCCCGGCGTCTACCTGGAGCGCTGCATCCTGAGGCCCCGACATGTCGAGTTCCAGGTGTTCGGGGACCAGCAGGGCTCCATCGTCCACCTGGGCGAGCGCGACTGCTCCATCCAGCGGCGACACCAGAAGCTCGTGGAGGAGGCCCCGTCGCCGGCCCTCACCCCCGAGCTACGCGAGACGATGGGTGCCGCGGCGGTGAAGGGGGCCAAGGCCATCGACTACGTCGGTGCCGGCACCATGGAGTTCCTGCTGGACGTCGACCAGTCATTCTACTTCATGGAGATGAACACGCGGATCCAGGTGGAGCACCCGGTCACCGAGGTGACCACCGGCTTCGACCTCCTGAAGGAGCAGATCCGCATCGCCGCGGGTGAGCCCATGGGCTTCCCCATGAACGGCGAAGGCGTTCGCCACCGCGGCCACGCCATCGAGTTCCGCATCAACGCCGAGGATCCGGACCGCGACTTCGCGCCGTGCCCGGGAACGATCACGACGTTCCATCCGCCGGGCGGACCGGGAGTCCGCCTGGACACCCACGTGTACACGGGGTATCGGGTCCCGCCCAACTACGATTCGCTCCTCGGCAAGCTCATCGTCGCGGGGAGCACCCGCGAGGAGGCCATCCTGCGGGCACGACATGTGCTGGATCAGTTCATCATCGAGGGCGTGCCCACCACGATCCCGTTCCTCCGGCGGATCGTCGATGACGAGCGCTTCGTGGCGGGGGACGTGGACACGGGCTTCGTAGAGCACATGAACTCGGCCAAGAAGGAGGAGACTTGAGAGCCCGGGTCTTCTTCAGCGTCGCCGAGGCCGATCCCGCCGTGCTCCAGGAGGCCACCGTGGTGGTCATCGACGTGGTGCGCGCCACGACGACGATGGTGGAGGCTCTGGCGCACGGCGCCCGGGGGATCTACCCCACGGCCTCCATCGAGGAGGCGGTGAAGCTGACGGCGTCGCTGGGACGCGAGGACACGCTCCTCTGCGGTGAGCGCAAGGGCGTGAAGATCGAGGGGTTCGACCTGGGGAACTCACCGAGCGAATACGCCGCCACCGTGGTGAGCGGCAAGCGGCTGGTGATGAGCACCACCAACGGCACCATGGCGTTCTCCGTGACGCAGGAGTCTCCGCGGGTGCTCGCCTGTGCGTTCACCAACCTCGCGGCAGTGGCGACCGCACTGCGAGGCACCGAGGACCTCGTCGTGCTCTGCGCGGGCTGGCAGGAGCGCTTCTCCCTGGACGACGCCCTGTGCGCCGGACGTCTCCTGCGCAAGGTGCTGGATCAGGGAGGACCCGAGGCGGATCTCAACGACGGCGCGTGGGCGGCCCTCTCCCTCAGCGGGGCGCTGGAGCCGACGTTGGACTTCCTGGAAGGCACCGCGGCAGGACGCGCTCTGGAGGCCATCGGCCTGGCCGACGACCTCGCGGTGTGTGTCGACGTGGATCGGCATGCGGTGGTCCCGGAGATGCAGGATCAGGCACTCGTTGCCACCGGAGGTTGAGCGGCAGGTATGCTGAACCGGGAGCAGCAACGCGATATCCTGGCCATAGGTATCCTGGCCCTGGCCCTCTTCGTGCTCCTGTCCCTGCTGCCCGTGTCCGTGCTGGGTTCCCGCGGGCTCGTGTGGTTCCCGTCGGGGAACACCATGGGGCTGGCGGGGGGGGTGGTGCGGGCGCTCCTACTGGCGTTCGTCGGTGTGTCCGCCGTCCTGGTGCCCGCCCTCATGGTGGTGGGCGGGCTCCGGGCGGGTGAATGGCTGGACCCCGGCCGATCCGTGCGCCTGGCGCTCCTGGGGTTGGGACTCCTGGTGCTGATCCCCGCGGCGATCTGGGTGGTGCTCCCCGACAGCAGCGCCGCGGGGTGGCTGGGCATGCAGGTCGGAGGTACCCTGGTGGGGCTGCTCAGCCCCCTGGGAGCCATCCTCGTGTGCGTGATGGCCCTGGTGGCGCTCTCCGTGAGTACCCTCGGGTGGAACCCGCTCAGGTCCCTGGGAGGAGGCCTCGCCGCCGTCGCCGGGCTCCTCGTGCGGGGGACCAGGGCGGGGGTCGTGAAGACCCAGGCCCACCGGGAAGCCAGGGCGCAGGCGCGGGCCCTCGCCGCCGCCGAGGCGGCGCGCGAGGCTCCCCTCGAGGCACTGGAGGAGACTCCGCTGGTGGAGGAGGTCGAGGAGCCGGCTCCGCCGGAGGCCGAGGAGCCCCCGCCGGGGCGGCGGGGGCGGAAGAAGCCGTCCCTCCCGGCGGAGGAGGTGGAAGAGACCGCCGAGACGCCGGTCCTCGCCGAGATCGCGGACTCCTGGGACGAGGACAACGGGGCGGCGGTGCCGCCCATCGATATCCTCACCCCCCCGGAGGAGCGGGACCGCTCGGGGATGGAGCGCGAGCTGGACGAGCTGGGCCGCGTCCTGGTGGAGAAGCTCAAGACCTTCAACGTGTCCTGCGAGCTGGGAGGGCGTACCACGGGGCCCATGGTCACGCAGTTCGAGGTGATCCCGGCCCCGGGGGTCAAGGTGAACCGCATCGCCAACCTGGATGCCGACCTGGCGCTGGCCATGAAGGCGGCCAGCGTGCGCATCGTGGCGCCCATCCCCGGCAAAGGAGCGGTGGGGGTCGACATCCCCAACCCGAAGCCGGAGATCGTGAACCTCCGGGAGATCCTCCAGACGCCCCAGTTCCAGGGCGCGAAGGGCGAGCTCCCGCTGGCTTTGGGCAAGGACCTGAACGGCCGCCCCTACGTGGCGAACCTGGCGAAGATGCCCCACGTGCTCATCGCCGGTGCCACGGGATCCGGGAAGTCGGTGTGCCTGAACACCATCGTCACCAGCCTGGTGTACAAGCACACGAAGAAGACGCTCCGCCTGCTCATGATCGACCCGAAGATGGTGGAGCTCTCCGTCTACTCCAGCCTCCCCCACCTGCGTCACAACGTGGTCACGGACCCCCGGGACGCGGCGGGGGTGCTCAGGTGGGCGGTCCTGGAGATGGCCCGTCGATACGAGCTCCTGAAGCTCAACCACGTGCGCTCCGTCCAGGAGTTCAACCGCAAGGTCAACGACGGCGTGCTCGTGCGCCGTGCGGAGCCGTCGGGGGCCGAGGGCGACGGGGACCGGTGGATCTACACCGACGGCGTCCTGCCCTACATCGTGGTGGTGGTGGATGAGCTGGCAGACCTGATGATGACCGTGCAGAGCGAGGTGGAGAAGCCGCTGACGCAGCTCGCGCAGAAGGCGCGCGCCATCGGCATCCACCTCATCGTGGCGACCCAGCGTCCCTCGGTGAACGTCATCACCGGGCTCATCAAGGCGAACTTCCCCACGCGCATCGCCTTCCGCGTGGCTTCCAAGACCGACTCCCGCACGATCCTGGACCAGAACGGGGCCGACGCGCTGCTGGGCAACGGTGACATGCTCTTCCTGCCCCCCGGCGAGGCCGAGCCCGTGCGCATCCAGGGCGCGTACCTGCCCACCGAGGACACCGAGCAGCTCATGGCGTGGTACCGGGAGCTGCAGGAACGGCACGAGGAGGCCGGCGAGGAGACCGAGACGCCGTCGGTGCTCGAGCCGGACATCCTGGAGGAGGTGCGCACGCAGGAGCTGGTGGACGCCGCCACGGCCGCCGAGGAGATCGCAGGAGACTGGGACGACCTCTTCCGCGCCGCCGCCGAGGTGTGCATCCAGAACGGTGGAGGCTCCACGTCACTGCTCCAGCGTCGCCTGAGCATCGGCTACGGCAGAGCGGCGCGCATCGTCGACCAGCTCCAGGACGCCGGCGTGCTGGGCCCCTCCGACGGCGCCAAGGGCCGCGAGGTGCTCATGGGCCTGGACGAGCTCGAAGCGTTCCTGGGAGGTGGCGTGTGAGGCGCCGCGCTTCCGGTGCCGCGACGGTGGCCGCGATCCTCGCGGCCGGGGGCCTCCTCGCCGTCGCGGCACGGCCCGCCACGGCGCAACAGGAGCGGGCGCTGCGGATCCTCGACGCCGCCGAGGCACGCTACGCGGCCGCACGCACCGTGTGCTCGAACTTCGTGCAGCGCCTCGACGTGACCCTCCTCAAGGAGACGCGTACGGGGAAGGGGCGGCTGTGCAGGCGGCAGCCCGACCGCTTCGCCATGCGCTTCACCGACCCGCCCGGGGACGAGGTCGTGGTGGACGGCTCGGCCGTGTGGATCTACTACCGCAGCGTCGACTCCACGCAGGTGATGAAGTATCCCGTCACGGACGCTCCGGGGGGCTACGACTTCCAGCGGCAGTTCCTGTCGGATCCCGCATCCAAGTACACCGTGACGTACGAGACGAGGGAGCGTGTGGCCGGTCACATGTGCCACCGCATCCGACTGGTTCCGAAGCAGGAGATGTCGTTCAAGTCCGCTGTGGTCTGGGTGGACACGTCCGACAGCCTGCTCCGCCAGGTGCGCGTGCAGGAGGAGAACGGCAGCATACGCACCCTGACGCTCGAGTCCGTGGAGCTCGACCCGAAGGTGCCCGCGTCCTGGTTCACCTTCACCCTGCCGAAAGGGGTGCGCGTGATCTCCCCCGGAGGCGGCGTCGGCGGCTGATGGCACGCGTGCGTGATCTCCCGGTCTTCCCGGTGGCTCCGGAGCCCGTGCGCCCGGGCGTGAGCCCGGCCGCCGCCGCGGTGCGCCTGCCCATCGAGCCCACGGGTCCTTTCCACGGGCCGCGGGTGGCGCTGGTCACGCTGGGGTGCGACAAGAACACGGTGGACTCCGAGCGCATGATGGCCGCGCTGGTGGGCAACGGCGCCCAGGTCTCCTCGGAGGTGGCGGGAGCCGACGTGGTGGTGGTGAACACGTGCGGCTTCATCCAGGCGGCCAAGGAGGAGTCCATCGAGACGATCCTGGAGGCGTGCCGGCTCAAGGAGGTCGGGGACGTGCGGGCCGTCGTTGCCGTGGGGTGCATGGTGGAGCGCTACGGCGAGGAGCTCGCCCGCGAGATACCCGAGGTGGATCTGTTCATGGGGCTGTCACAGCTCCAGGGCCTGGTGCCGGAGCTGCGCCGACGGGGCCTGCTGCCCGCCGAGGGCGAGCTCGTGCCGACCATGGAGAGGCCGCTGCGCATCCTCT
>Ga0315535_1000442_pt1 | contig 29353 bp, 22 predicted proteins | sample SalMarSW160220MG_2_FD_203092 | JGI IMG/M metagenome (GOLD analysis project Ga0315535, IMG submission 203092) | Salt marsh sediment microbial communities from the Plum Island Ecosystem LTER, Massachusetts, United States - Salt Marsh Sediment SW1602-20 ... | reverse complement strand
GGACTTGTGCTCGGGCTCTGGTTCTTCATCAAGGTCGAACTGCTCCGCGACGATTTGACGCACCAGTTCGAGCGATGACTCGTCCAGCGCCAGAAACTTCATGCCCATCCCGGGCGTCTGCTGCTCACTCGCTTGTCGCGTCCAGGCCACTTCTCCCCGGCCCTTCAGAATACGCTGTCCGTCCTTCAGGTGAATCTCGAAATCGAGCAGCGTGCCGGAAGGCTTGGGCTGCGGCGTCTTGATGAACATGCCCCCGTGGCTCAGGTTGGTAGCCTGAGCCTCGGAGAAGGCTTGCAAGTCTTCCTGTGGAAAGCGCACCCGCAACTGTACGGGAACGCGGTTATGTTGTCTTTTTTCGGCGCCTTTTTCAGACAATGGAACCTCCCCCTGCTGGGCATACAAGTTGCCAGAGCCGGCCGAATGTGTCAAGATTCCCGGTGACTGGTGATGATGTTGTAAATACGAAAACCAGGGGGAAGTACCATGAGAACAGCATTTCGGCGTGGTTTCACGTTGATCGAGTTGATGATCGTAGTCGCCATTATCGGCATCCTTGCGGCGGTTGCCTTGCCTTCGTTTGTCGGCTACGTCCGCCAATCCAAGGTCGTCGAGGTGCACATTAACCTGGACCGTTGTGTCAAAAGCGTTCTCGCCTACTACAACGACGTCCATGTCGATCAACAGGGGCTGGTTACCGGTAGTACCTTGCCCAAGAAGATGAGAAAGTGGGTATGCCCCGGCAAGGGATTCGGCAATATTGCCGATCTTTCCGGCGGATCAGCGTTCATAGATCCCAAGGTCTGGTCGAAGGCGGGCGCCCGGGCATTTAGTGACGTTGGTTTCGTTGTCAGCGATGCGACCTATGCCTGTTACATGTACGACACCAACACAAAGCCTGCGAAGGTACTCAAGAACGGCGACTGGTTTCGTTGCCAGGCCGCTACCGACGTGGACAACGACGACAGCTATGCCTACTGGTACAAGACCGGCACCTACGTCAAGTCTCTGGGAGCCTTCCAGACTGGTGCGGCCTACAAACTCGAGAACCAGGACGACTGGTGAACGGCCGGACCTTCCTTGTTAAGACCGGCCAGTTCCGGCTCGTTTCTCTCTTGCCCTTGCCGCGGCTTACCAGAAAGTGCAAGGCATGATAGGAAAATCTTCCTTGAGAGTCATGGTTGCCGTGGTCTGTCTGGTCGTACTGTCAAACGGTTTGGCCCATGCCCGGCGCGGGCCTACCGTAAAGATTCGCGGCAATTATGCCATCATCGACGAGGTCTATTTCGCGATTCTCGATTTGCCCCCCGGAGCGAAAGCGGATAAATCCACCGCCCGGCTGGTCGGGAGGCAGATCCTGGATTTTCTGCGCCGCTCCGGATACCTGCTGGCAACGGTGAATGCCGGTGTAGTCAAGAACCATATCGAAGTGCTTGTGGATGAGGGTCGGCTCGATAAAGTCGTATTTCTGGGAATGGGCACGCTGCGTACGCTGCAGATGAAGATCGGCCTGAGTCTGCCGCATCATATCTTCAATAAACCGTATCTGGTTCGGCAGCTTCGCTCTCTGTCTCAGCGCTACGGCTTCGAAAAAGTTACTTACAAGCTCGTGCCGTGCAGGAAGATCAGGCATGCCGGCCCGCAGATTGGCGTCGATGCCCTGTGGGGCCACGAGGTCGTGCCTCCGCCGGGAAGCTATGAACTACGTATCCAGTTGGGACGCAAGGGTTGGGGAGCGGGTCTGGATCTAGGCCTCGACTTTGATTTCCCGGACGGGCTCGCCATCGGGGTTGCTTATCTGGGTGAGGACGCTTTATTTGAAAGTGATCGCTGGATGGTGGGAGGCTTGCTGGGCGCCAAGCTGCGTAATCATCTAGACAGCGGCGATCCCTTCATTTCTCTTTCGCGAGCGGTGGTCGAGGCGCGCTGGTACAGCCCGGCACTGATCGGCCAGCTCAGGCCGTATATCTGGTTGCGAGCCGAACTCGGAAGCCGCCAGCGTGCCGATCTGGACATCGATCTCTACTACAGCGCCCGAACCGAGGCCTCGCTGGATTTGGCCTACGAGTTCAGGGAAGGCTTGATGATCTCTGCCGGTGGCGGAGCCAGCGAGAGGTTCATATTTGGTATCGATCAACTTGCTTCGGCCGCCTTGCCGGAGAATTCAAGTTCACAATTCGAGCCCTTCGTCCTGGGGAGGATTGAGTTCGTCTTCAACCCTGAGAACCTGCGGCGCGATCGCCGACACCGCCTGATTCTAGACACCAGGTATTACTGGTCCAACCGGGAAGTTGGTTTTGGTCGCGGCAGTCTGCAGTATATCAAGGTGTTCGAGATGGGCTGGCACGATCTGTGGGTAAAATCGAGATGGGCTTTTCTGTGGGGCGACTACCTGTTCGACGATGAGGAGCCGATCGGGGGGCGCTATCTCCGGGGTGTTTTCGGGGACAAGTGGTTTACCGACAAGGCCGCGAACCTGGTGCTGGAGTTCAGATTGTCGTTGGCTCGCGACATTTTCAAATTGAGCCTGTTTCATGATCTGGCCGCTTTCCCAGAGATCGATCGTGAGACAGGTGTAGAGACATGGCGGGTGGCGGACAGTTTCGGTCTCGGATTTCACGCACTGGTTCTTGACGCAATCCAGTTCGACATCTACTACTCGGTAGGCTTCGCTTCTGATGGTGACTTCGATCACGGCTTCAGCGCAAGTCTGAAGAAAGTCTTCTGACGGTTGCGGGGGCATGACAGATTAAGTTATCCTGCCGCTGTTTGGGAGAAAGAGATCTCATGGGCAACCTGCTGCTGGTAGTCATATTCTTACCCTTCATCGTCTCGGCGGCTTTTACTCCGATCACGTTTCTGCTGGCTTGGTGGGTGTTTCCCGGAGGAGGTTCACGCGGTCCCCATGACACGCTGGCCAGCCGGACAGTGGGCATTATCCTGGTCGTCATCGCCGAATGGCTGGCCAATGCCTGGGTGCTTTACCTGTTGCCTTTCGGGCGTATGCGCTCGCTGGGCGGGCGGAGCAAGCTGCAGCCGGGGAGGGTGCCCGTGGTTCTGTTGCCGGGCTTTTTCGAGAACGCCCTGACGATGGAAATTCTGAGGAGGCGCATGGAGCGCGCTCTCGGGGTCCCCGTGTTCGCCATGCGTCCAGAGGGATATTTCTCCAGACTCGAAAACCAGGCCCAGGGATTCGCGCGACGCATTGCGTCCGTTGTCAAACAGACTGGCGCCGGGCAGGTAGATCTCGTGGGGCACAGCATGGGGGGATTACTGGCCCGCTTTCTGGCCGAGAGCGGAGGGCTGAAAAAAGACATCAGGAATGTGGTGACAATCGCCGCCCCGCATCTCGGCAGTGCTTTATCGCGAATGGCGCCCGGGCACTCGTTGCGCCAAATGCGCCGCGGGAGCGCCTTTCTCGAGAGGCTGAATGCCGGTTCCACTCCCAGTGGAGTTCGCATTGTGGGCATTACCAGCACTCACGACAATCTGGTTATCCCCTGGAATTGCTCGCTCTCTCCTCGCGGAGACAACTTCATCATCCGCTACCGCGGACACGTGACTCTGATCTTCTCACGGGAGGTGGCGCGCCTGATCGTTCGAGAGCTCGAATAGGGACCGTGCAACCGGTAACTTCAGAAAATGACCACCTTCTCACCTTTATCCGACAGCACGCGTACCGAGGGGAGTTTCATGACATTCATGAAAATCTTGAGGTAAAGCGGATCAAACTTGTGCTTGAGCTCAGTCCACATCAAGGTCAAGGCAATATCCGAACTGTAGGCTTCCCTGAAAGGGCGCCGCGATGTCAAGGCGTCGTAGCAGTCGGCGATGGCGACGATCTTCGAAAAGACGCCAAGATCCGAGCGTGGCACCACGAATGAGACGTTGCCTTTCAGGTCTTTTACCGGGGTGCCGAAGTCGGTCTTGTGCTCGTAGGCCGTGACGATACGGTGAACGGTGAGCGCATTCAGCCGCCTGGCCCTGAGAATCTTCTTTACCGAGTATATCGGCGACTTGCGTACCTTTTTCAGCTCTTCCGGCAAGAGCTTTCCTCGCTTTTCCAGAAGTTCGTCGTCGACGTCCACCTTGCCGATGTCATGGAACATGGCTACCATTCCCAGGTCGCGAAGCTGCGCCTTGCTGAGCCCCAGTTCGGAGCCGAAGACGATTGACATCAAAACAACGTTGACCGAGTGGAAACAGAGATACTCATCGTCGCTCTTGAGCGTGGTCAAACCCAGAAAATGTGTTCGGTGCCCGTGGCAGACGTCTACCAGATCCTGGATGAAACGCCCGCCTTTGCCGATGGCGATCTTCGGGCCGTCACCGCGCAGCCCGGCCAGGTACTTGCGCATGAAGTAGATCGAGCGGGCATATACCGTCAGCGCGTAGCGCTTGCGGTCCACCGCGCGCTCCAGGTTGTCGGAAAGATGCTGGTCCTTGAGGATTTCCTGGATCTTCTCGTACCTACGCAGCTTCAAGGCCTGTAGCTTGCGGGCCGAAACGCCTTTCTCGCCGACGCTCTCGTCGCTTTCGCGACTGAAGATGTAGATGAAGTCGCGTAACTCCGGAATGGTAATCGGCTGACTGAGGACGAAACCGCCTACGTTGCGCCGTGCAAACTCGTTGAGCAGGTAGCGCACGTTGTCGAGCGAGTTGATGTCTATCTTGACCAGCATGTTGTTGAGGTAGAACGATTCACCGGCCCCCTGCAGGTTCAGGTTCTCGTCCATGGCTATGACGGTGTTGATACAATCCTTGATCTGCTCGAGAGGCTTGTTGAAGATTTCGTTTTCGGGATCATATAGCTTGACGTTCCTGACCAGCATGTACAGCGAACCAATCAGCGTCCTGCCCAGCGCCTGCAGCTTCTCCTCGTAAGAACGGGCCAGTTCGACCTTGGTCGGATCATCGTAAAGTAACCCCTGGAATTTGATCTTTTCGGCCACGACTTTTCTCCGTTCAGTTGCCCAGCAGCTTTTCCTTCAGCTTGGCGCAGGCTCGTTCGGCGGCGGCGGCGACGTCCTCTTCCTTGAAACCACGTTCAAGCTCGGCCTTGAGCAGCTTGTATGCCGAGATGGATCCGGACATGGCCAGGCCGGACACCACGTTGCGCTTGTGCTCGCTCAACTTTTTCTTCGAGATCAGGCTGGCCGATCGCAGTTCCTGCCTGAAGTGGGCCATCGCGTCGGGCATGTTCGTCATGGCAAGGGCTGCGTAAATGGCGGCCTGTTCCTGGGGAGACTTCTTGGAAAAGCCGGCGTCCTGGACGATGGTCATCAGAGTGCGGGTAGCCTTGGCGATGTCAAAATTGGCGAGCAGCCGAGCAGCGCTGATGCGCATTTGCGCTTCGGCATCGTTGAGGGCCTTGAGCACATAACCACGGCAATTCTCGTCGCCCCCGGATCCAATGGTGTTCAAAGCCTCGATACGAATAGCCAAGTTGGGATGGTCCAGCAGCTTGGCAATCATCTTGAGCCTGTCGGGCGGGTTGAGTTTATCGATTACGTAGAGCATGTCCCTGACCAGGTTGGCCTTGGTGCTTTCCAGGCGTCGCACGAAAGTGTCGATCTGATCCCTGCCCAGGGTGGCCAGCGAATCGCAGATTATACGTCGGGCTTCCTGGCGTTCCATTCGCTCAAGGGACTGGAGCAGCGGCATGATGGCCTGTTCTTCGAGACGCGTAAGGTAGCGGTAGACTTCCTGAGGCTCTTTGATCTCGGCTGCCATGTCGAGGACATCCGCCACGCGCCCTATTCTCTCGGCCTCGCCCATCTTGGCGGCGAAGGTGCTCTCAATCTGCTGGATGCGAGCCAGGTTACCGGCGGGAAGCTGTTTGCGCGCCATTCCCTTGAACTTTCGCAAGATCTGGTTGATGCCGCGGAAATCCTCGTGAATCAGGAAAGAATCGAGCAACTGGATGAAAACGTCCTCGATCGCCTGGCCCAGGTCCTGGTCGAGCTCTTCCTCGAGTACCTTGAAGAGGATGACCACCAGCTTGGGCAGCGCCCGGTTGCCGTCTTCCTCCTCCAGCTGCGAGAGAATGCTGGCCTTCTCCTCGGATGTGGCCGGGTTACCCTTGATAACCAGGCCCTTGGCCTGTTCGACATCGTCCAGCTCGATCTCGAGATCTTCGAGCGATATACGGGCAAACTGGAAACGGTCATCGGTGTTTGCTGTCAGGCGCTTGTACAAGAAGTTTACGATCTTGTCCACCTCGGCCTTGGCTTCCTCCTGGGTCTCGGTACCCACCGCAAAAGTCTCAACCACTACGTATTCGATCGACTTGAACTCCGCCTTCCACATCAAGCTGACCATATCGTCATAGACGAATTCGGAGTGGTGAAAGTTGGTCAGGCAAATCAGCACGAAATTCAGAAGCTCTTCAGATGACAGGCCGTTGCGGAATATTAGTATTCGCACGCCGTCGCGGTAGAACTTGTGGGCTATGTTCTGTTCGGTGGCGTCTTCTTCGTAGATGGTTTCGTCGTAGTACTTGAATCCGAGTTGGTCCACTTTTAAAGTGACCGAATCGTAGCGATCGAGCAAGGCGGCAAGCATTTTGTAGGAACGGTCGAGGTACTCACCGTAGTGCGAGGTATTGTGGCGGTAGATACCAATGGTCTTGATAGAGCGCTGGAGTTGGTCAAAAAACTCGCGCATCTCATCAATGCGCTGTCTGGCCTCTTCCTCGTTGAGTTGTTGGGCCGCCGATTTTGGGCTCGATTTGAGGCTAGACGTTCCCGAGATATAGACGTTTCTTGGATCGACCTTTTGCCCGGTCATTGAATCCTCCCGCATCGGGGCGAGCGTATCGTAATAATACGATCCAGGCCCTGTCGAGCGCAAGTATCGCTGCCAAAACCCCTGTCAAGGGTCGGGTGCGCGACGTGCGCCGGCAGGTCTTCTTCTCTTGGTCGGCAGTTTCCCGAAATGCTGGACGATTCTGAACTGCAACAGAAAGGTCTTGACACTACAATATCTGGTGTCATAATCTGCCGCACGCTACAAGATGTGGTTTTTACTCCGATTCCTGGGCCGGACCTGGATCCGGGCCAGAAGGCAGGGTGGGCACAATCGTGGAAACCGTAAATCGTTTGGATCACCCGCTGCCACTGGTTCTTTTCGAAGATCAGGCGGCGGATGAAAGCACCAGCTTCGACTCCAACCTGGTCGTGGATGCCCTGGTTCGGCAACGGGCCATCGAGCCCGATGCGGCTCGGCGCATCAGCCAGGAGGTGGAAAACGAGCTTAAGCGAAAAGAGATTTCCAGCGTTACGCCCCGGGCGATTATCTCGCTGGTCGATGAACAATTGATCAAACACGGTTTCGAACAGCTGCTCGATCTTTCAGAAAATGCGGTAAAAGTTCTGGAGCGCAGATACCTGAGGCGAGGCCTGGACGGAAAAGCAATCGAGCGGCCCAAGGACATGTTCGCCCGCGTGGCGCGCACGATAGCAAACGCAGATAAAGTGTTCGATCAGAATGCCGATTGCGAGGCGACGGCGGTCACCTTTTACGAGCTGATGACCTCGCGGAAGTTCATGCCCAATTCACCGACACTGATGAATGCCGGCCGCGAACTAGGCCAGCTCTCGGCCTGCTTCGTCCTGCCGGTCGACGATTCCATGGAGAGTATCTTCGAGGCCGTCAAACACACCGCAATGATTCATAAGTCGGGAGGAGGAACCGGGTTTTCGTTCTCACGGGTGCGTCCTAAGAACGACGTAGTGCTATCGACCAAGGGGGTTTCGTCGGGACCGGTGAGCTTCATGCGCGTTTTCGACACCGCGACCGAAACCATCAAGCAGGGCGGCACGCGGCGCGGGGCCAATATGGGCATCTTGCGCGTGGACCACCCGGACATCCTGGAATTCATTGGCTGCAAGAGCGAACAGAAGGTGTTGACCAACTTCAATATCTCGGTGGCCTTGACCGAGAAGTTCATGAACGCCGTAGAGGATAACTCGACATACGATCTCGTCAATCCGCACACAAACAAAGTGGTCAAGACTCTCGAGGCTCGCAAGGTATTCGAGAAAATCATCGCACTGGCCTGGCGCAACGGCGAGCCGGGAATCGTCTTCATCGATCGCTTGAACAAGGAGAATCCAACTCCCCACCTGGGAGAGATCGAGAGTACGAATCCGTGCGGGGAACAGCCGCTATTGCCGTACGAATCATGCAACCTGGGATCAATCAATCTGGCCAGGATTGTGCGCGACGGTAAGGTTGACTGGGACTGTTTGCGCAAAACGGTCCACGATGCCGTCCATTTCCTGGATAACGTGATCGAGGTAAACCGCTACCCGCTGCCCGAGATAGAGCGCGTGACCAAGGGCAATCGCAAGATCGGCATGGGTGTGATGGGTTATGCAGACATGCTGATCCAGCTCGGGATCCAGTATAACTCCGAGGCTTCTCTGAAGAAGGCCGAGGAAATCATGGGCTTCATCCAGAAAGAGGCGCGTGTAGCCAGCGCGGATCTGGCTGAAAAGAGGGGCCCTTTCCCGAATTTCAAAGGCAGTGTCTTCGACGTGCCCGGGGCGCGCAAGCTCAGAAACGCCACCACGACTACGATCGCACCTACCGGCACGATAAGCATCATCGCCGGCGCATCCTCGGGCGTTGAGCCGCTGTTTGCAGTCAGCTTCGTTCGCAACGTCATGGACAATGACGAACTCGTCGAGGTTAATCCGCTGTTTGCCAAGATTGCACAACGGGAAGGGTTCTACTCGCAGGAACTGATGCGCAAGATAGCCGAGCACGGCAGCCTGGCCAGTGTTCCCGAGGTACCCGAGCGTTACCGGCGCTTGTTTGTTACCGCCCACGATGTCTCTCCCGAGTGGCACGTGCGCACTCAGGCGGCCTTCCAGAAATACACCGACAACGCGGTCAGCAAGACGGTCAACCTCAGCAAGGATGCAACCGAGACCGATGTCGCCGAAGTTTATCGCCTGGCCTACATTCTGGGCTGTAAGGGTGTGACCGTCTATCGCGACGGCAGCCGCGACGAACAGGTGCTGAATATTGAGAAGGTCAACCGTGCGCAGAGTCAAGAAATCACGCAAGTACCCGGCAGGCTCAAGCCACGTGAGCGTCCTGAAGTCGTCCGGGGCAGTACACAGAAAATGACAACCGGTTGTGGCAACCTGTACGTGACTATTAATGAGGATGACGAGGGCATATTTGAGCTGTTTACCGCCATGGGCAAGGCAGGTGGATGTGCATCTTCCCAGGCAGAGGCCATCAGCCGCCTGATCTCATTGTCCCTGCGAGCAGGTATTGACGCCGATGACGTCATCCGCCAGCTGTCTGGTGTGCGTTGCCCCTCGCCGGTCTGGAAAGACGGTGAAATGATTCTCTCTTGTGCCGACGCGATCGCGCGGGCCTTGAAGAAGTATAGTGAAGTGACGGCCGAACGAGCTGCCAAAAATGAACAGCAGGCTAAAACGCGAGCGACTCACAAGGCAGCTGAAACCGAGAAAGCGGTCGGCGTTGCCAAGCCGACCCGGACGTTGTCCGCCAGCAGGCCCAAAGCCATGCTTTCATGCCCCGAGTGTGGAGGCACCGTCGAGCATAGCGAGGGATGTATGTTGTGCAGGAACTGCGGTTATTCCAAGTGTTCCTAGTTTTTTCCTGGATCTGATTGCGAAACAGCCTTTTCGAAAGCCGAGAAAGTCGCACTATCAAACAGACTGAAGATTGTTCTCGTAAGATGTGCAGGCCCGGACGTCATGAAACGTCCACACGTTTGAACTGCGATCTGCGCCGCAGAATTCAACGGGAATCCGTAGATACCGGTGCTAATCGACGGAAAGGCAATTGAGAGACATCTATGTTGATCAGCCAGCTCGAGGCTTGCCTGATATGCTCCTGCGAGAAGATCGCTCTCGTGTGCGCCGCCTCCTTTCCAGATCGGCCCGACTGCGTGAACCACATAGCGCACGCCGGATCCCGAGAGATCGAACGCCGGTGTGATTACGGCGGAACCGGTCGGGCACCCACCTAGTGCCCTGCAGGCATCAAGCAGACGCGGTCCGGCGGCGCGATGCACTGCCCCATCTACGCCACCGCCGCCGCGCAGGCCCGAGTTGGCTGCAGTGACGATGACCTCGGCTCGTACACGAGTGATGTCGCCTCTGAGAAGCTCGATCGTGCCCTCGCCGAAGCGCTTTTCCATAATGCTAGAACGAGTAGGAGAGATCCAGAATTGCCGCGATGTGGTGCCTTGCGATTATGGCCGAGTCGTAACGGCCGATCATCTTGTCGTCGTCGGGAGGCTTGTTGTCTACACCTATAGGAAGCTGGACACCGATCCCGGCGCTGAACCCGCCGACGGTATAACGTGGCCCCAGAGTGAATGCAAAGCCCGTCCCGAGTAGACCATCCAGGGCCACTGCGGCATTGAACTCGGCAACAATGGAAAGCTCTTTGGTGATGGCCACCGGGGCGGCCAGATCAAAGAACAAAATAAAACCATAGCGTCGATCGGTTCCGTAGATTTCCTCGTCGACGTTGTCCATCAGAAGAATAAGGCAGCCGAAATCGGTTTGCAGGCTTACCCGTCCGATATTCTGACCGAAAGCTATGTAAGGAGTGAGACCGACATTGAGTTTCGGGATAAGACCCATGTCGAGCATCGGCTTCTGGGCAAGCAGGTAGCGCTTTCCAAAGTTGCTGTCATCGGCGATCTGGCCGCGCTGGACTCCTGCCAGATCCTTCTCCTCGCCCACGCGAGACAGCGGGGCTATGAAACTCAGGCCGACTGCCAGGTGTTTCTGTGATTTCTCTTCATGGGTGATAAGCCACTTTACGCCGAATTCCATGTCGCCGAAATTGAACGAGTTGCCCATCTCGTCGTTCATCGCAAGGCCCATGGGCATCTTGAGATAAACGGACATATCCCAGAAGGCGAAAGAACCACCTATGCTGAAGGACAGCGAGTTCAGATCTGGGTTATTGGCAAAACCCAGCCCGACACGTACACGACTTTGCGTCACGGCGCTTAGCGCGAAAAGGGGCTCCTGATAGGGCCAGCTTTCCTCGGGTTCGGAGCTCACGTCGACAGTCACGAAATCGGTTTCACCGCTGCCCTCGACGGTGTTCTCGTCAGTGTTCTCGTCGGTGTCTTCGCCGGTGTTCTCGTTGGTCTTGTCGTCGATAGCCTGCTTGTCTTCGTTTTTTTCGTCTTGCCGCGCTGTTGCAAATGTGGGCGAACCGACGGTTGCGAGGCAGACTATACAGATAGCGAAGTATCGCCGTATCATGAAATGCTCCTACGGGTAGTTTCCCATTGCGCTAAAACGACTTGACCCGAAGTTTATGCCGTCTTCCCGGAAATTGTCAACCTTCCATGATCTAATACCCGGGCCTTGGCGCATGCTTGTTTTCAGCGCTCGGACAGTATGCCCTCGATCAGGACTTCGGCGATGTCCGGGTCTTGTCGCGGAAGCTCCTCTTTCATCTTGAGAAGTTCATTGATGATCGCGTAACGCTTTTTCCCAAGCTTCAGAACCGGTCCGATTACTACCTTCAGCATCTCACCGACTGACTGTCCGGCTGAGGCGGCCCGTCGCACACGGCCGATGAGTTGACCTCGCTGCTGACCGGAGAATTCCCTTCCCAAAAACTGGGCAATCTTCAGAAGGGCACTTTGAAGCTGCGGATCGAGAGGAAACTCAGAACCTCCAAGTTGCACGTAACCACCGTGCAAATCCACCCTCGGCCGCTTGTCGTGGGCGTCTCTGGGGGTGGGTGTGGCTTCGTCACGGCCGAACGATATCTCTCGTTCGCCTAGCGGCTTCTGTGCAGGCGAAAGTGGAACAAGCGGGGTCACGGCAGGTTGTTCCGGAGTGGCTCGCTGCGGGCGAGGTCGTCGAGGCCGAGGGGTTTTCTTCCTGGCTCGTGAAGTTTCCCTGATGGAATCCACTCGCCGCATGGCCTCAATGTCCGCCTGGGCGGTAATATCGGTTTTGGCCGCGATGTCTTCGATAGGAGCCATGCCTGTATCCTGGATCTTGGCTCCCTGAGGTACCCTGAACTTGATCTTGGGAACCTGGATGGCGTCTTCGCTGACCGGATGGATGAAGGCGGGTTTTGGAGATGCGGCAAAGGCGTCGGGCATCTTCGCCAAGTCTGAAAACGATACCGGGCCACTGCCCTCGACAACCCTTGCCTGTGAAGAACTCTCTGCGGTGGGCTGCGATTCAACGGTCTCCTGTGTCAGGGCATCAAAGTCGAACGTCGGTATTTCCGGCAGAGAGATTTCGGGCAAATCGGGTAGAGCTATCTGGGGAATGTCGGTGCTGCCGGTCTCTGCATCCTTTGATAGCTGCTTCGGCTTGCTTGTGCCCGGGTCGTTTTGCATGATTCTAAGGGCCCCTGTCTCCATGTCCAGCAAACATCCGTATATTGGAATGTCGCCTGCGACCATGGATTTACGAAGGACCGAAACGGTCTCGCGCACGGCTATTTCCACACTGCCCGGGCCACGCAGACTGGCCAGCAGGTTTTCCCCGTCGTCGGGCAGTTCTGCAAGCAACCCCGCCCGGGCCATGTTCCGGCGCAGCGTGCTGCGCGGAGCGGGACAGCACTTGCATCTGCTTTGTCCGACGACCAGCACTTCCCGGCAGTCATACATGTACAAGGCAATCGCCACCGAACGGAAAATCTCGTCCCCGCCGCGGGTTCCCCAGGCGCCGGCTATGCGAATCAGACTGGCCGTGCCCGGGGTCAGACCCAGTGCAGGTTCGATCAGGCCGGTTAGTTCGGGGTCACTGTCCGTGATGATCAACGTGCGGCCCAACGCAGGGCGCGAGCCCCCGGCTCCTCCCCCCCGGCGCACGAACTCGGCGTTGTTCTTCAAGATATCTGCAAGCGGCATCGCTAGACCCCTTTAGACGGCATTATCTTTACAGTTGACTCAAGAATGTTCGAAGTCATTTACACATCCCTTGGCACGTCTGGACCCGCGTCTTTTGCGGGGTTATTTATTATCCTTTCCGGCTCCGGTTTCTGGCTCGTGGCCTGCTGGTTGCGCTTCGGCTATCATCTTCTTGAGCTGCTCGGCCTCGGGGTGGTTCGGCATAATCTCGAGCACTCGCTTGAAAAGAAGGGCGGCCTTTTTCTTGTTGCCGGCATAGTAGTAAGTCGAGCCGAGGTTCACTAAAGCGACTACGAAATTTGGATCCAGCTCGATGGCTTTCTTGAAGGCCGCAATCTCGTTGGCTCTGAGATCCTGCTTTCCTTCGGTGTTGAACTGGAATCTGTAAGCCATCCCGATCAGGTTGTAGATCTGTGCCGATTTGGGCTGCTTTGCAAGTGCCTCGCGGTAGTGCTGGATGGCCTCGGAATAGTGGCCCTTCTTGAAGGCTTCCAGTCCCATGGGAAGCGGATCTTGCGCTTTCGCCGCCGGTGTCGCGGATTGCTTGCCGCTCGACTTACAGGCAGCGGTTGAAAACGCAAGGCAGACGCATACTGCGCATAGCGTGAATTTTGTTGCTGTAAGCGTCATCGCCCGTCTCAATCTGTCTTCAAGGCTGCTTTTTTCTTGCCCAGCCCGGGGATCTGCTTGAGCATGTCATTGATGTTGACTCCGGAAATCGCCTCGATCACCGGCGGGAGCTGGGCCATGATGTTGGCAACATCGCCGGTTATCTTGCTGGCGCCGGCGGACTCGCCGCCCGAGTTGATTACAACGATCTTTTCGGTCTTGGAAAGAGGCTCGGCGATGTTCTTGGCCAGTTCCGGCAAGACCTCGATGAACATCTGGGTTATTGCGGCCTCGTTGTATTGCTTCCAGCTTTCGGCCTTCTTGGCCATGGCATTCGCCTCGGCCAGGCCCTGGGCCTGGATGACTTCCGCCTTGGCCAAACCCTTTGCCTTGGTGGCGGTGGCCTCGGCGTTACCGGTGGCCTGGATGACCTCGGCCTCCGCGAAACCCTGGGCCTTGTTGGCCTCGGCGCGGCCCTTGGCTTCGGCCTCGATCTTGTACTTCTCGGCCTCGGCCTGCACCTGTACGGCGTAGCGCCGCGCATCGGCCGGCTTGTTTACCGTGGCGTCCAGCTCTTTCGCCTTGCGGGCTATCTCGCGCTCCTGGACGATGACCTGCTGCTCTTTCTCGACGATCACGACCTGGACCTCTTCCTTTTTGACCCCCTGGGCCTTGCGGTATTTGGAGAGATCGTAGGCCAGATCGGCTTCGGCCTTCTTGTCGTTGACCATCACCTGGTACTCGGCCACCTTGACATTGTAGTCGCGGTTGGCCTCTGCGATCTGGGTTTCCTGCTTGAAGCGCTCGCTCTCGCCGGCCTGCTTGGCCTGGGAGCTGCGGATTACGGCGTCCCTGTCGGCCTCGGCCTGGGCAACAATGGCATCCCGCTTGACCTGTGCCAGCCTCGGCTTGCCCAGGGCATCGAGGTAGCCTTCGTTGTCCTTGATATCGCGCAGGGTCAAGGAGATGATCTCCAGTCCCATCTTGGCCAAGTCTGTGGCTGACGTCTCCTGCACTTTCTGAGCGAACATGTCACGGTTCTTGTAGATGTCCTCTATCACCATCTGGCCCAGGATGGCGCGCAGGTGACCTTCGAGGGTCTGCTTGGCGACGTTCATGATCTCGTTGCGCCCGCGGCCCAGAAACTGCTCGGCGGCCGTGCGAATCGAGTCGTCCGTGGCGTGCACCTTTATCTGGGCTATGCCGTCGACGATGACCGGCACACCCAGCTCCGTGTAAACCTCAGGAGTGCGGATGTCGATGGTGATCACTTCCAGGCTGAGTATGTCCGCCTTCTGGGCTAGTGGAACCACGAAGGCGCCTCCGCCCTTGACCACCTTGGGAATGCCGCGTTTTGTCCAACCGGAGACTATCAGTGCCTCGTTGGGTCCCACCTTGCGGTAGCGTTTGAAAAGCGCGATCAACAACAGCAACAACGCGAATACTACCGCCAGTGCCGCGACAACGGTTACCGTGCTAACATTCTCGAGCATTTCAATTCCTCCTTGGAGATGGAGACTATCAGTTCCCGCCTTCGAAAAATGGCCGTTGAGACGGCCACGGGTTATTCAGCCGACTCGGTATTGACGTCGCGAAGCTTCTCGTCGACGTGTTCCCGCACGTAGTAAAGTCCGCCAACCACCCTGGTGATTGTTACCATGGCGTGCCTTTTGATGTCCTTCTTTTCTTCGCCCCGCGCCGGACCGCTGATACTGCATCCCTTGCCGGCGAATGAGATCGACCCCACGCCTTCGGCCGGGATTGCCTCGGTCACTTCGGCGATGGAACCGGCAATATCCTTGACAGAGGTCACCTGGTTGGCGGAGGCCGACTTGTAGATCTTCATTACCAAAAGGCCGGCCAACAGCCCCACCATAAGCCCCGTGCCCAGCGCAATTGGCAGGCTGAGAATGGCCATGAAGGGGAACAGCTCCAGGCCGATTATTCCGCCGCCGCCGAAGGCCGTCACGAAGCAGGCGATCACTATCGGGCTAAAGAGAGGAAAGTGCACTTCGCCGATGCCGACATCATGACCAGAGATGTCGTGACCGAAATCCGCGCCGACATCGACGTCCGCGCCGAGGTCGACTCCGGCATCGACACTGGCCTCGTAGCCTCCCGAGAAAATGAACGAAAGGATGGCGAAGATTATTCCGACCAGCAGACAGATGAAATAGAAGGTCATCATGGCTAAAAGCCTCCTTCGACCGCCGTAAGCGGCGGTGTTTTTTTCAGACTCCCAGCGCTCCCTTGACCAGTTCCGCCGTCTTAGCGAAAGCGTCACCCGTCAGCCGGACAGCCCGCAAACAGCCCGCCAGGCCGCCCAATCGGAAGACCAGCCCGACACGGGCGTGTCTCTCGCGAGCCGACGTCTGCCGGGGATCGACAAGCAGGCCGAATCCCACCCAGGCGGCATTTTTGGCCTTCTGGGCAAGCAGACTGTCCGTCAACATTCCAACGGCTCTTGCCGCCCTGCGCTTGTATGTTATACGTGAAAAAATTCCATTGTCGGAAACAATTCGAGCGAGTGCAGATGAAGCAACGGCGGACCCGTCCAGGCTCTCTCCCAGTTTCTTGGCGTCGAGCGGGATAGGCGTTCTCGTGAAACTCTCGCGGCAGAGTGCCGCTGCCGAGGCGAGAGCCCCAGCCAGCTCGTAAAAGTCCGTGCCGCTCGCCGTCTCGCCCCGGAAGAGCGTAGCACCAAAAAAAGCGCTATCCATTATCTCAAACAGATGCGCAGCGAAAGCCAACAGGCCGCTCTCTCCCAGAATCAGGCGCAAGGCAGAGTCGAGGCGGTCGAGCTCGAGAGCCTCGTCGCCGCTGCGATGTCCCTTGCCGGCCAGCACCATGTAGCGGTCGGCGGCGGCGTCATAGGCTGCGCTCAGGTCTGCCTGATTGACGGCGTCGATCAATCCGAGCACCCGGTCGAACGGCATGCCGGCAGCGCGGGTCACCAGATCTTCTTCACCGACCGTATCGAGCATCATCAGCCCCGCTTTTTCCTGGTGGCTTTTTTAGGTCGGGACCTGTCAGGGCCCGCCTTGTGCTGCAGTTGGTGTCTCTCTGTGAGTTTTCGCCGTAAAGACGCAAGCTCATCATCCACCACCTGACGGCGCATGCGCTTTCGCTCGGCCACCTCCATACGCAACACCCGATCGTCCAGATTATCCTTGCGCAGTGATTCCTCAGCCTCCAGGCGGCCTTCGAGCTCGGAAAGATCGTCCCGCGCCTGGGAGAGCATCGGCTCGTCCTGATCGTGACCCGCTCGGTTCATGGTTTGTTGCAACTCCGTGCGAGCCTGCAGGATCTGTTGTCTGAAGCGCATCTCGCGCAGCCGGCGGTTGACCTCGGTGATTCTGGCCTTGAGCCCATGGACGCTTTCTTCGAGGATCTCGAGGCTGTCGGTGCGCTGATCGAGCTCTTTTTGCAACTCGGCCGCGTCTTCCTGGAGATCGAGCTTGCGCTCGAGGGCGGTGCGGGCCAGTTCCTCGTCGTTGTTTCTCAGGCAGACCTTGGCCTTTTTCTCCATGGTTTCCATGACGGCTAGTATGTCCCGTTGCCTTGCGGCATACATATCTCGTTCGGTCTCCTCGGTGTTCCGGATGCTTATTGCCTCGTCCAGGATCATCTCCAGGTCATCCAGATATGCGTCCAGAATCGCCCGGGGATTACTGGCTTTCTTGAGCAAATCGTTCAAGTCGGCCCGAATGACATGCCTGGTTCGTTCGAGGATACCCATGTCCGATAACTCCCGGCCGTCTGTCGGTCGCGCCTGCGCGGATGACCGAAGATACGGCCTTGTGTGCCGTGGTGTCAATGAGTTTTGTCTTTCAACCCGAGGCCTATTCTTTCTTGTCCGAAGCGACTTTTTTCTTCAGCTCGCTGAGTTGATTTTCGATTTCCTTGTCATTTTCGATCGAGGCGAATTGGGTCTCGAGCTTGATTTCTTCCTTGTCGAAGGCGCCCGAGCCGGCCATTTCGGTGTAGGCCTCCACCTGCGCTTCGATGGCCAGCACCTTGTCCTCCATGCGCTCGAAGGTGTCAAAGGCCCGCGACCCGGCTACCGCACCCGGAACCTTGTCGGGCGAGACGGCCTTGGCACTGTGCTTGCGTGCCTTGGCTGCGCGCGCGCGTGCTACCAGGGCCTGCTTGCGGTTGCGCGCGTCACGGTAGCGCTCATCAAGCGAGACCAGGCCTTGCTTCAGCGCCCCGACGTACTCGCGCTGCACTCTAATCTGTTCCTCTAGCGAGGCGGCATGTGCTTCGAATTCGTTCTTGCGCACGATCGCCTGGCGGGCCAGTTCCTCGTCGCCGCCTCTAAGCGCCATGGCAGCCCGGCGCTCCCAGCGCGAGGCCGATTCGACCACGCTCAGGCGCTTTTTCTCCATGGTCTTCTCGGCCGCGATGGTGTTGATGACCTGCGTGCGGGCCTTGCGCAGATGTTTCTCCATGTCCAGGATGGCCTGGCTGAGCAGTTTCTCTGGGTTTTCGGCCTTGCTGACCAGCTCGTTGAGATTGGAACGGACAATATCATTGATTCTCGATAAAACTCCCATGACCCTTCTCCTTTCGAATGGGGTTCTTAGTTCTCAGTTTGATACCATGCAGCTACCGTGCCCAGGCCGGGCATTTTAGTAAGATCTTGTTTTTACAAGATTCACAGCCAACGATCGTGCAATCCAGGTGGCGGAATTCGCCATCTAAGTGGCGGCGGGAGCCCTTATGTCTTGCGCTTGAAGACGACCTCGAGCTTCTGGCCGGAGGTAACCCTGGAAATCGCGAGCGGCTTGCGCTTGCCCTTCAACTCGGCGGGCGGCAGGGATTCAAGCAGGATCCTGTCGTCGAGCCTCTCCGCCACCGACTTGCTGATGATGATCTCGCGCCCCTTGGCCAAGGCGGTCAGGCGGGCGGCCACATTGACCGGATCGCCTATGGCGGTGTAGTTGGCCCGCATCTGAGCTCCCAGCGGGCCGACCACTACATCTCCCGAGCAAATGCCGATGCCCATGTCTATTTGCTTGTCGGACAGAACGCCGACGTTGCGATCGACTTCCCGCAAGCTCTCGATCATGTCCAGCGCGGCGCATACCGCCCGGGTCTCGTTATCCGTGTAGCTGATCGGGGCGCCGAATAACGCCATCAAACCGTCACCCAAAAACTTGTCCAGCGTGCCCCCGTAGCGCAACACGCAACGCACCAGTTCTTCGAAGAGCGCGTTGAGCAGGCCGGCGGTCTGCTCGGGCGCTAATGTTTCCGCCAGCTTGGTGAACCCGCGCAGATCCGAAAACAGAACGGCCAAATGCGTGCGCCGAAGCTGCATGCTCTGGGCTGGTTGCTTGAAAACCTGGTAGGCAACGCTGGGATCCAGGTGGCGGCGGATGACGTCCTTTAAAGCGTTGAGTTTCTGGTTGCGCCGCAAGGAGAGATCGACGCGGGCTAAGAGTTCTTCCGAGGAGACCGGCTTGAAGAGCACGTCGTCGGCGCCCCGTCTGAGACCGGCCAGCAGGATCTCCTCACTGTGCTCAACCGTCAGGAGCAGAATCGGTACATCCGCCGTTTGCGGGCTTTGCTTCAGAACCTGCAACACTTCCAGGCCGTCCATGCGTGGCATGATGATGTCCAGCAGGATAAGATCCGGCGGCTCCGATTCGGCGCTGGTGATAGCCATTACTCCGTCGGGAACTGCCGTGACCTCGTGGCCGTGACCCTTGAGCATGTCCTCCATCATGGCCAGGAAAAACTCGTCATCGTCGACGATCAAGATCTTTCCCGTCAGCATGCTCATCGCTTTTTATCTCCCGCTACCCGTAGCGAGTGCTTCTTCGCCAAACGGCGCATCTGGTCGTAGCTCAGGCCGAGGTCTGTTGCTGCCCTTCTCATGTTGCCGCCAAAACGCCTGAGTGCCTCTTTCAGCAGGCGGCTCGAAAATGCGTCCAGCCTTTCGTGAAAAGATCCCGCGCCGTCTGTGTCATCGCTCACGGCCAGGTCTATGTTCAGGTCGCCTGGTTCGATGGTCTCGCTTCGGCAGCGGTAAGCGGCTCTCTCGACAAGGTTTTTCAACTCGCGCACGTTTCCGGGAAATGAATAGCCTTCAAGCCTGGAAAGCGCCGCTTTGGAGATGTTTGCGCAGCGGATGCCCGCCACCTCGGCGCGGAAACTGTCGATAAAATAGCTACACAAGGCCGGGATGTCCCCTCGGCGTTCCCGCAGGGGAGGTACCCGGATGGTGTCGAAGGCCAGCCTGTCATACAGATCGGAGCGAAAACGGCCTTCGCGCATGGCCTTGTCGAGATCTGCATTGGTGGCCGCGATCACCCGGACGTCCACCTTGATTTCCTGATTGCCGCGCACGCGCTCGAAGCGCTGGTATTCGATCACCCGCAGGATTTTCTGTTGAGTGCTCTGCGGCATGTTGCCGATTTCGTCGAGGAAAAGAGTGCCGGAGTCTGCCAACTCGAACTTGCCCGGTCTGGCCGAACCGGCATCGGTGAAAGCGCCTTTCTCATGCCCGAATAACTCGGCCTCGGCTAGAGTTTCGGGCAATGCGGCGCAGTTGATGGTGATGAAAGGCCCACGGCGCATTGATCCTGCTTCGTGCAGCGCGGCGGCTACCAGTTCCTTGCCGCTGCCGCGCTCGCCCAGGATTAGTACCGGTCTGGGAATATCGGCCAGCGCCTTTATTTGAGCGGCTATTTTGGCCAGGCCCCCTTCCTGGCCGATCATTACCGAGCGCCTTCCCGCACGTTCTTGCAAGAGTTGGTTCTGTCGTCTCAAGCGTCGGTTGTCCGCCAAAACTTCCAGCATGCGTTCGAGCTTGTCCATCTGTAGCCCGAGCCGCTCTCCCATGCGGGGATCTTTTTCGATGAAGTCGGTTGCTCCCAGGCGCATGGCGCCTACCGCGTCATCGACGGTTCCCTTGCCGGTCAATATAATCACCGGCAGTTCGGAATGTCGCCTGCGCAAATCTGCCAGGATCTCCATCCCCTGGCGTCGGCCGGGTCCCAGGTCGAGATCCAGCAGGATCAGCGCCGCTCCTTCCGGGGACGAATCGAGGGCCAAAAGAGCCTTGTCACCGTCGGCAAAGCCCTGAACCTGCCGACCCCTTTCAGTGAGCAACTCGGACAGCAGCTCGATCACTTCGGGTTGATCGTCGATTACGAATACCTTGCGCTGCATTTCTCAGGCTCCAGTTCCGGATTGTCTCCGGAAGCGCCGTTCGAAGGAGAGCGACGGCCAGGCCGTGGTTCGTTGCTGCATCGGTACCATCGCGACCGGAAGACGAATGGTAAACGTCGTCGGTCCATTGGGGGCGGAGGCCACCGAAATCCTTCCACCGTGCATCATGATCACTCGTCGAGCGATCGAAAGACCCAGGCCGGAGCCGCCTTCGCGGGTGGAGAAACCGGGTTCGAAGATGCGACCCTGGTCCGCGAGCCCTATGCCTGGACCCTCGTTGCTGACGGCAATCTCCAACCAGCCGCTGTCGGGACGGCTGCGGACCGTAACCCGCACCGGTTTGTCGTCCAAAGCTGCCTGGACGGCGTTCCTGATGACGTTGGCCAAGGCGCCTGTCAACCCATCCTGGTCGCCCTTGATCTGCGGGAGGTTGGTCGGCAAAAAAAGACGCACACGATCTGGAACTTCGGCTGCTTCACATATGGCTCGTGTGAGCAGTTCACCCGGAGCGAGCAATGCCGGGGCCGGCACCGGTAACCTGATGCGCCCGAGAAAGTCCGTCCACTCGCGATAGAGACTATCGAACTGCTCTCGTAAGCGGGGATCGCTCCCGGCTTGCAGGCGGTTGGCCAGCACCGCAACCAGGTTCTTCATTCGATGGCCTTCGCGGCGCACGTCCTCGTATGCGTCAGTGCGCCCGGCCTCCTGAACGAAGCGCAGCAAGTGAGCAAGAACCGACGGCGCCCGGGCCGGCAAGGCCGAGGTCAGAATGCCCAGCCAACGCGCCACGGCCTCGTCGTCGGCGATAGCGCAAAGAGCCTTTGCCATGTTCTTGATTGTGTCCGATCTCTCCGGCTCAGTGAGTAGCGAGTTTATCAACCAGGGCACCGCATGACCCGGCCGACCCTCCAAGAGTAAAAGTTCCCCCAACCCGGTGAGGCCCGAAGGGTCGTCGGGTCGCAGCGCAAGCCCTCGGTGATAACAGGCGGCAGCCCGCTCTCTGTCTTCGGGGGTGTCTGACAAAATCTCGGCCAGTAAAAACAACGCCTCGGTCTGCAGTGCGGGCTGAGGCGAGTCGCGGCCTTCGCTGATTTCTTCAAGCAGTGAGATTGCCCTTGATGCAGCTTGCGGATCACGCCCCCGACGTGATGCCAGAGTTCGGGCGAAAGCCAACCGCAGCCTGCCGTCCAGCGGGAAGCGACGAATCCCGGCAAGAAAAGTTCGATCGATCAGCGCCGCCGGTTTTCCGGCCAGAAGTTCGGCCTTGGCCGTCTGCAGGAAATGCCCGGCAGCACGATTTTCCTCGTCAACCGAGGCCAGGGTGCGCAAGGCCTCGTCATGACGACCTGCCTCGATCAGCGCCGTGGCGCGCAGCATCAAGCCATCACTGTTTCCGGGCTGACGGTCCAGAACGGCTTCGATTTCCTGATCGGCCTGATCGAGCCGACCTGAGGCGATCAAGGCCGCCGCCAGGTACAGGCGTGTCTGATGATCGGAGGCCCCCTGTTCAATTGCCAGGCGAAAGGCAGATACGGCATCGGAGGCCCGCCGCAGATCCGATAATATCCGGCCGCGCAGGATGTTTGCACTGGCCGGGCCAAGAACGCGTAGCGGATCGAGCCAGGCAAGTGCCGAGTCGAAAGACCCTCGTCGATAGTATGCCTCTGCCAGCCGGATACGCAGCTCGATGTTGTCGGGATCGATGGCCACGGCGCGGACCAGCACGTCTGTCGCTGCCTCCGGCGCGCCGGCATCGAGATATCCCCCGGCCAACTCGAGCAATCTGGTTGCCCGAACGGGATCCTTGATCTTCCGAGAGCTGGCGTGCATCCTCGGAGACCGATAAGTTAATCTCTTGCGGATCACGGCCGGCAGTGTATCCCGAGCCGCTCAGTGATGCAACTCGACCGGGAGGCAAATGTTACCTGTAGCCAACGCGGATCGAAGACTGACACCCGACAGTGCCCGATGGAACGACTGGCGTTGGCAGATGCGAAAACGGATTCGTTCAGTGGCCGAGCTGATCGCAGCCTGCAATTGGCAGAAAGTTCCGAATGGTGTGCACGAGGCGGCGTCACGATTTCCGCTGGCAATCTCTCCTTACTACGCTTCGCTAATGCAGCGGCTCGATCCGGGCGATCCTGTTTTCGCCATGTCGGTGCCGCAAGGACGCGAGCTAATCGATCCTCCATTTCTGAGCGACGATCCACTTGAAGAGGAGCGCCATACACCCGTTCCCGGATTGGTGCAGCGCTACAGCGATCGAGCGTTATTGATTTCCACTACTATCTGCGCAAGCTATTGTCGGCACTGTACCCGCAAGCGCGTCACCGGCCAACGTGAATCCGTGATCTCGTCCTCACGGCTGAGCCAGGCAGTCGCCTACCTGCGGCAAAATCCGAAGATCCGCGATGTGATCGTATCCGGCGGTGACCCGCTGACTCTCTCTGAGGAAGCTCTGGAGAAGATCCTTGGCGCCATCCGATCGGTTAAAAGCGTGGAAATCATCCGTATCGGCAGCAGAACTCCAGTTACCTTGCCGATGCGGATAACGGACGAGCTGACCTGCATGCTGCGGCGCTACCATCCGCTGTGGATTAACACGCATTTCAATCACCCGCAGGAACTCACCCCGCAGTCTTCTGAGGCCTGTGAACGCCTGGCGGATGCCGGAATTCCGCTGGGCAACCAAACCGTTTTGTTGCGCGAGATCAACGACGATTCGAGAGTGCTGGAGACTCTTTTCCGTGGTCTTTTGCGTATTCGCGTCAGACCCTACTATTTGCACCAGTGCGACCTGGTGCGAGGGGTCGAGCACTTCCGGACGCCTATGGCACGTGGTATCGAGATCATGAATGTCTTGCGAGGTCGCCTGAGTGGCCTGGCTATTCCCACCTTCGTTGTGGATGTTCCCAACGGCGGGGGCAAGATCCCCCTGCTGCCCTGCAAAATTGTGTCTTCCGATTCAAGCAGCTACCTGCTTCGCAACTTCGAAGGTGATCACTTCTGCTGTCCCGAGCCACTCCATTTCCTTTGACTTCCGAGGCCCTGTAGACCACAATGGCCGCCTTATGACGGCATACGATGCAATTCTGGGTCACGAGCGGCAAATTGCCCAGCTCGAGCGAGCGCGGTTGGCCGGAAAAGTTGCGCATGCCTATCTGTTCTACGGCCCGGACGGAGTAGGAAAAGAGCTGCTGGCTGTGACCTTCGCCAAGGCTCTGAACTGCACGGACGCTGGACGGGAACCTTGCGATCAGTGCGCAAGCTGCAGGAAGATCTCAAGCGGCAATCACCCCGACGTGCGCCTGGTAGCCTCGGAACAGGGGCTGATTGATCGAGAAGTGGCCGAGAAAAAGGGGCGTGGCGTGCCGTCGCGGCAAATCCGCAACGAACAAATCGACGAGTTGGCAGCCTTGTTTCGGCATCGGCCCTACCTGGGACGCTTCAAGGTCGTCATTGTTGCAGACGCCCAGCAGATGAATGATCATTGCCAGAACCGCTTTCTGAAGACACTTGAAGAGCCCTCCCCGGATTCGGTGATCCTCATGGTTACCGCCCAGCCGGAGGCGTTGCTTTCCACGGTAAGATCCCGGTGCCAGTCGCTTTCATTTGGAGCGCTGGCACGTGGGCGAATCGCTACATTTCTTGTGGAGCGCAACGAGCTTGATGCAAAGAGCGCCAAGGTCTTCGCGGCCATGGCTCAGGGCAGTCTGGGCAGGGCTCAGGCGCTGGTGACCGGCAATATTTTGCCGCTGCGTGACAGCATTGCGGACGTGACGGTAAGAATTTCGGAATGTGACCTGGAAGATCTGCTTTCGGCGGCCGAGATCCACGGGCGTGACCGGAGTACATTGCTGCAGGCCCTCGAATTACTCGAGTTATGGTGCCGTGATATGTTGTTTGTCAGGCTTGGCGCACCGACAGAGATGCTTGTCAATATCGACAGGGCAGACCACCTGCAGGAATCCGTAGGCCGCACGACTCCTCGAAGACTGATGCGTTGGATAGAGTCAATCCGGCGCACTCGGGATTCACAGCGGGTGAACGCCAACCCGCGCCTGGCCATGGAGTCTTTATTGTTGGCGATGAGGGCTGTGTGACTACCGAAAACGAGAAAGAGCCGGTTGCCGTCGATCAAAACGACGCAAAGGAGCCGGTTGCCGTCGATCAAAACGACGCAAAGGAGCCGGTTGCCGTCGATCAAAACGACGCAGAGGATCCGGTTGCAGTCGATCAAAACGACTTACCCGAGGATGACGAAGCCGCCACGGCCACTGACGATGCAAGGAAGTCATTAGAAAAAGTCGATCATGTTGTGGGGGTGGTATTTGCAGATGGGAAAGTCGGTGAGTTCGATCCCCATGGTTTTAAACTGAGCGTCGGCGACCCCGTCCTGGTTGACAACGCCAGGGATCTCAACCTGGGCCGGGTGGTATTTCTTTGTGACAGGCGCAAGGGAGGATCTCTGCCGCGCGTGATCCGCCGGGTCGGCTCGGGCGACCTGATGCTGATTAGGCGCAACAAGAAGAGAGAAGAAGAGGCATTGCAACTGTGTTCCAAGCTGATCGAGCAGCACGGGTTGCCGATGAAGCTTATCCAGGTTGCATATTTGCATGGAGGCAACAAGGCAATTTTCTACTTCTCGGCGGACGGCCGGGTCGATTTCCGCGATCTGGTTCGAGATCTGGCCAAACAGTTGCACGTCAGGATCGAGATGCGCCAGATCGGCGTACGCGATGAGTCGAAGATGCTGGGTGGAATCGGCATTTGCGGTCAACAACTATGTTGTTCACGTTTCTTGCGCAAGTTCTCTCCTGTTTCGATCAAGATGGCCAAGAATCAGAACCTGGCGCTCAACCCGCAGAAGCTTTCGGGCTTGTGCGGCAGGTTGATGTGCTGCTTGCTCTACGAGGACAAAGTCTATCGTGACCAGAGAAAACAGTTACCGCGGGTAGGAAAGGACATTGAAACGCCCCTTGGATCCGGCAGGGTAATCGATCTTGATATTCCTGGTTGCCGAGTGCGCGTACAACTCGAAGATAGACAGGTTGTTTTCAGCTTGGCGGAGTTAAAGGGTGAAAAACAGTTTGACGATAGTGAAAACCGCAAAAAGCAGAGCCAGGAGCCGCGAGGGCGTGACTCCCGGCGAAAGGACGGCGGCAAAGCATCCGCTGGCGGTCAGCCAAAGGCAACTGTGCCCCACAGAAAACCGCGAGCCGAAGCAGGCGGAGAAAAAGACGCGCAGGGCGAGAACGCACCAGATAAAAAGAAGCGTAAGCGCCGATCACGCAAGCGATCAAGGAGGCGCAAGAGCAAGACCAAGTCACAAGTCGATCAGAAGAGCGATACAAAAGGCCCTGCCACGCCAAACGCCAACAAGGAATGACTTCTATGTCCGATACGTTTTACGTGACCACCCCGATCTACTATGTCAACGATGTGCCTCATATCGGGCACGCCTACACCACTATTGCCGCCGATGTACTTGCCAGACATGCTCGTTCTATGGGCAGGCAAGTGCGTTTCTTGACGGGTACCGACGAGCACGGCCAGAAGATCGACAAGGCCGCCCGCTCGCAGGGCCTGCAACCCATCGAACTGGCCGACAGGGTGGTTGAACGTTTTCGCGCGTTGTGGGACAAGCTCGACGTGCGGCCGGACGATTTCATTCGCACGACAGAGGCACGCCACGAGAAAGTCGTCAAGAAGCTCTTCGAGCACGTCCGGGACAAGGGTGACATCTATCTGGGAGAATATGAGGGCTGGTACTGTACGGGTTGCGAGGAGTACTACACTGAGTCGCAGTTTGAAGACGGCCTGTGCCCGATCCACAAGCGTCCGCTCGAGCGCCTGTGTGAGAAGAGTTACTTCTTCCGCATGTCCAAGTATACCCAGCCATTGATCGATTACATCGAGAGTCACCCTGATTTCATCATGCCCGAAATGCGGCGCAACGAAATCCTGAGCTTCGTGCGGGAGGGCCTTCGCGATCTGAGCATATCGCGAACATCGTTCGACTGGGGAATAGGCGTGCCTGGTGACCCGGCGCATGTTGTTTACGTCTGGTTCGATGCCTTGACAAATTACATCTCGGCGCTCGACTGGGATGGTTCGAGCAGGGGAGGCGAACTTTACGCGAAGTACTGGCCGGCCGTCCACCTGATCGGAAAAGACATCCTGCGTTTCCATGCAGTCTATTGGCCGTCATTCCTGCTGAGCGCCGGCTTGCCGCTGCCCAGGACGGTTTTTGCTCATGGCTGGTGGACAGTCGAAGGCGAGAAAATGTCCAAGAGCCTGAGAAACGTGGTGGAACCCAACGCGCTGGTGGATGCCTACGGAGTCGATCCGGTCAGGTATTTTTTATTGCGTGAGGTTCCCTTCGGGCTGGACGGCGACTTTTCCCACAAGGCACTGATCGGACGCATCAACGCCGAGCTGGCCAACGACCTGGGAAACCTGCTCAACCGTTCGATCACCATGGTGGAGAAATACACCCAGGGCCTGGTTCCGCAATCGGGAGAGAGTCAAGCTGTCGAGGAGCGTCTGGTTGAGGTAGCCTTGCGAGTAGCTGGTGAATCCGCCATGTTACTCGATAATTACTCTTTCCACAAGTCACTGGGTTCGATCTGGGAGCTTGTGCGGGCTGCCAACCGTTACGTAGACGAAGCTGCTCCCTGGGCGCTTTTCAAGAAAGGCGAGAAAGAAAGGCTGGGAACGGTAATCTACCATATCATCGAATCGTTGCGATTCATCGGCGTGATGGTTTCGCCCTTCATGCCGACAACTGCGGAAAAGATGTTCGAACAGATTGGCCTGCCTGCGTTACCCGAAGAGTTTTCGCACAAAAAAATCGAAACCTGGGGCGGCCTGCGGGCCGGGACCCGGGTAGTGAAAGACCTTCCTCTCTTTCCGCGTATCGACGAAGAGCAGGCACAGCATATTCGTGATCGCTTTACCGGGAAAGAGACAGGGGAAAACGAGCCTGGAGGAGATATGCTGTCGATCGAAGACTTTCAAAAGGTCGACCTGCGGCTGGGAATCGTCAAGTCGGCAGAGCGCGTACCGAAGAGCAACAAGCTGATCGTGATGCAGATCGACCTCGGAGAAGACGAACCACGCCAGGTCGTGGCCGGCATCGGAAAGGCCTACACCCCCGAAGAACTGGTGGGCAAGAAGCTGCTGGTGGTGGCCAACTTGATGCCAGTCAAGCTCATGGGCGTGGAGTCACGGGGGATGGTTCTGGCTTCCGGGCCCGGAGGTGAGAACGTCGTCCTGGCGGAATTTGCCGGAGATCTTCCAGCCGGCGAATCGGTGCATTGAGCTTTTCTGAAAGCGACTCTTTTACGCTGAGTGCAACTGTATGCCTGCCGACATCAATAAACTAATCGAGCAGATCGGCGCATCGGATTCGGTCGAACGCGGCAGGGCGGCCGACGAGTTGGGGCGCTCAGGAGATCCGCGGGCGCTGGCCGGACTCGCAGGATTGCTGGATGACCAGGATGTGATCGTGCGTTTCAAGGCAGCTTGCGCGCTGGCTTGGCTTGGAGACGACAGCGGAGTGGATGCGCTCTTGTGGGCGCTGGGCCGGATTGAGTTTTGTTTCGCCGCGCTCGAGGCGCTGACCGAACTCGGCGCGCCCAGCTCTCACGAAGCGCTCAAGCGCTTTTTTAGACGCTGGCATCTGCATCCGCTCGAAAGACTCCAGGCGGCGGCCGCGCTTCATAGTTGCGGCGACGAGCAGGGCACGGAATACCTGACGGCTTGTCTCGACTCTCAAAAGGCCGAAGAACGCGGCCTGGCTCTCGAACTTTGGGGTCGGCTGAGAATGCCATCGGCGCTGGATGTGTTACAGGGTGTACTGTCGAATCCGGACGACACCCATCACCTGGACGCCGCCCGCGGGCTGGCCCACCTGGGAGACGCCCGAAGCCTGCCTTTGCTGGAACGCCTGACCCGACAACGAGAGGATCCTCTCCTGGCCGAGGTCGCGGCCAGCGCCGCCGATACAGTCAGGCAGGTCAACCAGGGTACAGAGTCTTGAAGATGGAACTGCTAGACAGCCATGCTCACCTGGATTTCGATTCATTCGAGGGCGACCGCGAGGCCGTCCTCGATCGGGCATGGGAGACCGGTCTGACCCAGATCGTATGTATCGGGCTGGGTGCGGACGGCGCGCGCGAGACGCTGGCTCTGGCGGACACGGATGAGCGTCTCCGGGCGACGGTCGGAGTGCATCCACACGATGCCCACCTGGGAGTATCCTGGGAGGGAGATCCTTGCGACCCGTTGCCCAAAGAGGCGCGAGCCGCGTGGGAGACGGCCCGGGCCGCAACTATCAGTGATTTCGAACTGCTTGCCCGTCGGCCCAAGGTGGTTGCCATAGGCGAGGTCGGTCTCGACTATCACTACGATCATTCCCCCCGCCAACTGCAGCGAGATCTGTTCAGATCTTTCATTCGCCTGGCAAAACTGTGTGGCCTGCCGCTGGTGATCCACACGCGCGAGGCCAGCCTGGACACGCTTCGAATCCTGCGTGAGGAAAAGGCGGACAATGTAGGAGGAGTAGTTCACTGCTTTGGGGGCGATCCCGAACTGGGACGGGCGGCTCTGGAGATGGGTTTTTATTTGGGCCTGGCCGGGCCATTGACTTTCAAGAAGGCGGACGAATTGCGGTCGGCC
>Ga0315535_1000441_pt1 | contig 29361 bp, 22 predicted proteins | sample SalMarSW160220MG_2_FD_203092 | JGI IMG/M metagenome (GOLD analysis project Ga0315535, IMG submission 203092) | Salt marsh sediment microbial communities from the Plum Island Ecosystem LTER, Massachusetts, United States - Salt Marsh Sediment SW1602-20 ... | reverse complement strand
GGGAAGCCGTAGAAGCTTTGATGGCCAGACCCGATTTGGGCATGGTCTACGGAGATGGTTTGATGGTGGACGCCGAGCGCCGTCTGCTGGATCACCACACCTATCGCACACTGGACTTGGTTGATCTATTGAGCTTCGAGGTCATCCTGCAGCCGACAGTTTTTATGAGGCGCCGTGCGCTTGAAGACATCGGTTACTTGAACGATGCATATCACATGGTGCTGGATCACGACTTGTGGGTGAGGATGGCGCGCAAATACCCCACACTGCATGTGCCGCGGTTCTGGGCCTTGGAACGGAGCCATATTGAAGCCAAGACCATCGCCCAAGCGGCGGTCTTCGTCGAAGAAGCGTGGCGGTTGGTTGAATGGTCGGAAACACAAGACGACCTGGTTGGGGTCATCAGCCGGCACCGAAGGCGTATCTATGCTGGCCTCAACATGTTCTCGGCCCGCCGCCTCATCGATGCCGGGCAGTATGGTCCGGCCCTCAAGCACATCGCCAAGGCGTCGCTTATGCACCCCTGGACGGTGATCCGTTATTGGTACAAGGTGGTTCAGGCGGGGCTGAGCTTCCTCGGGCTGGCAGGTCTCTTCGAATGGTACCGGAACACCCGGCGTCGTCTGCAATTCCGTGGCCGCCGAGTTGAATTCGAAAGCACCGGAGAGGTTTGAGTCCCTATATGACGTCCACGAACGAAAACCGAATCTCGAATGGGCGCCAGCCCCTCGTGTCCATCATCACCCCGTCGTTCAATCAGGCGCAGTTCTTGGAAGAGACGATTGAATCTGTGCTGGGGCAGACCTATCCCAACATCGAATACATTGTGGTCGACGGTGGCTCCACTGACGGCAGTATCGACGTCGTCAAGCGCTACGAGAAGCGACTAACAGCGTGGGTCTCGGAGTCCGATCAGGGCCAGACGGATGCCATCAACAAAGGCTTTGCCATGGCCAACGGTGAGATCCTGGCCTGGCTCAATTCCGACGATGTCTACCTGCCAGACGCTGTGGAACACGCCGTCGCCTTCCTGACGGATCACCCTGAGATCGGGATGGTCTACGGCCACGCGTACTACACCGACCAGTCCGGGCAGCCGATGGCCGAATACCCGTCGGGCGTGACCGATCACAAGGGCCTTCGTCGCGGCGTGAACACCATTCCCCAGCAGTCGACTTTCTTCCGGCACAAGATCTGGGAGATGGTGGGTCCGCTCGACCCCAGCTATTTCTACGCGATGGACTATTCACTCTGGGTCCGCATCTCGGCCGTCTCTCCCATAGCCTACCTGCCCAGGCCGTTGGCGCACTTCAGGATCCACGATGCGTCCAAGTCTCGCACGGCTGCCAGACGATGCTGGCCGGAAATGATCAAGCTGCACTTCGAGGATGGCGGCAGCAGGCTGTCAATTCTCTACGCCAAGTACCTTGTGCGCCGTGCGGTCGAGCCCTTGATGCCATTCCGGTTCCGACTCGCGTGGCGCAAATGGAAGTTCAACCGAAGCTTGGGGGCTTCGGGTGACAAAGCCGGTCCTGGCCATCAGGCCTAGCCCATCCTTCCCGCGCCAGGTTTTGGGGGCCTTCGTAGAGAACCACCACGAATTGGGGATCAGCCTGCCGAGGTCGGTCCTGCGTCTGCCTCAGGGGCGATGGAGGCGAGAAGGCGGTCAAACTGGGGCAGCGTTTGGCTGTCGCAGTACGCTTGCTCGAAGGCAGCGCGCGCTTTTTGGCTCATCTCGAGCCTGGCCTCCGGGTCGTCCGCCAATCGACGGACGAAAGCCACGATCCCGTCCACATCGCCGTGGCGCAAACTGACACCACAACCGTAACGGTGGATGGCCTCGTCCACATTCCCGCCCGGCGGGCCGATGTACAGGATCGGGAGGCCCATGGCCAGGCAGGCGTGCAGCTTGCTGGGGCTGACAACGCCCAGGGCGTTTTCATTCATCGTAATCAGTGCGCAGCCGGCGCTGGCCAGCACGGAGGGCGTTTCCTCTTTCGGCACGTAGGATGCCAGATGAAGGCTCTCCAGGCCGTGGGATGCCTTTTGCTTCCTCAGCCACGCGTACTTGGATCCGCCCCCGACAAACAGCCAGGCGAAAGATTCATCGGAGAGTCGCTCGGCTGCGGCTACCACGCTTTCGAAGCTGTGACCAAATCCAGCGTTACCCAGATACAAGACGACAAACCGAGATTCGATGTCCCACTGGGTGCCGGCCGGCCAGGTTGGGGGCTTGAGATCGCGTGGGAACTGAGCCTTAGGTTCCCAATTTGGAATCACATGCCAAGTGGGGCCGTTCTGAGGCTGATCGTAGCTGCCTCTGAGGAGGGCATACATTGACTTGTCAAGGCAGACCACAGATGTCAGCTGGCGGTACAGGCGGCGGTTGAGCCACCGCAGCAGCCGGCTGATGATGCCGCCTTGGCGGATGACACCGGTCCGCTCGGCGATCTCCGGATAACAGTCCATGTTCCAGAGCACGACGGATGCCGAAGGATGGAAGACTCTGTGTAGTAGGGCAGTCCAAGCGATGAAGGGGGGCGTGGTCAAGGAGACAATCACGTCTTGGCCGGGCAGAGTCAACATGCGCAAGGCGGCCAGGACGGTAAATGTCGCATAGTCTGCCAGGCGCGCCAGAGCGGAGCCCTTGCCGGCCCGCGGAGTCCAAAGACGGTGGACATCGGGGTTGTCCTCGGGACTTGACTCGTCGACGCGTGACTGTGGAACATAACCTCCCGTACTGGTGACAACCGTCACTTTGTCCCCCAGGTGTGCACGGTGGTTGGCCAGCGAAGCCGCCATGTGGCCGGTGGGCGCCAGGTCTGGCACATAGAATTGGTTGATGATCGTCAGGCGCATCAGAGGGTCTTCCGGCCGGGACTAGGTGGCTGACACGTGCTGGATGATCTCGTCGATGATCCGATCCAGATCGTATTCTAGATCCCAATCTGGGAAGTCTCGCTTCAGCTTCGCAAGATCTGAGTAGTAGCAAATGTGATCGCCAATCCGGTTTTGTTCGGAGTATGTGAGTTGGGGGCGCTTGCCGGTTCGGGTTTCGATTATTTCTAGGCACTCGAGCAGGCTGGCCGCATTGGTCTTGCCTCCGCCGAGATTGTAGACCTCACCAGGTTTGGGGTTCTGGGCGAAGGCCCAGAATGCTCGGATGACGTCGTGGCTGTGGATCTGGTCTCGGACCTGCTTGCCCTTGTATCCGTAGATCGTGTAAGGGCCCTCTTGCAAGGCGACGTGGACCAAGTAGTTCAAAAAGCCATGAAGTTCGACGCCGGCATGATTAGGCCCAGTGAGACAGCCGCCCCGGAAGATGCCCGTCTTCAGCCCGAAGTAGCGTCCGTACTCCTGCGTCATGACGTCGGCCGCTAGCTTGGACGCGCCGAAGAGTGAGTGCAGACTCTGGTCGACAGGAAAGTCTTCCGAAATCCCGCCAGCGTAGGCTGGGTCATCGTATTCCCATCGCGTTTCTAGTTCTTTCAGCTTGATCGTGTTTGGGCGGTCGCCATAGACCTTGTTGGTGCTCACGAAGATGAACACCGCCTCCGATGCGTGCCGGCGGCAGGCCTCGAGCAGGTTGAGCGTGCCGCCGGCGTTGACGTCGAAATCATCGAACGGCCGCCGGGCTGCCAGATCGTGACTCGGCTGCGCGGCGGTGTGGATGACGATATCGAAGGCATTGCCGGCAAATAGCTTGTCCACTTCGGCACGGTCGCGAATATCGAGATCGATGTGGCTGAAATGACGGCATACCGACAGCAAGCGATCCCGGTTGGCCGAGGTATCCCCCTTGGGGCCGAAGAAATCAGCCCGCATGTTGTTGTCCACGCCCACGGTGTCGGCACCGAGCGAATCGAAGAACTCAACTGCTTCTGAACCGACCAGACCGCTGCTTCCGGTTACAAGTACCTGCATTTGTATTGGATCCCTTCAAAGGTATTCCATGTCCAGGTGCCCGATGCTCTCGACGGGACTGGCCCATTGTATCTGGAAAGTCACCTTGAGGCACACTTGATAGGTCGTGGTCCAGCCAATGCATGGCCTGTGCTATCATTTCTAACCGTGCACCATCAGTCCAGAGAATCCCTTCCCAGAGAAGCCTTCGCAAATCTGCGCCAAATTGTGGTGACTCTCACAAGCGGCTGCCAACCGGTTCCGGATGGCCATTCACCTTCCAGTTCTCCCTGCCTGCAGGTAGCGAAATGAAAATGAACCGCTGGCGCCCAATCGTGGCCGCCACACTGACTCTTGTCGGTCTAGGTCTTGCCTTCGCAGCGGTCTTCGCCGTCCCGTTGGGGCTGGACACAAACTCCGAATGGGGTCCGTCACGACGGCTGCTACTCGGGGTCGGGTTGACCATGGCCCTTGCGATGTGGGCCCCGATCTGGTTGGTGCGTGTTTGGCAGCGGGGATCGAAATCGAGGCGACTGCATGCGATAGGGAAGAACCTCAGCAAGGGTTGGGAAAGGGCAGCTCGGCTCCCGTTAGTGCAGAAGCTCAGCACCGCTGCATCGGCTTCCGGTCAGTGGGCGGACAACCTGGTGCACCGCGCACCAATCATCAGGAACTTAGTGGCGACGCCTTACCGGACGGCTCTGAGCGCCAGCTTGTTGGTTTGGGCCATGGGGGCCTTGGTCTACGTGTGGATCGGTTCGGTGGGTACTTGGACTCATTGGCCGCCAACGACCAGCGATTTTGACCTGTTGGCCGAGGGATTTATCCATGGCCAACTCAGCTTGCCTGTTCAACCGACTCCAGAACTGCTGGCGATGCCCGATCCATATGTCATGGCATCCCGGCAGTACTTGCCGGACCTGTGGGACGTCTCCTACTATGAAGGCCATTTCTATCTCTACTGGGGTCCCGTGCCGGCTGTCTTGCTGGCTGCCCTAAAGTTGGCCGTGCCCATTCATGTCAACGACGGATTGTTGACCCTTTTCTTCACGGCCGGCCTGAGCCTCATGGGAATCTTGTGCTTGTTGGCGTTCTGGCGGCGCTGGCCCAAACCATTGCCATGGTGGACGATCCTGCCGCCGGCCATGGCGTTGTCCGGAGCGACGCCAGTCGTCTGGCTGCTCAGCCGTGGCGCGGTGTATGAAGTGGCAATCGCCTCCGGGCAGTTCTTCTTCGTGGCAGGCCTGCTGGCGGCCGTCCCGGCCCTATGGGGGGAACCCCTCTGTAGACGGCGTTTGGCTGCTGCGAGCGCTCTGTTTGCGCTGGCCGTCGGCTGCCGTTTGAATCTAGCTCCAGCCGCCCTTCTGATTCTGACCTTGAGCACTGGGGTAACCTTGTTCGCCAAGCGCGGTCGACCGACATGGGATGTCAGGACATTGTTGGCTGCTGGTTTGCCCATGCTGGCTTCGGCGGGCCTTCTTGCAGCCTACAATTGGGGCCGGTTTGGGTCCTGGATGGAGTTTGGCCATCGCTTCCAGCTGGGTCGTTGGGACATGTATCATCAATATTCCAAAGTGTTTGGGCTTCAGAATGCCATCCCCAACATCTACAATTACTTTTTCAATGGTGTCCACCGGCTCAACGTGTTCCCCTATCTCAAGCCAGCCTGGGGACAGTACTACATCTGGCTGACTCATAGCTATGCGCCGGATGGCTACCACACCGAAAAGGTCGCTGGCGTCCTGGTAGTGTTTCCTTTCGTATGGCTGGCCGGATTGGCGATGGCAGCCTGGGCGAGGAGCGTGGCGGATACGTTCGAACGGCCCGGATTGGCGCTCGGCTGGAAGGAGCTGTTCTCCGGTCGGAGGGGCGTGCATATCTATCTCATTGCCACCGTCGGCGCCCTTGCTGCTCCGCTGGTTTCTTTCGTCGCCGTCTCGATGAGGCATGAAGTTGATTTCGTGCCCACGCTGTGCTTGTTGGCCGCGGTAGGGTTCTGGCAAAGCTACGACAGCCTGACTCAGCGTCCCCTAATCCGGTCGGCCCTTGTCGGTCTGGCTTGGTTGCTGACGGCGGCGACGGTGATCGTTGCTTTGCTCTTGGCCATGACCGGTTTCCAGGGCAACTTTGAAACCTACAATCCCGGTCTCTTCCGTCACCTCACCGCGTTCTTCTCAAGGTAGCCGGAACTTACCAGACCAGTTCAAATCGCTCCCGCCTGCTTTGGAGACCGTGGACTGCCGGTGGTAGACTGGTAGGCCTGACGAGCGGACGGCAGGCTGGATGGCTCCCATGGATTCGTTCCTCACACAAGACGTAGCGCCGTCACAGGTTGGAGGCAGGCTCCTTCGCCGGTGGCCGATCATTGTGGTGATCTCGGTTGTGGGCGGATTGTTCGGTCTGGCTGCGGATTGGATGCTTCCGCCGACGTACCAGGCGAGCGCCAGCCTTGCGGTCGGTGTTGATCCTAACCTGGCCGAGCCGTACTCGAAGAACGTGAGGTACGAGGCCAACCTAAGAACGCAGGATCTCTTTCTCTCTGATCTCAGCCTCGAGGCCGCTCGTAGCCAGCTGGCACCCAGTTTAGCTGGTTCCTCAGTGGGCGCCTTCCGCACCGATCTGCGGCTGGATAACATCGATGACACCTGGTACCTACGTGCGAAGGCTCGGTCGCCCTCCGACGCCGCGGTGCGAGCCAATGCTTGGGCATCGGCGGCCGTCTCTCAGTTCAAGGCGGCGCAGGGCCATGCGCTTAAGGCAGGCGAGCTACAGGCGCTGCTCTTCAGCGTAGCCTGCAAGCCTGAGAAGGTGATTGCTGAGGGCGGATCCAGCCTTTGGGCCTGTGACGAAATGTCCCTCGACATTAACCCTGACCAAGTGAGCTCGGAGCTGCTCGCAGAGGCCAGGCTAAGCCATGGCATACTTCCGGGACTCTCGATTACGGAAATGCATGAGGCAGCGCCTCCCAGCCAACCGACCCGGCAGGCCAGAGCCCTCTTTGCATTGGGAGGGGCGATCGTCGGCCTGGTCTTGGGATTGTTGGCGGTGTTGTCTGATCGTCAATGGTTGGGTTTGGGTCCCCGAGAAGTGAGGAAGGCGTGAGCAGACAAGGTCCAGCATTGCGAGGGCCGTGTCGATGAGGCATCGTTGATGCGCCCTGCAATCACGCGCCGGATGTGACCGTCTTATGAACCCAACCTCGATGATGGCCAACTCCTGGGTGGGCCGGCCCATCAAGCTGATTGCTTGGTGGTTGTGGCTACTCATGTTGGTGGCAGTGCCGGTGACCAGCTTCCCTCTGGTCAGGCAGTATGTTGGCGACTCAAGCGTCTATCCTCTTTCCGGCCTGATCCTGGTGGGCCTGGCGCTCGTCTGGCTGGTTCCCTACGTCCTTGGCAATGGGCGCTTCCCTGGCCATGTCCGGCCCCTGCTCCTCTTCACTCTCTTGTCTGTGCTTTCAGCTGGCATCGGCCTGACTCTGTCGTTGGGACCATACAAAGGGACAGATCCATTGCACAGGGAAGTCAGAGCCCTGGCGACTCTGGGGATCGGCGTCTGCTTCTATCTGTGTGCCGTCACCCTGCCGGATTCTGAACGACGCATCCGCATGTCGCTGTGGGCGCTCTACTTGGGTGCCTTGCTCACACTCATCTGGTCAAGCCTACAGGCGATCTATGTGACCGATAGCGTGGCCAACATCCCGGTCACGCTCAACCGGATCCAGCGCATGATTTCCGTGCGAGATCTGCTACGGAACCGTGTCTCCGGCATGGCGTTTGAACCCTCATGGTTGGGTGATCAGCTTGTCATCCTGTACCTCCCGCTGTGGCTGGGTAGCGTGCTGAATCGTTATTCAGCCTTTACACGTCGAAGGACGTCTCTCTCAGTTGAGCTGATCCTGCTCCTCTGGGGGAGCGGCATCTTGGTCATGGCACGCTCGCGCATCAGCATGCTCAGTTTAATCGTCATGGTCGGCCTGGTGTACCTGCTGCTGGCACGAGGTATCGCTCGGCGCATAGCGGCACGAGTTCCACCAGACCATCCGAACGCCCGCGCGCGCCGGCAGATATCTGTGTTTCTGTTCGCAGTGGTCTTGGGCGCCGCGGCGATCTTGGCTGGCGGCTACGGTTTGGTGAAAATCGGGGCGGCATACGACTGGCGGCTGCGCCGAGTTCTCCGGGCACCCGATGAAATTGCTGCAATCCGCCAGCAGCATCCGTATGCCGTGGCGTATGAACTGGCTAACCGGATGGCATTTGCCGAACGTCTCGTATATTGGCGGACGGCCTTTTCGGCGTTTGAGGCCCACCCTGTGCTTGGCGTTGGCCCTGGGGACGCCGGATTTTTCTTTGAGGCCTCCGTTCCTGCCTATGGGTACACACTTACAGAGATACAGGCGATCCTCAGCCCGGGGAATCCCAACTTTCCCAACCCCAAGAGTCTTTGGATCCGACTGCTTGCCGAAACCGGTCTCCTTGGGTTTTCGGCCTACTTGACTTGGATCCTGGTCATTGCGGGTTGTGCGTGGAGCCTGTTCTCGCGCGGGGACGGTTTGGCTCGTACGCTGGGCTTGGTAGGGATTCTTGCCATTTCTGCCCAGCTGGTTGAGGGTTTCAGTCTGGACACCTTTGCCCTTCCCCAGATCTGGATGGTAAACGGGCTCATCACCGTCGCTTTTGTGCACCTGCTGGAACGTGCCCCTGCAGAGCCAAGCCTACGATCGCAGGAATAACGGAGTCAAGAGTGCTAGAATCGGACCCGACCTAGCATGTTGGATCGAAAGAGCAAGACCAACATGAGATGGTGCCAGTGGTAACTCAGCTGGCCGATCTCTTCCCGATGATCCTGGTGGCCAGCGTGTGTGCGCTGGTGTGTTCGCCGCTTGCACGGCGATTTGCGGCTCGATTGGGCCTTGTCGACGTTCCCGGCTCGGCTCCACACAAAACTCACCGTGATCCCACTGCGCAGACCGGGGGCTTGGTGCTCATCGCGGCGCTCTGGCTGGCATACGGAATCGCCCGACCCCAGATCGATCGACAGGTTCTGGCCATCTTGATCGGCGCCACATGGATGATGATTTGGGGAGCCTTGGATGACCGATTCGACATGGCACCCTACTTGAAGATTGGGGGTCAACTGCTGGCTGCCGCCCTGTTGATTGCGCTGGGCATTCAGGTCCATGTAACTCGCAATGCTGGTGCCGATCTGGCGATAACAGTGCTGTGGGTGGTCGGCATGGTGAATGCTTTCAACTTGGTGGACAGCAAGGATGGGTTGGCGATCGGCCTTGCGAGCGTTGCGGCTGCCTTCTTCATGCTGGTGACGATCGATTCCGGTCAGCCGGTGCTTTCGTCCCTCTCGGCGGGGCTCTTGGGGGCGTGTTTGGGCGTGTTCTTTTTCAACACCTCACCGGCCTTCCTGTTTCTGGGTGATTCCGGCGCTCAGGTTCTTGGGTTTGTGCTCTCGGCTTTGGGGATCGCCTACGTCCCGGCGGGCGCCGGTCTGCCGCAGGGTGTGTCCTGGTTCACGCCGATCCTTGTGCTCGGTGTGCCCATCTTTGACACGACACTGGTTGTGGTCTCGCGCATACGCCGCCGCCGGCCCATCTACCGGGCGGACCGCGACCATACCTATCACAGGCTGGTTGGCCTAGGGTTGGACTCGAACCGTTCGGTTTTGGCCATGCATCTGGCGTCGGTAATGTTGGGCCTTTTGGCCTTCATGGCACTGGGCGCGAGTGTGCTCCTGGCCAACTCAATTTTCGTGGTGTTGCTGCTGGTAGGCGCCGTGGCCATTGTGCTGTTGGAGAAGCACTTTGATTTCGAGAAGGATTCGGCCGAGTCCTCTCCGGACGAGCTCAAGGTCCGGTCCTGACCACGCCTCGGGATGAGGGGAGCTAAATGACGTGAAACTGATCATTCAAATTCCTTGCTTCAATGAGGAAGTCACACTGCCCGAGACTCTGGCCGACTTGCCAACGGTGATACCGGGGATCGAGGTCATTGAAACGCTGGTGATTGACGACGGAAGCACGGACAGGACAGCATCCTTGGCACGCGAGTTGGGAGTGAATCATGTCATCCGATTTCCGCGGAATAGGGGTCTGGCGGTTGCGTTCGCCGGCGGTTTGAACGCCTGCTTGAATGCGGGTGCCGATATTGTTGTCAACACCGATGGAGATCACCAGTATCAGGGATCTGGCATCGCGGATTTGGTGGGCCCCATCGTGCGGGGCGAAGCAGATATCGTCGTGGGAGATCGGCAGGTCGATGCCATTCCGCACTTCTCATGGCTGAAGAAGGTGTTGCAGAAGCTGGGTTCGAGGGTCGTTCGCTGGACTTCGGGCACCGATGTCCAGGACGCCACCAGCGGATTTCGGGCGCTTTCCAGGGCGGCGGCAGCGCAGCTGGTGGTCTTCTCCAGCTACACCTACACGTTGGAAACCATCATTCAAGCCGGAAAGAGGGGGCTGGTGGTGGCCTCAGTACCAGTGGAGACCAATCCCAAACTGCGGGAATCCCGCCTCATCAGCAACATCTTCAGTTACGTCTTGCGTTCATCTGTGACTATCCTTCGGATCTTCATGATGTATGAAGCCTTGCGTGTGTTCACACTGATCAGCCTCTTGCCAGCCTTGGCGGGGGTCGTGCTTTTTGTCCGCTATGCTTTCTTCTATGCTGCCGGACAAGGCAGCGGGCATATCCAATCGGTAGTCGTGGCGTCCGTCCTGCTGCTCCTGGCTTTTCAAATCCTCCTACTTGGTCTGCTCGCCGACCTAATCGCCAAGAATCGCCGGTTGAGTGAGGAGATACACTACCGCGTTTGGACCGGTTCGTCGTCCAACCTGAATGCCACTTCGAAGAAAGATCCGTGAGCGGATAAGCAGAGGCGACCACGGAAGGTGCAATCCCCTCGCGCTGTTCCTGCGGGAAGCTGTCGTTTCGAACGGCCGATCGCGTGGAGCCGAAACCCTGCCTCGGACGGGCAAAGGGGCGCTGTAAGGACGGGCAGAGACAAGCGGAGTATCCACTTGTTCGACGATAAAATCCTGCCGGCAATTCTCCCTTGGCTTGAGATTGTGATGAGCCGTCTGAGGCCCAACGCGATGAGAAGTGCGGAGACTTGATGTCACGCATAGGCCGACTTCTGCTCCAGTTTACATCGCCAAGGACCGCTATCCTCGTGCTCGTAGTGGGGCTAGCGTATCAGGCCTTGGGTCTGTATCACGGAGTGTCCATAAAGGGACTCCCAGATACCATCGACCGACTAAATCAGCCAGCTTGGGAGCGTGGCGCCCGTTGGGCGCTCGGTGACACTTTTGCAGACTATGTGGCTTTTGTGCGTTCCATGACACCTGAGAGTTCAAGTATCGTGCTTCCGCCTCACACCATCATCCAGCCTTATGCCGAAGTGGGTCTGATGCAGTTCTACTTCTATCCGCGGAAGGTCTACAACTGTGGGCCGAACGAGGCCAAGGCCTGCATGTACCGCGCCAGAACGAAACACACCTACGTGCTGGCTGTGCCGCATTTCCCCCCTCCTGAGCAGGCCTTGAAATACAAGACCTATGTCAAGTTCAGCGACAAACTGGGGATCTATGTACCGAGAGACACGTCGCCTGAAGAAGGAGGGAACTAGAATTGGTTCTATCCGCTGGTCTGGGCGTTCTCGTCATCGCAGCCTTCGCCACCTTGGGTGCCCTTGTCGTTCGTCTCATCCTGGGTACGAGGGATGGGCTGGCCATTCTCGGTTTGTCGGTACCTATCGGTGGCGGACTGATGTCATGGTCGCTGTTCCTTGTCAGCTGGGCAGGTGTTCAGCTGACTGCTTTAACCAGCATTTTGGTGTGGGTGCTGCTGGTCGGGGCTTGTGTCGGATTGATAAGACTGGGCTGGCCGAATGTGGAGACGCATTTCCGCGTCTGGGCGGCCGACCAAAGCCCGTGGGATCATCGAGTTAGGCGTGTCGGGTGGATCTCGTTCACGCTGCTCATCGGACTGGCTATGTTCCTGTCGGTGGCCCATGCCTACGGGAGCTGGGATGCAGCAGCGGGCTGGGCGGCCAAGGGCTATGGGATTGCCAAAGAAGGATCCGTCTTTGCCGGCGAGATCTGGGGTGCTTGGGCCCTGACCTATCCGCTTAATCTCCCCATCCAGATCGCGCAGTTCCAGCTTTTCGGGCATGACTTGGTTCCACTATCCAAGCTGCTGTTTCCCATCTACCTTGCCAGCCTCGGCATGGGTATCTACCATTTCTGGCGCTCACAGGATGTATCCAACACCCTAGCAAGTCTGGGCATGATCTTCGTCATCACGGTGCCTCATATCTACTTGCACGGCACATGGGGCTATGCCAACCTTCCATTGGCTGCGTACTTGGTTCAGGCCACCTTGTGGGGCATGGTCGGCTTGGGGCGTGGAGATCGACGCGCCATGCTTATGAGTGGTCTCTTGCTGGGGCTGGCGGGCTGGACGCGCGCCGAAGCATTTACGTACTGCGTGGCGGTCGTCATTGCGCTTGGACTGAGCTTCTGGTTTGCCGGCCGTCGCAGGTTCAACCTCATGTGGTGGCTGATCCCGTTCGTGATCATCACTGGGGCGTGGCTTGTCTTCGGATGGCACGCTGTTAGCACGGACCGCCTGGGCGGAACCGCATTCAAGAATCTGCTTGCAGCTTGGCCGGTAGGGGAGCTTCATCTTCGCCAGCTTTATCTGATTCCACGCCTCTTGTACGATAGAGGCTTGGAGATCACTCGGTGGGGGGCACTTTTCCAGGTGACAGCGATTCTCGTCATATTGCGCTTGTACACCCTTCGTCCCAGATCCAATCCGTATGTGTTCTCGGCGTTCAGCGCCACGGCACTCGTCAGCTTTGTTGCAGTGGGTTTGTTCTACCTTCAGTCCTATGCACTCGGATCTACTTTCCAGCAAGTGCTCACCGAATCGTTTGATCGGGCCTTCTTCCCGGCAGCGGTGTTGATGGTTATCACAGCCGTGCGAATGTATGCGCCCGCAAAGCCGAATGGCACAGCCGAGAAACTGGAGGCATCTGAGTTTCTCCCAACGGCGTCTCAGGGGCCGACCTTCTAGTCATGGCATTCAATCGCTGGCTGACCAAACATGGGACTGCTGTCTGGACGGCCATTTTGGTGGTTGGGATCCTCTTTCAGGCCGGTTTCGTCATGCGCGAGTATGCCCTCCCGTGGGGTTGGCGCGCGAAGCAAGTCTGGAACCAACCGCGTCTTCTCCGGAGCGCCGACCTTAGTTTAGGAGCCCAAGCAAGGCGCATCGTCAGCTTTGTGGATCAGGTTGTTCCGGAGCACGCCACCATCCTGTTGCCCCCTGGACAGACTGAAGAGCGGTTCTCCTTGGCCAGATCGATGCAGTACTTCTTCTTCCCGCGGCAGCTCATCGAATGCCAGGCTGAAGGGGCAGCGCAATGTCAAGATGCGCTCGCTTCACCCGCTATCTACGTTCTCGGCACTGAGGATTTCCCCCCGCCGTCGGCTGCCGACCGCAGTTTTATTGCTCCCAAGGACGATTTGGGTTGGTTCAGAGGTGTCTACGGCCCAGACTTCCACCCGCCTCAGCCCGAACCGGGTTTTTCTTGGCTCGATCGGACTGGTGTGCTGGTTCGGGATCTGCTTCTACTTCTCGGGCTGGGATTGTTGGGGGGCTCGTTACTAGGTGCGATTCGCCCGAACTGGCAGCCCCTTGAGCTTCTGGGATTGGCAGTGCCGGTCGGGGCGGGGGTCTTGACCTGGTCGTTGTTTCTATTGTCCTGGGTTGGCTTGAAGCTGACGTTGAGCGTTTCGGCCTTGGTCTTGGTGGGGATCACAGTGATTGCAGCTTGGTCGGCTCACCGCCAGGGCCATGCGCCTTGGAAGCTCGGGGGTTGGCGAGAAGGCTGGTCGGGGACGCGCGGCGTGTGGCGCGTTCTGATTTCGATGGCTGGGTTGGGGATCATAACCGTGGCTGCGGCGCTTTCCGTGGGTGCATCCTACCGGCTCTATGATCCCGTGCAGATTTGGAGTGTGAAGGGCTACGGCATCGCGGCTGCAGGATCCATATTCGCTGGGGCAGACTGGGGAGTTCATGGCCTTTCCTATCCTTTGAACATCCCCATGCAAGTGGCATTGTTCTACATGGTGGACGGGGACGCATTGCCCGGATCGAAACTCCTGTATCCCATCTATGCTTTTGCATTGTGTGTTAGCCTGTTCGCGTTCTTGCGGAGAAAAGAAGTTGATGAGCGAATCGCCGGATTGGGCGCGCTGTTCCTCGGGACCGTCCCGATCGTGTTCTTCCACGGCACGAGCGGATTCGCGAATCTTCCGTTCACGCTCCTGCTCGTGAGCGGTGCATTGTGGGGTGTGGAGGGAATCCGGGGTGAATCCCGCCGCCAGCAATTATTGTCTGGCTTGTTGCTTGGTCTGGCAGCTTGGACCCGCCCGGAGGGCGTCCTCTATGCTCTGGCTGTCATCCTGATCTCGTTTGCTGTGGCCAAGCTAGCTCACCAACAGGGGGTGGAGCTTGCCCCACTGATTGCTCCCGTGGCGGTTGTTGCCGGAGCCTGGTTCTTGTTTGCTTTGCTTGGACACACTTTGGAGGGAAGCAATCTTCAACAAGCGGTTTCCGTTTACTCGGGCGACACGTTGGCAGGTCAATTCGACCCTTCCGGTTTGTGGACGATTGTGAAAGTTTTCACATACTCAATGTTTGTTCCTTATCGGGCCATGTTCCCAGCGATCAGCGCTACGTACTGGGGCGTCCTCTTCCCGGTGGTACTGGTACTGTTGGTTTGGAGTGGGCGGCGCTTCTTCACTAAGTCAAATTTGGAAGGGCTCATGCTCTGGGCTGCGCTCATTGGCGTGGGCGCCATCAATGTCGGAGTCTTCTACATCCGGTCCTACAGTAAGTCCAATTTCCCGGCATTTATTGAACGGGCCTTTCCAAGGGCTTTTCTTCCAACGGCAGTTCTGATGACTGTCCTTGCATTCTGGGGCCTGGGCTTGATCATCAGGGGAAAGGCCAAGGAGGAGCCCCGCGACGCCGGGCTGACTTCGTTTGAGGACTTGGGCGAATCCTGACATCCGCAACTACGTGCCGATCGAAGACGGAGACACCCTCAGGCGAAACGGTCTCCTTCGGCGAGGGCTGAGCGGGACGAGATTTCGAAGGCGAGCGGAGCAAGGGTGATGGAACATCCGAGCGATGGTAGGGCAGGAGCGGTCCCTGACCCCAAGTGGAAATCGGGATAACGGCGGGCTGATGAGGGAGGACACAACGGAACAGCGACCACGAGCATGGTCAGGGCGAATCTTCCACGTCACAATGCTTCTCGTCATCCTGGCAGGAGTCGTTGTCGCCTACTTCACGACACAAGGGTACGGTGAATCATGGGATGAGGCGATCAATTCGGCATACGGTTTGGTCTCTCTCAAAGCGTATGGCGGCTCGACCGAATACCTATCCTATGGCAAGAAGGTCTACTATGGCCCCTTCTACGTCATGATCTGGAGAGGGGCCTCTAGCGTCCTGAAAGTCATCCATAAGGGATGGACCTCAATTGACGGAGCGCACTTTGCAAACTACCTCACATTCTCGCTGGGCGTAGGCGCCCTGTATTTCATTTGTCTCAAGTTTGTGAGACCCAAAGTCGCACTGGGCATGAGCCTCTTGTTCGCTTCTCAGCCATTGCTCCATGGCTATGCATTCATCAATCCAAAAGATATTCCTTTCATGACGATCTTGACCATCGCCGTCGCAGCGGGCATCTTCGCCGTCGACAGACATGTGGTCCAATCCACGTCTGGCCGCCTTGTGTCCCGGGAGAGGTGGAGACTGGTCCTGCAATCGGCTTTTAGCAGCGACCTGGAGGGTCTAAGGTCCCTTGCCAAGGCCCATCCTGGGAGAGCTCTCTGTTCTGGTCTATCCCTGGGCCTGGTTATCAGTCTCTTGATCGGCTATCCGTACCAGGGATGGATTGAGGCGCTTGTGCGAGATGCTTACTTCGGCAGATCGCTGCCGGTCGTCAACGGTTTGTTTGATCAGATCGCCCAAGCCAGGAACACCCTGCCTGTGGATGCCTATGTGGCCAAGGCATCTATTTTGTTCGCTGAGGCCCGGGCAGTTCTAGGGATGGTTCTGGCGGGGGGGTTAGTTGTCGGCCTGAAGCGACTGTTCCCCGCCTCCCTGCGTGGTATGGATCGTACGTGGCTTGCGGGCCAAGCGTGGATCGCGATCGCGGGGATAATGACCGGTCTGGCGACGTCTGTGAGAGTTGCTGGACCCATGGCAGGTGGATTGGTCTCGTTGTATGCCCTCATGAAGGCGGGCCGTCGGTCCATCGGCAGTCTGGTTCTCTATTGGGGCGCGGCGGCCTTGGCGACTTACGCCAGCTGGCCCTTTCTGTGGGGGGCACCACTGCGGCACCTGCTGGAGTCCTTCGACGTGATGTCGAGTTTCAGCGCCCATACCGTTCTATTTAAGGGAGCCTACATCCAGTCGGACATGCTCCCTTGGGATTACCTCCCGCATTTGGTTACGTTGGAGCTGACATTACCCATACTGGTCCTCTTCCTTTGGGGTAGCTTGGTATTGGTCCGTCGGCTGGCCGCCGGATTGCAGGAATCGGCATTGGCTATGATACCTATCCTATGGATTGCGATACCGATGCTCGCCTTCGTTGTTCTCCGTACGCCAATCTACGGCAATATTCGGCAGGTCCTTTTTGGTCTGCCCCCGCTCTTCCTGTTGGCAGCCATTGGTTTGGAAGATGTATGGCGGAGGATCCGGCGAGAGGTTCTGGGATGGGGCCTCTTGTGCCTTGCCCTTGTGCCATCTGTCGTGGGGATCGTGTCGCTCTACCCCTACGAGTACATCTACTTCAATGCGCTTGCAGGAGGGGTCCGGGGAGCGGAAGGGACCTATGAACTGGACCACTGGTGCACCTCGTACCGAGAGGCCATGCTCCATGTCGACCAAGTGGCTCCTAAGGGTTCGACCGTCGGTGTCTGGGGGCCCATCGCCGCGGCGGCGGATTTCGCGCGTCCAGATTTGATCATCGTATCCGACGACGGCACACAAGACGTCCAATACGCTCTGGGCTGTAAGCGCGTCTTGGACTACCTGCCATTTCACCCAGGCTTTGATGTTGTGTATCAGGTCAAGCGTGATTCGGCCGTGTTGGCGGTTGTCAAGGAGGCGCCAATCGACAGCGTCTCCGCCTTGGGCGACTAGGGAATCAAGGCGCAACCTGACGCGTCCATGGTGAAGCTAGATCCGGACTCAGGGATCACCGAAAGCCTGGTTGGATTCTTGCCGTCGGCGGGACCTGGTGCCTGCTGGGGGGCAGGTTGTTAGAGGAGGAAGCCCCGCGGATGAATGGACTGGGTCAGACGTCCCCTGAATCCTAGGGCAAGGACTCGACTCGCAGAGTCTCAAGGATCGCCCGCATCCTAAGGTCTCGGCCATATCATTTGGCCCTCGTGGGCATTCTTTTTGCAGGCTTGGTGATCGCCTACTTCACGACGGCTCACTGCGGGGAATCGTGGGACGAATCCATGAACCGTGTCTTCGGATACGCCTCCCTGCGCGCCTACGGTGGCTCCCGGGGCTTCATGTCCTATGGATTTCAGGTGTATCACGGTCCCTTCTATTACATGATTTGGGTCCTTTTGACCCACTGCTAACGCTGATTCACGTTGGGTGGGGCGGGGTGGATGCGGGCCACTTCCTGAGTTTCATCGCATTCGAACTCGGCGTCGCGGGCTTCTTCTTCATTTGCCGGAGGTTGGTCAAGGCTCCTGTAGCGCTGGGTGCAACACTGCTATTGGCAACTCAACCGATGCTCTACGGTCAGGCCTTCATCAATCAGAAGGACATTCCCTTCATGGCCCTTCTCGCCGTATCCGTCGCCCTTGGGATGATTGCGGTGGAGAAGCACGCCGCCGACACAGGCCGGGCTGGCCCGCGGGAGCCCCGGCAAAGTTCGGGCGGGGTCGGTGCCTTGATTAGGGAGATGGCCCGTCATGGTCACCGGGCCCTCGCTCATCCTTGGTTGTCTCTCGCGGCCGGAGTGCTCCTTGTCCTGAGTATCAGTTCTTTTATTGGCTACCCCTATATGGGCTGGATCGAGGGGACGATTAGAGCTGCCTATGCTGGCAAATCAATCACTCTTGTCAATGAGTGGTTCGGCCGGATTGCCAACAACGCGTCGGTCCTGTCTGTCGATGCCTATCTCCACAAGGCATCCGCACTCTACGACAAGGCCAGGCTCACGCTCGCGATCGGCTTCGCCATATTCTTGCCCATTCTGATCAAGTCGGCTTTTCCCGAGTCCTTGGCAAACTATGACGCCAAGTGGCTACGCCGAAATCTGCTCGTGGTCGCGGCCGGCGCTGCAATGGGTATGGCGACGTCTATCCGCGTGGCTGGGCCTTTGGCAGGCCTACTGGTTTCGGTCTATTTTGTGTTCAAGGCTGGGCGAAGGGCGATTCAACCTTTGGTAGCGTACGCGGCCGCGGCTCTCTGTGCAATGTATGCTACGTGGCCGTTCCTTTGGGATGCGCCTATAGCCCGTTTCAATGAATCCCTGCATGTGATGGCCAATTATCCCGGCCACGATCACATCCTTTTTGACGGGGTCTATTGGTCCTCATCCGCGCTGCCCTGGGACTACATCGCCCGACTCATGGCCTACGAGCTCACCATTCCAGCGCTCGGGCTGTTCGTCTGGGGGGCAGTCGTCCTTTCGAAGAAGTTGGCACGAGGGCAAATCAGATGGGGATTGGCTGCTGTACCAATTCTGTGGCTTGGCCTGCCGTTTCTGGCTTTCATCGTCCGGCGAACCCCGATCTACGACAACCTGCGGCAGGTCTTGTTTGCCATTCCCCCGGTTCTCCTTATCGGGGCCTTTGGGCTGGAAGAGATGTGGAGGATCTTGGGCTGGCCGGCCTTGAGAATTCTGGTTTTCGTTCTGCTCCTCTTTCCGGCCGTCTACGGGGTCGTTTCCCTTCACCCTTATGAGTACGCGTACTACAATCAATTTGTGGGTGGCGTCAACGGAGTGATCTCCAGGTACGAGCTGGACTGCTGGTGCACTTCCTATCGGGAGGCCATGGCCTACATCAATGATGTGGGGCCTGAGAATGCGAAGATTGTGGTATGGGGGCCGCTCCACTCAGCCTCCGATTTTGCCAGACCGGATCTTCAGTTCTTCAGCGATGACACCCCACCCCCAGATCCACAATTTGCTCTCCGCTGCAGGAGAACCTTGCCGGATCCCGGGTTCTTTGCGGACTATGAGACTGTCATGCAGCTCCGTCTCGGCTCCGCCGTCCTGACCACCGTGAATGCCAGGCCCGGATTGCTGGGCAAATAAGCCCCGGGCGGGCCCGCAATGGTTCATAAGTCATATCGGCGGCCTATCTGCGTTAGAATTCCAGCCGGGCAACCATCATTGTGGAGATTGAATGCTTCGATCCTCCTATCTTTACCCCGCCGGTGATGGCCGGCAGCCTGCGTCGCCGTGTGGACTGCGTGGTGCAGAAGATTGTGCGGACCTCGCCCGACATGGCGACATGTCCGACCCAAACGCGCCTTGGTGGGATTCTGCACGAATTGTCCCTCGGATTCCAAAATGAGCTCTCCCTTTTTCATTGTCGGTTGCGGTCGATCAGGGACCAGCCTGCTCAGAGCGATGCTCAATCGCCACCCAAGGGTGGCAATCCCCCTCGAATCTCTATTCATTATTGATTACCTTCGGGCCGCGTCGACCTTTCCTCTCGAACGGCTCAAGGAGATGCTCGTCCGGGAGCCGGAAGTAGAGGAATGGGGACTGCAGGTATCAGAGGGCGATCTTGAAAACTGCCTGACGATTGTGGACAGCATTTCAAAGCTGCATGATCTGTACGCCGCACAATTCGGGGCTGATGTCTGGGGTCAAAAGACCCCGCGCCTAGTGCGTCACTTGGACCTTCTGGAAGCGAACTTTCCTTCGGCGCGATTCATTCACTTGATTCGCGACCCGCGGGCCGTTGTCAATTCACTGATCCGATCGGATGTTCACCGCAGCGACGCGTACCATGCCGCGGTGCGCTGGCTAAACGATGTCCGCTTCGGACTTGATTTTGAGGCCCGCCGACCGGAGATCACCCTCCGGGTTCGCTACGAGGACTTGGTCTCTCAGCCGGATGGCACGCTGACTAGCGTTCTCCAATTCTTCGATCTTGACCCTGACCGGATCCATGACTCGGTGCCGATTCCCGCTTCGGATGAGTACTCCGAGTTTTACGCCAACATACATGCAAACCTCAGTCGGGGGCCGACGGCGGCGTTTGTTGACAAATGGCGGTCTGAGCTGTCATCTGAGGACCAGGAAGTAGCTGAGGCCATTTGTGATTCTCTGATGGGAGAACTGGGCTATGAGTGTGAGCTGGCTTCTCCCCGGCTGCGCCGTGGTAAGATCCGACGCCTCAAGCTTAAGCGCGTCTTCTTGGTTGCCCTGCAGGCGATTCGCTATCTCCGCTATCGGCCGGACTACTCTTTGCACTTGCTCTGGAGAAAGTGGAAGCTCGGCCTGCTCTGGGAGTTCCTTTGGACAGTCAACTACTGAAAAAGCTCATCCGGCCGCTCGAGACTCTATTGGCACTGGTAGTCATCAGCTACTTGGGTTGGCTGATCTACCAGCGATGGCTCGAGGTCCGCGATGTGAAACTGACCTTCCTGCTTGTCCCGTTCCTTGTGGGTTGCCTGATTCTGCTCGTATTCAATCTTTTCTACAGCTACAGCTGGCAGACCACGCTCCGTCTGATGGGTAGGCGGGATGACCTACCGTCTTCTCTAGACCTGCATCGGATCTTCTTTCTCTCATTCATCACCCGCTACCTTCCGGCGGGCAGCGTGGTCAACATCGGGGGGCGAGTAGAGTTGTTTAGGCGACTTGGTGGACGCCGGTCGAAAGGGCTGCAGAGCATCTACTACGAGCAGCTCAGCCTCATCATGGGTGTGGTCGTCCTGGTGCTCGTCGGCTTCCACTTCTATGATGTGGAAGGCCTGCCCTCTTGGATCGGGACCCATCGGGACCTCGCCATCGGCGTCCTCTCCTTGGCTGCCGTCTGTGCCTATTTCTTGGCCGACCTAATTATTGTCCATGCTCCCGATTGGATGCGGCTTGATCGAATTAAGGCGATTTGGAGCCCGCTTTCCATTGGCAAAAAGACGATACTTTGGTTTCAGTTCTCGATCGTCAACTTGGCCCAGGGCGCTGCCGTGTATTGGATGCTTAGGGCAGTCTATCCAGGCCTGGCGGATCAACCTGAATTGGTCTATCTCGTGATCGCAGGCTACTTGGCTGGGCGCCTAGCGGGTCAACTGGCAGCCATCATCCCTGGGGGTATCGGTATCCGTGAGGGCGCGTTCACTTTTCTCTTGAGCCCATACGTCCCAGTACAGGCTGCCGTTGTCAGCGCCTCCCTCTTCCGATTGGCGTCCATGGTGATGGAGGCCACTTTGACCGGTGTCTTGGTTCTTCTCAGCCGAATGCTCGAGCCTGCTAGCTCCCAAGGGGGGGGATCAACAACAGAGGCTCTCCAGAGCGAAGTCGCAGACGATTCAATCCGGTCGGAGGAACTGTCCCAATAATGGTGGAATTGCTGCGCGCATGAATCTGTGGATCGGCTTGCCTAGTTGGCTTGCCAGCGCTGCCTTCACGCTCGTGGCTGCCTATGTCGTTCAGCGGCCACTGCGGGCTGGGAGACCTGCGCTTGACGCGGCCGCCTACGTCTTCCTCTGGATCTTCGTCACCACGTTCTACACACTAGTTGCCGGGCTAGCAGGTCTGCTCCGCCCTATCGCCTTGGGGCTGATCGCCCTGATTGGATTGGGTCTCCTTGGCGCCATTCCCTCCACGCGTCGTATGATAGAAGATCTGCCACCGGCCGTGCACCAGACCATCGGAACCTTTCGTGCGTGGTGGTCGGATTTGCCCGTGTGGTTGCGCTGGGCCACGTTGGTTTTCCTCGCCTTCAGCCTGATTCGATTTGCCTTCCTTATCATCGTCCTGCCGCCGTTCGTATGGGACTCGCTGACGTATCACCTGACGAATGTTGCCCATTGGACGCAGTCCGGCCGAATCGAGCTGTTTGATACCCCTGTGATCCGCATCTACACGCCTGCCAACTTTGAGACGTTGGCCACCTGGTTCACGGTCTTCCTTCACCACGACCTGGTCGTGGAGGCGGCAGGGTTACCGGCCTACGTTCTGGCGCTTCTATCCGTCTATGCTCTCGCTCGAGAATTGGGTGTGTCGAGGACGGCATCCTGGTTGGGAAGCTTGACCTACGGCTCGATGCCGGCGCTGCTCTTGGCTGTCACAGGCACCAAGAACGATCCGCACATGGCGGCCTACTTCCTCCTTTGTCTGGCAATCATCGCGAGGCTGCTTCAATCGGTGTCAGATCATCGGACTTCTCATGCAACGGGACAGGTCCTTCTGCTGGCGATGGTTTTCCTGTTCGCCTTTGGGACCAAGGCGTACATGCTCCACCTTTCTATGGGGCTGATGGTGTTTGCCCTCGTCGGCGCGTGGTGGAAAGGGCGCTGGAACCTTTGGTTGGTGGCGGCTCGGGACTCTTGGGCTGGTTTCTCGGCCAAGGGTCGAGCGGCCAAGCTGGTGCTTCTGGCCATCTTCGGCGCAGGGCTCTTCATGGGTGGCTACTGGAATGTGCGCAACTGGGTTCTGAAAGGCAACCCGTTCTACCCGTACGGGGTGGCCGTTGGCGGGGCGGATGTACTGCCAGCGGGCGATCGGACCGCCCGGCTGAATCTCTCTCGGCTTGAAGGCAATCTTCAAAGCCTGGCCGACAAGTTCGGTGACACTCAGCAGAAGATCGTTCCCGATCTTCCCAATACCACCGGTTGGGGGTGGTTCTCGTATGGAGTCGGAATCCCTGTGCTGTTGTGGGGAATGCTCAGGAGGCGGCATGTGCGTGGGCTTGCCGTGGCCTTCGCCGCTGCTCTTCTTATGATCTTTCTTTCAGACCGCCCAAGCCCGTGGAACATGCGCTATGTTATCTGGTTCCCGGCATTGTTTAGCCTGGCCTTCGCGGAATGGTCGGATTCCTTCATTCATTCAGAAGGAAAGCTGACTTGGGCGGCCATGGGTCTGATCGGTTTGACGGTCGCCCTGAACTTCGCCATGACGTTGAACTACGGTGTTGTGCGACCCAAGCAATTCCAGCAGATGCTGGAACGGTCAGTCTGGGATCGTCAATCAGCCACATTGAAAGTGAACATGCCGGCCGAATACGAAAATGCACTTGTCTATGTTCCAAAGGACGCCCTCTTGGGGTACAACGTGGGCTCCAACGGATTTGTCTACCCGCTCTACCGCGCGGACTACTCTCAGCATATTGTGTATGTCCCGTTTTCATCTTCCGACAGTTGCGACGCTGTTGTCAAAGATATGGAGGCCAAGGGGACGCGCTATCTGTTCGTTGCGCCCGAGCATACTCCGGATCCCAATATTGCCCTTCTTCGCAAGTGCGGCGACACCCCGATGTCGGGATTGCGCCAGCGCGCACGAGGTGTGTATGTCATCAACTATGGGCCGTAGGCGGAGAATCGAACACTGGATCGTGATTGTTGCCAGTGTCGCCTTCACAGTATGGTACGCGAAGGGCCAGCTGCTGTTCACGCTCTACTTCGGCTACCAGTTGGCGAGGTTTTGGTTCCCGCAGTGGCTACCTGCGGTCAGCGGTTCGGTTGGCTGGCAACCATGGGGATAAGCTCAAGGCGATCGAATGGATGGTCGCGTCAGATATCGCTTCTCCGGAAGGCGCAAAGACCCACGGCATGATGGTCCAATGGTGACGACCGACTCACCGTTTGGGGACGGTCTGCCCACGACCTTGGCCGAAGGCGCTTCAGACCGAGTTGCCCTTCGTCGCCAGCAGTTGGCAAAGTGCACCATTCGGCCTGCAAGAAGAAGGAGCCATCTCAACTTCCAAGGGCTCCAGTTGTGGTTTGCGCTCAGACTGTCAATACGGACTTGGGCGGAAGGGGCTATCTTTCCGGGCAATGAGCCCTCCTTCACGAGAAGTTCATCGCCCTAGTCACCTACCCGGAACGGCGGATAGAGAACCTGCACGGCCCCGGCTGGATCGGCCGTTGAAACGTTGCTGGGCAGCTCAGGGAAAGGGCTGGAAACTGAACTTGGGAGGCATGACCGTCTTCTTCAACCCAACATACGAGCAGGGAGGTTCCCCAAGTCCTCATGATAGCCGCCACAACAACTTCATTATTGCAGGGGGCGGAATGCTAGTCCAAGATCGAAGTGCGGATCGCCGGACCGTCGACCGCGAGATCGCACTTGAGACGGCTGCCGCACAGATATCCAACATATCGGGTATCAGCCCTGCCTTGCGGTTGTCGCGGCCAAGGTGTTTTGTTCCACAAGGAGATAGGGTGGCGGGGCGGCCGCACTGCCCCGGCACACGTCTTCGAAATGGCCCTCTTGTGGCTTGGCATGCCGATCGCCATCATCGTCGGACTTCGCAGTTCGGTTTATGGAAATCTTCGTCAGGTCCTGTTCATCATTCCGCCGATCTTCCTGGTGGCAGGTCACGCTGTCCAAGGCATCTTGAACAGGCTGCCAAGGGCAATCTGGCGGGGCGCATTCGCCGTGGTGATCCTGATGTCCGGGGTGATCGGAATCATGTCACTTCATCCCTACGAGGATTCCTATTTCAATGCATGGGTGGGGGGGACATCAGGCGCCTATGGCCAATATATGGTCGATCCCTGGTGCACCAGCTACCGTGAGGCGATGCGATTTCTCAACACCAATGCAACGCCAAATGCCGTGGTTGACGTGCGAGGCCCGTTCCAATCGGCGGCGGATTTTGCCCGGCAGGACCTCGAGATGCACCCGGATTTCGCCGCTGCCTCGCATCCGGACTACGTGATGATGTGCCAGTTGGGTCTCCTCGGAGATGGCTTTCATGGTGACCTGCCAGTGATCTATGAGGTCCGACGCGGTAGGGCAGTCCTGGCACTCGTTCGGGGAGCACCCTAACCAGGCCCGGGACGCCAGGATCATGCTGGGAAGAATAGCATCTGTGCGATGTGCTCATCCTTGATGGTGCCGCCTTCAGGTCCCTGAACGGCCGCCAGACCGGCCGAGGTGGTAAGATTGGCCGATTGGACACCAAGCCAAAGGAGCACGCTGGTCGTGGAAACTGTGAGCACGGAACTTATCGCCCCCTATGGTGGGGCTCTGAAGACTCTTCTCGTCAACAAAGAAGAGGCAGAGGAACTCAAGGCCGAGGCAAGCCATCTGCCGTCCATCCAGTTGACGGAACGCTCCATGTGTGATCTGGAGCTGTTGGCTGTTGGCGCCTTTTCGCCCCTTGATCGGTTCGTTTGTGAAGAAGATCACAATCGGATTGTCGGTGAAATGCGATTGAAATCGGGTGAGGTGTTCCCCATCCCGATCCCGCTGCCCGTTGATCCCTCCGATGCTATCAAGCTCGATCGGAAGATCGCCCTGCGGAGTCTCAAGAACGAGTTGCTGGCAATAATGACGATCGAAGAGATCTACGAGTGGGACCGCGATTGGGTGGCAGAAAACGTCTTTGGGACTCGAGACACGCGCCATCCGCTGGTAAGCGAAATGCACCGGTGGGGCAGCCTGAATATCTCCGGCGAGCTCAAGGTCCTGGACCTTCCGCACCACTACGATTTCAAGGAACTGCGTCTCACCCCAACGCAAACGCGCGCGCGGCTGGCAACATTGGGCCATGAGAACGTGGTGGCCTTCCAGACGCGGAACCCTCTCCATAGGGTGCACGAAGAGCTCACCAAGCGTGCAATTGAGGAGATCGACGGCGTGCTTCTGCTGCATCCCGTGGTGGGCGTGACCAAACCAGGAGACGTTGACCACTACACGCGCGTTCGTACCTACCGTGCACTGGCGTCGAAGTACTACCAAGATGACAGAGTCCTCCTGTCCCTCTTGCCATTGGCCATGCGATTGGCCGGCCCCAAGGAAGCGTTGTGGCATGCGATCATTCGCCGCAACTACGGTGCCAACCACCTTATCGTTGGTCGCGGACACGCCAGCCCTGGGGTTGACTCGCAAGGCAAACCCTTCTATGGCCCTTACGATGCCCAGGAATTGGTAGAGACCCACCGCGGCGAGACGGGCGTGAAAGCAGTTCCCTTCACGGAATTGGTCTATCTTCCCGAAGAAGATCGCTATGAAGAAGTGGCTAAGGTGACCGATGGTAGCCGGACCTCATCGATTTCTGGTACGGAGGTTCGGGAGGAGTATCTCAACAAGGGTGCCAAGTTGCCCCAGTGGTTTACACGTCCCGAAGTGGCAGAAATCCTCGCCGATACTTATCCGCCGCGTCACAAACAAGGCGTCTGTATCTGGTTCACAGGGCTGAGCGGTGCCGGTAAATCCACGACTGGTGAGGTCCTGACCGTCCTGCTGCAAGAGAAGGGGCGCCAAGTGTCCGTTCTCGATGGGGATGTGGTCCGGACGCACCTTTCGCGTGGTCTGGGCTTCAGCAAGGAGGACCGTGACATCAACATCAGACGGATCGGGTTTGTGGCCAGCGAGATCGTCCGTCACGGCGGGTTGGTGATATGCGCCGCCATCAGCCCCTATCGGGCGACGCGCAATGATGTGCGGAACATGGTCGGCGCCGATCATTTTGTGGAGGTCTTCGTCGATACACCGCTCCAGGTATGCGAGGACCGCGATACGAAGGGGCTCTACGCCAAAGCCCGCCGAGGAGAAATCGAAGGCTTTACGGGTATCGATGATCCCTACGAAGCCCCAGAGTACCCCGAAATCGTCATCAATACCGTCGACCAATCTCCCGAGACAAACGCCGAGGAGATCGTCGCCTTCCTGATGGAAAAGGGGTTTCTGCCCCGGCAGTAGAGTTTCCGAGGACTAAGCTCAGCCATCCGGAGAGCAGCCTTGCTTTTGGCTCTGCCCGTCGCCACGTTTTTCCTTCTCTGGTCTGCCTTGGCTGCACTTGGCGTTGGATCCAAGCATGCGGAGATCGACAGGGCGATTCCCTCTTTCCTGGCGGCAGCCGCCATCTGGGCCGCGTTCCTCACGCTGGCGACTGAAGCGCTCAGCCTCGTTCACGGGATCACACAGCTCGGAGTGGCGCTAACGTGGACGGCGGCGGTCTTGGCGACAAGCTTTTTGGCATGGAGAGCTGCCGCCTACCGTCGGGTTGGGATGGCCTTCCAAAACTGGTTGAGTACCCAATCGTCAAAAGGGCGCCTTTGGCCCTATGCCGTGGCGGGAGGCCTCGTCGGCGCCCTGCTTGTCGTGGCTTGGGTTGCGCCTCCCAACAACAACGACTCCCTTCTCTACCACATGAGCCGGGTTGCCCACTGGGAGCAGAATGCAAGCCTGGCGCACTATCCAACGGCATACAACAATCAACTCTGGATCCAAATCTGGGCAGAAATGACCATCCTTCATTTCAAGGTTCTTCTGGGCTCGGATCACGCGTCCAATCTGGTGCAGTGGTTCAGTATGGTTGGATGTCTGTTAGGGGTCGGCGGCACCGCCAAACTGCTCGGGGCCCGGAGGGCTGGTGCTTGGCTCGCAGTGGCCTTCATGTTCAGCTTGCCGCTGGGTATCCTCGAGAGCACGAGCACCCAGACTGACTACGTGGCTGCGTTCTGGTTGATCACGATTGCATATTTTGTGGTGCTTTCAAGGCGACGCGCTCTCACCGGCCTGGAATGGGTGGGTCTGACAGCCGCATTGAGTGTGGGTGTTCTCACCAAGGCGACGATCTATCTTTACGCCTTCCCGCTGGCTGCATGGTTCTTTCTGTCGCAATTCTTCGACGGGCATCGAGTCCATGCGCTTGTCTCAGGCGTCGGGGTGGGGCTTTCGATCGTGGTCCTCAATCTCGGGTACTTCGTCCGAGACATCATCACATTCGGAGGGCCGATGGGGTCAGCCGGCTGGACCCAATCGAGGCTCGCTGGCAACTGGCCAGGCCAATTCCTGATTGGTCCGCTGCGCCAGATTATGCTCAACGGAGCCACGCCATCTGAGCGGGTCACACAGGCACTGGTGGAGGCCGAGAGGTCCATAGAGCGTGTGCTTGGCGTTGCCAAGTCTCCGTTCAAATTGACCTGGGCCTGGAACAACGAAGACTTCGCTGGGAACCCGATCCATGTGCTGCTGATCGGCGTCAGCCTGCTGGCCATCATCTGGCTCCACCGCCGTGCGCGAGCACGGCAAACGAGCAGAGTCCTCCTCGCCTATGCCGCTGTTTCGATCTCAGCTTTTCTTCTGTTCTCGTGGTTGTCGTCCTTTGCTGAGAACAACGTGCGATTCCAGGTGCCGGCATTTGCCCTTTTTGCCCCGCTTGTGGGGGTTGCAGGAGACAGGTCGCTGTCGCGGCGGTGGGCCTGGAGTGCGAGCGCCGCGCTGGCCGTGTTTTCGGTGCCATGGATTCTCTTCAATCAGAGCCGGCCCCTCGTAAGCTGGCGGCCGAGGACGCGCGTCAACAGCATCTTCCTCGAATCGCGTCAAAGGCTGCTGTTCGCCAATTGGCCCGAGCTCCAAAGACCCTACGTTCAGGCGGCGGATCTCGTGCGCTCCGCCTCGTGCAAAGATATCGGTCTGGTCATCGATTCTCATGACAAAGAGTATCTGCTCTGGTCGGTGCTGGGCGCCCCGGAGAACGGCATGCGGCTGGAGGTGCTGGATCCACTCAGCGCGTCGTCCAGGTACCTCGACCCGACTTTTAAGCCCTGCGCGATCGTGTGCACCATATGCGGTACGGAACGAACAGAGTGGGGCGGGCTGCCGCTGGCGGATGATTTTGGCAGCGTGAAAGTGTATCTTCGACCTGACCACAGCTCGAATTCAAAAGCGCGGGCCTGGGGCCCGATCTCTCCCTGACGATTCAATTCTTCTTGGCACGTTGCCTTCAACTGGTGACTGAGGCTTCCGGTGCTTCTTGGGGTGAAGGAGTCTCTATCCATGGACGAAAGGAAGCTTGAAGGATGGTCAGTTGGCCCGAAGAGCCGGCTGGTAGGCTCACCCTTGCAGAAGGAATTGGCGGGGGATCCGCCTGGCCGCTTGCCTCAAACGCGTTGGCAACTGGCCTGGGACTCGTGCTCAGCATTATTCTGGTGCGGGTGTTGCTCCCCGACCAGGTCGGCACGTTCTTCCTGGCATGAAGCACGGGGACACTGACCGGCATGGTTAGCCTGATTGGTTTGCCTGTGCGACGGTCAAATTTGTGGCCGATGCGATGGCATTGGGAAGGTTTGTCGCCGTCGAGCGCATGTCCATCCGGCTGAGTCGCATGGGGGCTACGGTGGTGTCCGTTGGGAGCCCGGTCCTGCTCTCTCTCGGAAACCGCTGCCTTGATCTTTGGTGCCCTTTTGGTCCTGGGCA
>Ga0315535_1000440_pt1 | contig 29372 bp, 26 predicted proteins | sample SalMarSW160220MG_2_FD_203092 | JGI IMG/M metagenome (GOLD analysis project Ga0315535, IMG submission 203092) | Salt marsh sediment microbial communities from the Plum Island Ecosystem LTER, Massachusetts, United States - Salt Marsh Sediment SW1602-20 ... | reverse complement strand
ATCCAGTTTTCTTCATAAAAACACAACCCATGATTTTATCTTGACTGCCTTGACAACCATCTGGTATCACAACATCCTGACCGATCACGAAAAATACAGGGAAATGCTATGGCAAAAAAGAAAATCACCCGCAAAGAATTACTGAAAGAACAAGATGAATTTCTGACACTGTCTGAAAAGGCCGTCAAGTATGCGAGGGGCCATGTAAAGCAGATGGAATATCTCGGCATTGCTCTGGGTGTTCTTGTCCTTCTTTTTTTTGGTGGGTACTCCTACTATAAGTACATCAACAAGAAGGGACAGGAAACCTATAACAAGGCCTACGAAATTTTCAAAGACGGCTTCAAACCGGACCTGAACCTTGTCGATATCAATAAGTCAGGAGAATTGTTCAAGAAAGTAATAGATCGGTACGGCCTTTCAAAAGCCGCACGCCTGGCCCTGCCTGAAGATGCCTACGTGAAATTTCTCGACAAGGATTATGACGGCGCCATTTCCCTCTACCGCAAATTTCTGGATAAAGTTTCCGGGAATTACCGCTACGAATCCCTGGCACGGCTGGCCCTGGCAGCATGCTACGAACAAAAGCGGGAACTGGCAACCGCCATTGTTTCATTGAAACCCATCCTCTCGGAAGAGGGCAACCCTTTTCGGGAGCAGGCCCTCCTTCTCCTGGCCCGTCTCTACCGCCTCAACCACCAGGAGGATGAAAAGGAGAAGGTGATCAAGGAGTTCATGGAAACATACAAAGACTCCCCGTTTCTCCCCATGATCAAGGCACACCTGTAGCATAACCGTATCAGCTCAATTGAAAGAGGGGTGATTTTGCTTGACGCCCCCTTTTTTTTTCATTAATCCCCCTGAGTAGTTAAAGTGCAGCTTTTGGGAAGGAGGCCTGTCATGATTATCGGGGAAATGTTGGCCCGCAATGCCAGGATGTACGGTGACGAGATCGCCTTGATTGAGAGGGAGCCCGCAAAGGACAGGAGGGCTTTCATGACCTGGAAGGAATTCGACGATTCCGCCAACCGTATCGCCAATGCCCTCATTTCAAAGGGAATCAAGAAAGGTGACAAGGTTATCCACCTCATGATGAATTGCCTGGAATGGCTGCCGGTCTATTTCGGCATCCTGAGAACAGGCGCCTGGGCGGTCCCGCTCAATTTCAGATTTACGGCCGAAGACATTCGTTATTGTGCGGAAATCGCTGAAGCCGTAGCCATGATCTTTGGAGAGGAATTCATCGATCGGGTCGGCACCATCAAGGAGGACCTCGGAAGCATCAGAGATTATGTGTTTGTCGGTCCCGATGTCCTGAAGCCTGATTATGCCGAGTCGTATAACGCCTTCCTGGAGGCAGGATCCTCCGAAGCGCCCCGTGTTCCTGCAAATCTCCTGGATGAGGCAGCGCTCTATTTCACCTCCGGAACCACCGGCACCCCGAAGCCGATACTCCTGACCCAAAAGAACCTTGAGTCCGCCGCCATTACAGAGAATCGGCATCATAATCAGACCCATAGAGACAATTTTCTTTGCATTCCCCCTCTCTATCACACGGGGGCCAAGATGCATTGGTTCGGAAATCTTATTGTCGGCGCCAGAGCGGTCATCCTCAAGGGAATCAAACCCCGGTGGATCATTGAAGCAGTCTCGCAGGAAAAGTGCACCATTGTGTGGCTGCTGGTCCCCTGGGCCCAGGATATCCTGGTGGCCATTGAAAACGGAGACCTGAAGCTCGGAGATTACGAGCTTGACCAATGGCGGCTGATGCACATCGGTGCGCAGCCTGTCCCTCCAAGCCTGATCAAGAACTGGAAAAGGGTTTTCCCCCACCATGAGTATGACACGGATTACGGCTTGAGCGAATCAACGGGGCCGGGGTGTGTGCATCTCGGCCTGGAAAATATCCATAAGGTGGGCGCCATCGGCATTCCCGGGTTTGATTGGGAATGCAAAATCGTGGACACCGGCCTCCGCGCCCTGCCGAAGGGCGAAGTGGGGGAACTCATGGTAAAGGGGCCAGGGGTCATGAAAGAGTATTACAAAAACCCGGAGGCCACTTTAAATACGCTTTTTGACGGCTGGCTCCTGACCGGGGACATGGCGCGAGTGGACGAGGATGGTTTTATCTGGCTCGTGGACCGGAAAAAGGATGTGATTATTTCGGGCGGAGAAAATATCTTTCCCGTAGAAATAGAAGATTTTCTTCTTGAAAATGCGAAAATTCAGGATACCGCCGTTATCGGGATTCCCGACGACAGACTCGGCGAAATCGTGACTGCAATAGTCCAACTCAAGCCCGGCCAGGGAATGAACGAGGAAGAACTCCTGGCCTTCTGTGAGAGCCTCCCCCGGTACAAAAGGCCGCGCAAGGTCTTCTTTGACGATGTTCCCCGGAACCCAACCGGAAAGATAGAAAAACCGAAGCTGAGGAAAAAGTACACCGGCGGCTCCGCGAGCTTCAAGACTTCATAGCATCTATTTCCCTGTGGAAAAGCACTATTTTTTCTTGACAATCTCAGCGAGCTTGGGTAGTGATCTATATAGCTGAAATATAGCTGTTTTATGGCTGTCAAACCATTTTAACGTTGTGATTAAACTCTAAAGGTCGGGGGATAAAAATGCATAGACTATTAACAGACTCGCCGGGAAAGGAGATGCTCCTGCTGGGAAATGAGGCTATTGCCCGGGGAGCGTTGGAAGGCGGGATGGCATTTGCCACCTGCTATCCGGGAACTCCTTCATCGGAGATACCCGAACAGTTTTTCAAGATCAGCCAGGAGTCAGATCTTTACTTCGAGTACTCCACCAATGAGAAGGTTGCCCTGGAGGTAGCGGCGGGTGCCGCGGTTTGCGGCATCCGGACCATGGTGACCATGAAGCATGTGGGGGTCAATGTGGCGGCCGACCCGCTCATGACTCTTGCCTATGTTGGGACGAAGGGGGGCATGGTGATCATCACCGCAGATGATCCCTCCCTGTTCTCGAGCCAGAACGAACAGGACAACCGGTTTTACGCGCGCCTTTCCGGCTTGCCGATGCTTGAACCTACGAACGCCCAGGAAATGAAGGACATCACCATTTACGCCCTGGAATTATCCGAGGAATTGGAATTGCCCGTGCTTCTGAGGACAACGACCAGATTGAATCACATCCGGGGGAGCGTAAAGCTCGGCGACCTGAAGCCGCTCAAAACAAAAGGAAATTTTCAGAAGAACCCGTTTCACTTCGTCGTGGTACCGGCTGTCGGCCGAAACCTCCATAAGGTGCTTCTGCAAAAATATGAAAAGGCCGCCGGGAAGAGCGAGAAATCGCCGTACAATATAATTATCGGAAAGGGCAAGTGGGGCATCGTCACCAACGGCGTCAGTTATAATTACGTGAAGGACGCGGTGGAAGACCTCGGGCTGAGCGACGAGGTGAGTATCCTGAAACTTGGTTTTTCGTGGCCCCTGCCGCGAGACCTCATTGTCCGGTTCCTCATGCAGGTGGAAAAGGTCCTGGTTGTGGAGGAATTGGAACCGATTATGGAGAACGACATCAAGGCCATGGCCCACGAGAGCACCCTTACTCTTCCCATCAGAGGGAAAGGGGTAGGAAGGCTGTCCCGGCTCTTCGAATACGATCCAGGCATGGTCCGGGAAGCCATTGCACAGTATTTCGGAGTGGAATACAAGGGAACGAAGGCCCTGGATCTTTCCGGCATCCCCGAACTTCCCGGAAGGCCGCCGACCCTGTGTCCGGGCTGTCCTCACCGGGCCACCTACTATTCGGTCAAACAGGTCTACGGGCCCGACGCAATTCATCCCACGGATATCGGCTGCTATACCCTTGGACTGCTGCCCCCCATCTCCATGGCCGATTTTCTGGTCTGTATGGGTTCCTCGGTCAGTTCCTCCTGTGGCTTTTCAGAGGCCTCCGATCAGAAAGTAGTTTCCTTTATCGGTGATTCAACCTTCTTCCACTCAGGCATAACGGGGCTCATTAACGCGGTCCACAACAATCACAAATTTACCCTGGTGATCCTGGACAACGGAACCACGGCCATGACCGGGCATCAACCCCATCCGGGGGTCGATACGGGTCCCCTGGGGGTAAACCTGAGTCAAATCTCTCTCGAAGATGTTGTCCGGGGTTGCGGCGTGAAGGATGTGCATGTTGTTAAACCCTTCAAGATCAGAAAGACCATGGAAGCTGTGAAGGCAGCCATGGAATATGACGGTCTGTCCGTGATCATCTCCAGGGAAATGTGTCCTCTTTTTGCGAAGGCTACGGGTCAGGGCAAGAAAGCCAGGCCGTTTTCCGTCAACCATGACAAGTGCAAAAACCACCGGGATTGTATAAACCTGCTGGCCTGTCCGGCCATGTATCTTGACGGAGAACAGGTCGAAATTAATAAGTATTTATGCATCGGATGCTCTGTCTGCGCGCAGGTTTGTCCCGAAAACGCTATCCTGCCGATGAAGGGATAAGAGGGGGATCATATGGAAACCAAAAGGTTGGTATTTGTGGGCGTGGGCGGCCAGGGCAACCTCCTGGCCTCTCGCCTCTTGGGCGAAGCGGCCCTTGCCGAGGGCGTGCCCGCTGTAGTGAGCGAGATCCACGGCATGGCCCAGAGAGGCGGAATCGTCGAGTCCGCGGTATTGATAGGGAACGTAACCAGCCCCATAGTCTCCCCGGGAGAGGCAGACGTTCTTATCAGCTTTGAACCGGTCGAGACCCTGCGTGCACTTGGAAAATGCAATAAATCCTCGGTGATCATCACCAATGTACATCCCCTCCCTCCATTTACCGTGGCCGTGGGTCAGGGCACCTACCCTGACGTGGACGACATGCTTGCTTTGATACGGAAAAAGGCGGGAAGAGTGATAGCCCTGGACGGTGACGCCATCGCCGAAGAAGTGGGAAATCCCCTTGCTCTCAACATGGTCATGCTCGGGGCACTCATCGGGTCGGAGACGATTCCCATTACCGCAGAGGATATGAAAAAGACCATCTCCAGCTCAACCAAAAAGGCGTTCCTGGAATCAAATCTCGCCGCGTTTGACAGGGGGTTTGAGGAAGCAAAGGCCAACTGACCCTCATCCTGCAGATCGGAGGGCATGGGAGGGCGCCCAGAGAGGGCACAGGGAGGAGGCCATTTCTTCCGTTCCGAGGCTCCGGGCTGGGCTTTTCTGTGACGTATCTCCGGGGAGTTTTGCCCCCTCCGCATTCCACCCTTCGGGATGGCTGCGGCTTCCCCCAGAGATACATCACGAAAAGACTGCGCCCCTCTCATCAGTCACTTCAGACAAGGCTTCCTCCCTGTGCATCATGCTCTTCTAGATCCCGGATCGGGGAAATGTATCCGGGTCCTCCACCGATGGTGGAGGGTTTGGTTCAACCAGGCCAACATTTTGGCGGCGGTTTGTTACACATGTGTTTTGGAGGGAGGTGTTGAAACTGGGGAATGATCGTGCCATTGCCCTGGTTTCAACCCCCTGGCCGCTCTTTAACCGTCCTTCCATTCAGCTCGGATCCCTGAAAGCCTTCCTCCAAAAAGAACTCCCCTGCCTGCCCGTCCACGCCCACCATCTCTACCTGAACGTCGCAGAATTGTTGGGCTACGAACTGTACCGGGAGGTCTCCGAGAGAAGCTGGGTGGCGGAATCCGTCTATGCCGCGCTTCTCTATCCCGAAAAATTCGAATCCATTGAAGCATTCTGGTGGCGCAAATCTTTCATCCGGTCTTTCTTCCCCCCTGGATGCGATTTTCACTGGCTCTGCCGGGAAGTTCAGGAGGTATCCGGGCGCCTTCTCAATAGCATTAGCTGGCGCAACTATCTGCTGGCCGGCTTTTCCGTTTGCTTCGGGCAGCTCACGAGCAGCATGTACTTCATCCGTGAAATAAGATCCCAGGCGCCCGGGCTGAAAATCGTCATCGGGGGATCGTCCTGTGCAGGCGAGATGGGAGAGTCTCTGCTCCAGGTCTTCCCGGAAATCGATTTTGTCGTGCAGGGGGAAGGAGAATTGCCTCTCGCACACCTGGTCAATTCTTTGAGTCAAGGCCGGTCGGTCCCGGACCAGCTCTCTTTGCCGGGAGTTCTTGCCCGGCCTTCATCGGGGAGATCCGCTGGCGCGACTCAGCAGGTGGCCAGGATGGATGATCTTCCCTCTCCCCTTTATGATGACTATTTTCAAACTTTATATACCTTTCCACCGGAAAAGCGTTTTTTTCCAAAAATTCCCGTTGAAATTTCCAGGGGCTGTTGGTGGAGGAAAGAATCTCCCACAGGCAAGCGCTCCGGGTGCGCCTTTTGCAACCTGAACGTTCAGTGGAAAGGATACCGCTCTAAGACACCCTCCCGCGTCATTTCAGAGGTGGATAGCTTATCCGAAAAACACCAGGTCCTGTCCATTTCTTTCATGGACAACCTCCTGCCGGCGAAGGGACTGAAAGAAATATTCGAGAAAATGACCTCCCTCGGAAAAGAGCTTCGGTTCTTTGCTGAAATTCGCGCCACAACTCCCCGGCACGTTCTGGCCGCCATGGGAACTGCAGGTACCGAGACAGTCCAGGTGGGTGTGGAGGCCTTGAGCACATCTCTCCTCAAGAAGCTGAACAAGGGAACCACGGCCATGACAAACCTCCAGATAATGAGAGACTGTGAAATACCGGGCTTGCCCGATCTGACCGGAAATCTGATCGTGCGCTTCCCATCAAGCGATGAAACGGACGTCTCCGAAACCCTGGCGACCCTGGCTTTTGTCTTTCCTTTTCGGCCCTTGAAGACGACCCCATTCTGGCTCGGGTATGCGAGCCCAGTATTCGGAAATCCGCGTATATACGGCATCCGAATAAGGGGGAACCATCACTTGTACGGGCGCATGTTTCCTGCCGAGATCTACCGTGGGCTCAAACTCATGATCCAGGAATATTCCGGGCAAAAACGCTATCAGCGGCGGATCTGGAAACGGGTGGAAGAAAAAGTTCGAGAGTGGCGGGAGACGTACGAGGAGTTGCGGAAAGCCCCCGGAAGCGGTCCCATTCTGTCATATCTGGATGGAAAGAATTTCATGATCATACGGCAGCTGCGCCTGGGCCGAAATCCCATGACCCACAGGCTGGCAGGGACGTCCAGGAACATCTACCTCTTTTGCCAGAGCCACCGTTCAATCCGGGAAATCCTGGCTCAATCCCCCGGCCTCCAGGAAGACAGACTCCTGTCCTTCCTGGATACAATGGTAGCCAAAAGCCTCATGTTCAAGGAGGGAGATCGGTACCTGAGCCTCGCGGTGCCGTCCCGTCACGCTTTCTCATAGACGCCCAGAATCCCGTTCATTGGGCTCAAGTCCTCTCTCAGCCGAAGCCCCTCATAGCGAGGCATGATCCTGTCCAGTCCGTAGACGAGAAAATGGGCCCCTTTTGCGGCCCGTTCCGCTATCATTGCCGCAAACTCCTGATGCATAATCAGGTAGGTATAGAAAAGGTCGAAATCCTCAAAAGCGAGGCCTGTATCGATCTCGATCTGCCGGTGAACGCGCGGGTCGATTGAATCCCCCGCGAAGAGATAGATGTTTTTCGGCGGGGGAATGAGTCGTGCCCCTTGCAAATCATGCTCCAGTGCGGCCTTCAAAGGGGCATATTCGTCGAGGGTCCAGGGGTCCAGTTCCACTCCCACGGAGGTTCGAACCATGTAGCTGAAAAGGATGTTTACGCGGCCGTCGGCACAACCCAGGTCCAGGAAACGGGAGCGATGGGGGAGAATCAGGTCTTCCTGCAACAGGCGCTGGAAACAGCCGGCCAGGAGAGCGAGATCGCTGGACCTCCTGAATCCAAGAGCACCCACATCGCCGACTTTTCTCTGATCGTAAAAGCGTGCCACGCTGAGGAGGGTTTGTTTCAGCCGTTCATTCATTCCTGTGATTCAGGCGCCGTTGCTTCCGGATTTCTCAAGATCTTCTTGATTCGCTCGTGCAGGAGAAACAGGAGATTGATTTCTTCTCCCTCCAGCTCGCGAAGCCGGACCATTGTTCCGGGGTCCACGTAGTCCTGGATATTCTTACACACGTAATTGATGCAGATCACGTGGCGTGCTTTCAGGCAACATCCCTCCGGCGAAAGGAAAAAACAGCTGTTAGCCTCCCACCTTTCTGCGGGCAGATGGACACCCAGGGCAAGGTTGATGAGCAGGACATATCCATCATAGCGGTTCTCGATTCCGGCCCCACAACAGGATCCCCCCTCCACTTCTTCGCAGGTCCTGCAGATTTGGGTGAGACCCGCCGCTTTCCTGTCTGATCTGGATCTCTCGAGGGCCTGCCGGAGATCCTCAAAGAGCCCTTCAACCTCAGCGTGACAGAGCCAGGATTTTTCACCTTTCTGATGGGTAACCCGGGCCCACGAGATCTTTTCTCTGATAGATCCGGAAATGGCAAGGTTTCCCATGGAGGACCCTATTTCTTTTTCCCGCCGCCCTGCTTTTTCCGGCGCGTGCTTCTCTTTTCCTCCTTTTCCTCCTTTTCGGCGAAACTCTTCAGGCCTTCTGCCAGCTCTTTGAGTTTCGTGTCGACGAGTTCATTGATGGTGTCTTTCGGGTACGTCCCATCGGCCTTCTTTTCGCCCGCCTTTTTTCCGGTAAGAATCTCAATCCCCTCATCTATGGTTCGGACGGCATAGATATGAAATGTTCCCTTGTCCACCGCTTCCACCACATCCTTTCGGAGCATGAGATCTTTAATGTTGGATTCCGGGATCATGACTCCCTGGTCTCCGCTGTATCCCTTTTTCTTGCAGCAGTCAAAAAATCCCTCGATCTTCTGGTTCACCCCGCCGATGGCCTGCACCTCACCTTTCTGATTGACCGATCCTGTTACCGCGATATTCTGCTTGATGGGGACACCCGAAAGGCTGGAAAGGAGCGCGTAGATTTCCGTGCTGGAGGCACTGTCCCCGTCCACCCCGCTGTACGACTGTTCAAAGGCAATACTCGCGCTCACCGTGAGGGGTTTTTCCTGGGCATATTTCTTCCTGAGATACCCGCCCAAAATCAGGACGCCCTTGTTATGTGTGCTTCCGGAAAGATCCGCTTCGCGCTCGATATTGATAATGCCTGCACGACCCATGGATGTGGAAACCGTTATCCGGCTCGGCTTTCCGAACATGTAGTCTCCCAGACTATAGACGGCAAGGCCGTTTACCTGCCCGACCGCCGCTCCGGATACATCGATCATAAGCGTTCCCCGATCGATCATCTCCTGAAGATGCTGCTCGATCAGGTTGGACCGGTAAATCCTGGCTTCAATCGCTTTCTGCACATGCTCTTCGTGAACAATGTCCTGCTTCTTCTGTCCGGCCCAGAAATCCGCTTCCCGGAGGAGATCGGTGATGGCGGGAAAACTCGTGGATATCTTCTCCTGTCTTCCGGTCATTCGAACGGCCTCTTCCACCAGGCTCGCTACCGCAGCACGGTCAAACGGCCTCAAGTCTTCATCATCGCATTTCATTCGGATGAACCGGGTAAATTGCTGAATAGACTCCTGGGTCTTGTCCATGGAGCTGTCGAAGTCCGCCCTCACTTTAAATATCTTCTTCACATCTTCATCATAGTACAGGAGGAGATGGTAGAGATACAGATCCGAAATAATAACAACCTTCACGTTCAGATCGATGGGTTCGGGCTTGATCCCTGAGGTGGTGAAGAGATAAAAAGGGTCATAGGTCTGGATTTCCAGTTTTTCGGACTTGAGCGCCCTCTTGAGGGCCTGCCACACTCCCTGCTCCACAACTGCATCCATGAGGTTGAAAACCAGGTACCCCCCATTTGCCTTTATGAAAGATCCAGCCTTGATCTTGCTGAAATCGGTCCGCCACACCCCGCTCCGGTCAACAACCCGTTCGATGCTCCCAAAAAGGTTTCGATAGGTAGGGTACGCCTCGACGATCACAGGTGCTCCCTTTTGCTCACTGTTGTCAACGAGGAGGTTCACCTGGTACGGTTGAAAAAGATCGCCCTGGGGCAGGAGGGAAGGAATGCCGGGTATGGAGGGCTGTTGCTGTGGCCTGAAAATCTGCAGATTGTCCGCCATATCATCCAGCAGAGCTTCAACATACTGCCTGATGGTTTTTTCTTTGTATTTCTTCCCCAGCGAACCCGCCATTTCAGAGGCATTTTTCATGAACGTAACCCGGTCCATCTTTTCGATTTTTTCCTGCACCTCTTTCTGGAGATCTCGCAGTTCCAGGAAGATCTGGTCAATCTGGCCCCGGAGTTTCGCCTGTTTTTCCCGCATTTCCTCGAATTCATCTTTCGGATACCGCCCTCGTTCAACCATCTCTTCCACCTGGTCGATGGTCATGGGTTTTCCGTCAACAATCGGCATCACTTCCGGACGCTTATATTGACCCATCTGGATATCCACCAGCGTAAAACCTTCCTCCTTGACTTTCTGGTCCAACTCCTTGAAAAAGCTCTTTCCCTTGGCCTCATAGGTTTCCATGATCTCCTTCTTGAGATTTATATATTCCTGGCTCTCAAAAAGTTGGGGAATCTCTTTTTTGAGTTTTTCAACAAGATCGTGGACATCCTGCTTGAAAGTTGCGCCGGTTCCCCCCTTCATATTCAATAGTGTGGGCGCTTCAGGATTCTTGAAGTTGTTCACATAACACAGATCGTCGGGAACTTTTGAATTCTTCGTCAATTCCTTCAGCAGTTTTTTGACCGTCGACATGCGGCCGCTTCCTGTCGCCCCCGTCACGAACACGTTGTACCCTGATTTGTTCATGCCCATCCCGAACCGGAATGCTTCCACACCCCTCTCCTGCCCCACTATTTCCTTCAATGGTTCAAGATCCCTCGTCGTTTCAAAGGGAAGTGTTGCGAGGTCCAGCCGCCATCTGAGCTGCTCCACTGACACACCATCATTCTTCTTTTTCGTAGGCATTCGATCCCTCCTCTATTCCGTTTCCCATCTCCAGTCAATTGGGAACTGCTTCAACATAGACACGGGTGACCGGCACGCGGCGCACCCTGATCATTCCCGCTAAAGGCCGCTATCGGAACCACTCACGTTATCTTCAGTTTTACGCCTCTCTTTTTCTTTTCCATGCACTTCGGCATCACGATCATCAATACCCCTTTCCTGAAAGTTGCCTCGATCTTTTCCGCTTCCACCGGACAGGGGAGTTGCACAGTCCGTGAAAAGGACCCGAAATGACGCTCCACGTGATGAAAGCGGGCGTTTTTTCTGACAGTCTCCGCCTTCTTCTCGCCGCTCAAACGCAATGTCCGGTCAGAGACGGAGATCTGCACGTCTTCAGGATCCACTCCCGGTAGTTCCACCCGTACAATCACGGTTTCATCAGTCTCGAAAATGTCAAGGGAAGGTCCCAGTGTTGTTACGCCGGAGGAGAGCGTGGAACCAAACTCCATCCACATCCGATCAAAGAGACGCTCCACATCTCTTCTCATTTTGTCTATCTCTTTGTTTTTCCAGATGATCAGTTCGGTCATGGTAAAACCTCCTCACATGCCTCCGGGGAAGGCCAAAATATGTCATTCCCCTCTCTTCTCTTGAGAGTTTCAAGGGCATCCGTGATTGCCCTCACGGATCAGTCTTTTCTATTCTCTTCTATATTAAAAATCACCCCCACACAATGCAAGCAATTTCTTGGAAAACGAGACAATGTGACTTCTTTACGAGAAACTTAAGAATCTGGAGCAAGGTTTTCAATTAATACTTAAAGTTTTTTCCTTCCCCTGTCGATCTTCATTTTGCGTTACATCCATTTCACAAAGAAATAGAGAGAGTTGCTCAAGAACACACGGCTATAGGGTATCTTGTTTGCCCAACATGTGTCCAGCAAGCGGATGAAGGCCTTTGGAGGTATCAGATGACCGATCAAATGAGTGGGATGCTCATCCTCAACGCCATACCCAATCCTCAGGTGGAAGAAAAGGTAAAGGTGTTTCTTTCGCGTTACGCCAAGAATGTTCCCGGGGAGAAACTGGATGACCTGATTAAAAAGACTCCTCTCATCCTGAGCAGGAAAACAGATGAGAAAATTGGAGAAAAATTTGCTTCAAAACTGAAAATGCTCGGTGCTTCAGCAAGTTATGTTCCCAAGAAAACACAGGCCGAAGAAACCGTTGAGAGAGAAGAACCAGTGCATGCACATCCTTCCGAGCTTTCCCGAAAAGTCGAAGAAGAGGACCCATTGGAAGTAGACTCGGCTGAAGAACCGGCACACAAACGTGCGTACAAAGAAAGGTTGATCGAACAACTCATGGAGGTGAACAAAGAGTTGTGGCTGATTCTCTCCATGATCGTCATCGTTGGGGCCATGAATTACCTCCTTGCGTCGCAGCGGATGCTGTTGGGGCTCTATACCCTGCCGACGCTGTTTTCAGCCTACTTTTACGGCCGCCGCCACGCCACCTTTACGGCCTTCGCCAGCGTTCTTCTGGTCGGGATTGCCATCTATTACAATCCATCGTGGCTGACCGAGTCAAAAGACACACACATCATGGGCGCCAGGTGGTACGAGATTACGGCATGGGGCGGAATCCTGATGATTACTGCTTATGCCATGGGCTCTCTCTACGAGCGGGACAAGAAGAAGGTCATCGAGCTGCGGGAAGCCTACCAGGGGATCCTGGTTATCCTTCGTCGTTTTATCTCAAACGACCAATACACGGAAAACCATTGCTACCGGGTCTCTGTCTATGCAGCAAAGATAGCTTCATACCTTGGGTTCAAGGCGGAACGCATTGAGGATATCCGCTCAGCGGCACTGCTCCATGATATCGGAAAACTGGAAGTGAGTAGGAAACTTCTCTACAAGGCCGCCAACCTGACTCAAAAGGAATACGAGGATATGAAGCGACACGTCAAGAAAAGCGGAGAGATACTCCATCCGGTGGAGGGCCCCCTGGGCCGGATCCTTCCCATTATCCTTGCGCACCACGAAAAGTTCGATGGATCAGGATATAACGACGCCCTTGGAGAGGACATCCCGCTGGAAGCACGAGTCCTGAGCGTGGCGGATGTGTATGATTCCCTGACCAGTGACCGACCGTACAGAAAGGCTATGTCACCCTTTGAGGCAAAGGATGTCATAGCAAATGGAGCAGGAAAAGAATTTGACCCAAAGGTGGTCAAGGCGTTTCTCAAGGCGTTTGGCAGGAGAGAGATGGAAGTCCCAAACGTGATTATTTAGGTCCTGTCCTTGACCAATTAAACCGTCCCATTCCGCCGCAGCTGATCCACCGGCACGGTATCATGCCTCCCTCAGAACCGGGTCTCGCAGAGCTCAAGCTGTGCTCCTCCAGCGATTCGCTTCCGACGTCTTGATCTATCACTTCGGTTGCCGCTCTACGTCGCCTTGCTGGTGATCGGAATGCTTCTTCAACCTCTCGCCTCCACAAACATCAATGGATTTTGGCTGCGGATCTGGGGCCATTCCATCCATTGTTATTTTTCTTCAAATGTCGTACAGTGCTTACAATTGCCCGCTTGCAGGCAACGGCTTGACAGCTGATGAGGTTTTCTGCGATCCGGAAAAGCAAATCAGGGAGAAACAGCATGGAAAGAGAACACCTTGAAAAACGTTTCGGCCTCATTGCGGTTGAAAAGGGATATATCAATCCTGATCACCTGATAGAGGCCCTCAAAACCCAGGTTATTGAGGATATGGAGAAAGGTGAACACAGGCTCATTGGAAGGATACTGCTGGAACAGGGTCTTCTCAACACGGTCCAGATCGAGAAGATCCTCGATGTTCTGGGGAAAGGGCTTCCTCTTTTGAAAGAAGTGTGATGCCGGAGAAATGAACCTCTCGGTTCATGATCGGAGGACCTGTCATGGATCTCAGAAGGAGCATCAAGGTTTTCTTTGACGCGGCAAACAGACATGATCTTCACGAAATGGAAGACCTGTTCACGGAATCCGCCGAATTCTACTTTCCCAAGACACAGCCGCTCGTGGGAAAGAAGCGCGTCCTACGATTCTTCGGCATTCTCTTCCGGCAGTACCCGGAACTGACCTTTCATGTCCTCATGACCATCACCGAAAGGGACAAGGCCGCCGTGCATTGGACAAACAAAGGAGCAAATAGAAAAGGCGCCGCGTATGAAAACGAAGGGGTCACGATCCTGCGGTTCGAGAACGGCAAGATCTCCTTTATCAGCGATTTCTTTAAAGACACCGGCAAGTTTTAGTTTTCATCGATAAATGTGGAGAGAAGACCGTGAGACGATGGAACGGCTGGGGAGATGAGACCGTTTCATTCCCCCTTCCTGCTGATGCTCTGCTTTTTCTGGAGAAGAGGCTGGGAAAGCCTTCTCCCCTGCCTGATGCGTCTTTTACCGACGTCATGGAACTGGTCCCGTCATCCCGTCTTCCCGATCATCCTCTTGTTGCCAGGACCCCGGGCGATCGTGTTCGCCACGCCCGCGGACAGAGTCTTCCCGACTGGCTGGCGCTTCGCAGCGGAAACATCGGCGTTTTCCCCGACGGAGTCGCTTACCCTGTAAGCCCGGCACAGGTCCGCGCCCTCCTCGCATACGCGAAGGAGCAGCAAGCAGTTCTGATTCCGTACGGCGGAGGAACCAGCGTCGTGGGACATATCAACCCGCAGGTTATGGACCGGCCCATTCTCACCATCGATATGAGCCGAATGAACAGGCTTCTTGATCTCGATCACGAAAGCCATATTGCTGTGTTCGGAGCAGGCGCCTCAGGGCCCGATGTGGAATCCCAGCTCCGGGCCCATGGTTACACGCTGGGTCATTACCCCCAATCATTTGAATTTTCCACCCTGGGCGGATGGATCGCCACCCGTTCCAGCGGGCAGCAATCCCTTGGGTACGGAAGAATTGAACGCCTCTTCGCCGGAGGGACCATGGAAACGCCGTCCGGGCCCCTGAAAATCCATGACTTCCCTGCGTCGGCGGCCGGACCGGACCTTCGCGAATTGGTCCTGGGCTCGGAGGGACGGTTCGGCATCCTCACGGAAGTCAAGATGCGGGCAAGCTCCATGCCTCCAAAAGAGAGCTTCCGTGTCTTCTTCTTTCCCCATTGGAACAACGGGACCCGGGCTCTCAGAAGGATCGTTCAGGCAGGGATTCCCCTTTCCATGCTGCGACTCAGCAATGCATTAGAGACCGAGACGCACCTCGCCCTCGCAGGACACCGGAGGGCTGTTCACCTTCTGGAAAGGTGGCTCGCATTTCGAGGCGCAGCCACGGGAAAATGTATGGTAACCATGGGGATAAGCGGTACCAGAAAGCTGCACCAGACCGCGCTGAAGGAGGCGGTTCGTGTTCTCCGGGAAGAAGAAGGAACCCCTGCCGGCACGATGCTGGGCCGCAAGTGGATGCAGAATCGCTTCCGTGCCCCCTATCTCAGAAATTCGCTCTGGACGAAGGGTTATTGTGTTGACACTCTTGAATCTGCCATAAACTGGGACCGGGTTTCCCAACTCGTGGAAAGCGTCGAAGCCGCACTCATGACCGCACTTGCCGGGGAAGGAGAAAGGGTCCTGGTCTTTTCTCACCTCTCACACCTCTATCCGCAAGGATCGAGTATGTATACCACGTACCTCTTTCCTGTCGCCGGTTCCTACGAAGAGACGTTTTCCCGATGGCAGCGATTGAAAAAAGCGGCCTCTGAATCCATCGTAGAAGGAGGCGGCACTATCACTCACCATCATGGGGTGGGAATCGATCATGCCCCCTATCTCGTTTCAGAGAAAGGTCCTCTTGGTATCAGCAGCATCAAGGTCCTATGCGATCAATTCGATCCGGACGGGATAATGAATCCGGGAAAGCTGGTTGCATAATGCCCTGTACCTCCTCTTTTTTGTCGGCCAAGAACAGACATGAAACCTGGGCAAGACTCCTGGAGGGCGGAAAGAGAAGCTCCCGGAGCTGGGATATGCTCGTGGTGGGAGGAGGCATTACCGGGGCGGGCGTCCTCAGGGAAGCACGCAGGCGCGGACTCTCGGTCGCGTTGCTGGAACAAAAGGATTTTGCCTGGGGGACCTCCAGCCGCTCTTCAAAAATGATCCATGGCGGACTCCGGTACCTCCTTTCGGGAGACCTGAGACTCGTTCGGGCTTCTGTGAAGGAGCGGGATCACCTCCTCTCCCAGGCGCCGGGGCTGATTGAGCCCCTGGGCTATCTCTTCGCTCATTACCGGGGCCGTTTCCCGGGCAGACACCTGTTCGGAGGGCTTCTGTACCTGTATGATCTCTTCTCCGGCACCCGCAACCATCGTTATTATCCGGCCCCGGAATCCCTCTTTCTCGCACCCAATATAGACCAGCGAGATCTCAGGGGTGGAACTCATTATGTGGACGCGGTGGTTGACGATGCCCGACTGGTGTTCCGCACCATCCAGGAAGCCTCTCTTGAAGGCGCTCTTGCGCTCAATTACGTGAGGGTGGAGGATCTCCTCAGGATAGGGAACCGAGTCGCCGGAGTCGCCGTGAAGGATGAGATCACAAAAGAAGAGGGCGACATTTTCGCACGGGTCGTGGTCAATGCAACAGGGGTCTGGGCCCATCAGCTGCAATCAACGAAGTACACCGGACCCTCCATTCGCCCTCTGCGAGGCAGCCACCTGGTGCTGCCATTCTGGAAACTTCCGGTCTCCCAGGCAATCACCCTCAGGCACCCTTTAGACAAAAGGCCCGTATTTGTTTTCCCCTGGGAAGGGGCGACCATCGTCGGAACCACGGATCTTGACCACGGCGAGACTCTGGATGTCGAGCCACGGATTTCTCCGCAGGAAATTGAGTACCTTATGGATATTGTTCGGCATCGGTTCCCTTCCATTCACCTGGAGAAGGACGATATCCTGTCCACGTACGCAGGAATTCGTCCGGTGATCGGCGGGAGGAAGAAAAAGCCTTCAAAAGAAAAAAGGCACCATAGTATCTGGGAACAGGACGGCATGATTTCTGTCAGCGGAGGAAAACTGACAACGTTTCGTCTTATGGCCCTGGATGTCCTTCGTGCTGCGGCCCCTTTTCTGTCCCACGTTGATGTAAAGGACACCGGTGCTCCTGTCTTTCCTCGAAATGGCCTCGGAAAACGTGTCCCGACCAGCCTGCTCCATTCTCTCAGGCGCCGTCTGGAGGGCCGGTATGGAAGGTGCGCCGAACACGTCCTGGAATGTGCAACGGACGGTGATCTCGATCGGATTCCGGGAACAGACACCTTGTGGGCGGAAGTTCGCTGGGCTGCGCGGAATGAAGCGGTCATGCACCTGGAAGATCTGTTGCTGAGGCGCACCCGCCTGGGAATACTGCTCGAAAGAGGAGGTACCGACTTCTTTGAGAAGGTTCGGGATATCTGCCGGGAAGAGCTGGAGTGGAGCCTCAAAGGCTGGGAGGCGGAGCTCTCCTCCTACCAGAGGCTCTGGGAAACCTGTTACAGCGCAGGACATTAGGGTTGATCACGGATGCTTCTCATCACCCGAGGGCGTTTCGATGGTTTTTCTCTGCAGGCTCAACTCTGCACTTTCCAAAATGACGAGATGAACGTCACTCTTCTTGGGCGTGAGTCTGCTTCTCCGAGTACATTGCCTTGTCCGCGCGATCAAGGATGCTTTCAGGGGTATCCCCTGACCTCGCTACTGCGATCCCTGCACTGACCGAGATAGTGATCTTTCCTTTCTTGTGCGAGACGAAGCGTCTCTTGGCAAGGTTTCTCCGAAAACTCGACACCCGCTGCGAGGCCAGCTCTTCGGTCAATCGCTCGATGAGCACCAAGAATTCATCGCCTCCATATCTCACGATAAAATCGCGTTCCCGGAAGGTCTCTCTCAGAGACTGTCCCACCTTTTCAAGAATCTTGTCCCCTGACACATGACCAAACGTGTCATTAATTTCCTTGAACCTGTCTACGTCCAGAAGGATCAATGTGATCGATTCCCCTGTTTCCTGCGCCTTTTCCAGGGCATTCGCAATTCTGATATCAAATGCATTCCGATTGTACAGTCCGGTGAGGCCGTCTTTCATGGCCACCATCTTCAATTCTTCAGCCTGCTTGGACATTTCCCTGGCGTTCCTGTCTGCCTCCGCGATACGCTCTCTGAGCAGCTTCATATTTTCACGGGCGATTCTAGCCCTTTTCAGATCTTCCCGTTTCTTCTCCGACACCGCTTCCTTGATGTTCTGAATTTTCCGGATGACTACCTTCTTTATTTCGTCAACGGTGGTATGGATATCAAAGGAATTGGCGATAGAACTCACCTCGCCGCTGATTTTCATTTCAAAATAATCAACCTTCTTTTCATACTCGCTACTCCCGAACTGAGCAGCGAGGGTCTTTTCCAGATCTTTTACCCTATCGAGGAGTACAAAAAAGGCATCGTTGATGTATTTGAAATCCGATGAAATCTTTTCTTTGACTCCATCGAGGAAAGCAAGCAGGGCGTCCGTTTCCTGTTTAAAATGGAGGTCTTCGATTCTCTGACAGTCCACGTGGATGCCGGAGGCCTCTTCTGTCAGTTCCCGCGTCAGGGGATAGAATCCTTCCACGAGAAGGACCATGATCCGTTTCATGGCCCTGCAGGCCTCCTTGAGCTCTTCCTCCATGCCCTCCAGTTTTCCCTGGGTGCCTTCTTCGGGGATATCCCCCTCTTCTTTCCCGAGAATCTTGTCCTTCAAGACACCGGTTGTTTCATCCAGCCTGCCCAGCGGCAGGGCCTCCGCTGCGTTCACCATGGCTTTGATGGCGGATACTTCTTCAGACAGTTGCTCATCTCTTGCCGCCAGAGTCCCGAACACATTGATTACCCTGGCAAGGCACTCCCTCTCTTCCTGTCTTGACCTCTCCAGGTCGATGATTTCTCTTTTGAGCCCTGCTATATTTCCATCGTTTTGTTTTCCCATGAACTAGTCCCCCGCATCATGGATACGAAACCGCCATTTACAGAACAGGTCATCGGGATGGGGATCCGGAGGCGCGAATTCGCACTCCACCTGGATCCTCTCGTCCACGACTCTTGCAAACTCGGAAAATTCCGCCCGGTGCATGTCTTTGCACACATATTCACCGAGTCCTCTTCTTAGACGCGCCACCTGGGTGGGACAGGACGGTACCGTTAGGATTACCTCTTCCGGGCTCTCTTCAATTTCATATCCCACAAGGATGCACCAGGGGAATAATCGCAACGCCTTCACGAACCCCTTCAGACCCTCCTCCTTTATATCAAACCGGGCAACCAGATCTTTCGCTGCCATTCCCGCAACGCGCCCCCAGACCTTTTCATTCAACTTCTCTGCTGTTGACTGATCAAATCGTTCGGCCACATGAATGAACCAGAACGCATCCATCACCCGGTAATGCCAGAGGAGAAATGCGAGATAGTTCCTCAACGCAGGGGCCTCCATATCCTCGAAGATGTCAAATTTCATAGCTGCTCCCCCGTGTCTCTATGGTTTCGGCTTTTTTCGTTCTTCGATCGGGACATACTCCCGCACCTTCAAACCTGCGTACACCTGCCTGGGGCGATGGAGTTTCCAGTGCGGATCATCCATGGCTTCTTTCCACTGACTGATCCAGCCCGGGAGGCGGCCGATCGCAAACATGACCGTAAACATGTTGAGGGGTATGCCGATGGCGCGGAGGAGGACTCCGCTGTAAAAATCCACGTTGGGATACAGATTGTGGTCTGAAAAATAAGCATCTTTTCCCGCGGCCTCCTCAAGCCGCATGGCAATGTCCATGAGAGGATCATGCAGTCTCATTTTCTTCAGGACTTTCCCGCATACCTTTTTCATTATCTTGGCCCGTGGATCATAGGTTTTGTAGATCCGATGTCCAAACCCCATAAGTCTGAAAGGATCTTTTTTATCCCTCGCCCTTGCCAGAAAAGGGGCTGGATCACCACCGCTGTCATGGATCTGCTGCAACATTTCCACCACGGCCTGGTTCGCTCCGCCGTGAAGCGGTCCCCACAGCGCGCTCATCCCTGCTGAAATAGCTGCATAGAGGTTCACCCGTGCACTGCCGACCAGACGAACTGCGGCGGTTGAGCAATTCTGTTCGTGATCCGCGTGGAGTATCCAGAAAACTTCCAAGGCGGTGACCACATCTCTGTCGATGTGGTAAGGCCGAACAGGCGAATCAAACATCATATTGAGAAAGTTTGCGCAATACGTCAAATCATGCCTCGGATAGACGACTTTATGCCCCCGGGAAATCTTGTAAGACATGGCTGCCATAGTTCTGACCTTGGAAAGAAGCCGCGCGAAGGTCATATTTATCTCTTCATCATCGCTCCTTTCAGGAATTTCCGGATAAAAGGCCCTGAGAGCGTTGACCATAGAGGAAAGGATTCCCATGGGATGTGCACCCCTTGGAAAATATTCAAAAAAGGTCCGCATATCCTCGTGCACCAGAGAATGATCGTTCAGCATGATCGAAAACCGGGTCAGCTCCTCTCTTGTGGGCAATTCTCCGTTGATAAGCAAGTAGGATGTCTCCACAAAGGTGGATTTCCTGGCCAGCTGCTCCACCGGGATGCCCCTGTATCGGAGAATGCCTTTCTCCCCATCCATGTAAGTAATGCTGCTTTCACAACTTCCGGTATTCGCGAAGCCCGGATCAAGCGTTACGAGCCCCGTTTTACTGCGCAGCTGCGAGATATCTATTGCCTGTTCCCCTTCCGTTCCCCGCACAAGGGGAAGTTCATAAGTGGTCCCGTCCACCGTCAATTTGGCACTTTTTGCTATAGTCATCTCTTCTCCTTTCCGAGCGGAAGAATTGCTGCAAGAACTTAGCAGATTTCCGCGTTGCTATGCAAGGCAAACTCTCTCCCCCCACCAAACGCGATTGACATTTCACCTCCCGCTCCCTTATCTTTCTATCATGAAGCGGTATCGCGACTACAATACCTATCTCCGAGAACTCTTTGGAGAGCGGGTGCAGAAGATCTCGTTGGACGCGGGCTTGAGTTGTCCCAACCGGGATGGGACCTTGTCAAAGGAAGGCTGTATTTTCTGCGATCGCCTGGGATCAGGCACCGGCGCCTTCCTGGACAAAGGATTTTCTGTTCGGGAGCAGATTGAACACAGCCGGATTCGGATGCAAAAAAGGTACAAGGCGAGAAAATTCATTGCCTATTTTCAATCATTCACCAATACCTACGCTTCTGTGCCGGACCTGCAGACTCTCTACGACCAGGCAATCGCTTTTCCGGATATTGTCGGGCTGTCCGTAGCTACCCGGCCCGATTGTGTCGATGAAGATGTCCTAGGGCTCCTCAGCTCCTACCGGAAAAAGGTGCTGGTCTGGCTCGAATATGGCCTGCAATCAGCCCATGACGCGACACTTGCAAGAATAAACAGGGGCCATGATGTGGACTGCTTTCACAGGGCTGTGCTGCAGGCGCGGGAATGGGGTTTGAATGTCTGTGCACACGTCATCCTCGGACTTCCGGAGGAAGACCGGAAAATGATGCTGCAAACGGCCCGTTTTCTGGCTCATCTTCCCATCCAGGGAGTTAAAATCCACCTCCTCTATGTCACCAGGACAACACGGCTGGCAAGGCAGTATGAACGGGGAACATTTCAATGCCTGGAAAGAGATGAATACGCGGACCTGGTGGTGGATTTCCTGGAACTTCTGCCGCCTCAGATGGTGATTCAAAGGCTAACGGGTGATCCCGGCAAGGCAGACCTCCTTGCGCCCGCATGGGCAACGGACAAGACAAAGAACCTCTCACTGATTCGAAAGAGGCTGGAGGAGCGGGATACCTGGCAGGGGAAAAATATGCTCCATCCCGATGAACCAAATGTGTGAAAACCACTGGAAGGAGGAGCGAGCGAAATTAATCCCGCCAACGGCGGGATTAATGCCTTGCTGTGGATCAGGGTTACCCTTCCCTGGCAAGAAACTCGTTCAGACTTCCGGTGTCTTCCACCTGAAAGAGCCGCATCTGTTCATCAGGGGGAACTATCTTCCGGACCAAACCGGTCAGGACTTTCTTGGGGCCTACTTCCACAAAAGTTCGGACTCCTTCCGAAACCATCCTCTGGACAATGTCGTACCATTTTACAGGGCTGATCAGTTGCCTCGACATGATCTCTTTGATGCTCTCAGGCTCTGTAACGGAACCGCCTGTGGCATTAAAGAGCATCCCGGATGTGGGAGGCGAAAAGGGAATCTCTCCGATAAATTCCCTGAATTCTCCAACTGCTCCCTCCATGAGAAGACAATGCCATGCGCCGCTCACCTTTAAAGGGATAGCTTTTGCCCCTTCCCTTTTTGCCGCTTGAACAGCCCTTGAAACGGCCTCTTGCTGCCCGGTGAGCACGATCTGCTCTGCCGTGTTGTGGTTTGCGACCGAAAGAATCTTGTCTCTTCTGGATGCTTCCACAATGCCCTGGACAGTCTCCAACGAAAGACCGATGACCGCTGCCATCGTACCTGGATGGGTTAGGGACTCCCGGTGCATTAACTGGCCTCTCTTTTGTACCAATCGAACGGCATCGTCGGTGCCTACAACCCCCGCGGATACAAGCGCTGCGTATTCTCCAAGGCTATGTCCGGCAGACACATGGGGCTCAACGCCGGATGTCTTCAATGCACTCAGGCAGGCAAGGTTCACTGCTGTGACGGCGGGCTGCAAATTCTCCGTGAGGGTCAACTCCTCCATGGGTCCTTCAAAACAGAGCCGGGAAATAGACCGTCCGCAAAGGTCGTCTACCTGCTGGAAAATCTCTTTTGCAGTCTGAAAGGAACCCACGAGATCACGGCCCATGCCTATATATTGCGACCCTTGGCCTGGAAACAGGTAAGCTATTTTCTCAGACATGCTTCCTCCCTGTGTATGAACAGATTTGAGATTGAAGAGCACAGAGCCATCTTTTGTGAGGTCGTATGCAATGTCAAATTCCAAAAGCCAAATGATCAAATTGCAGAAGACCCTTGACCGTAATGAGGCCTGCTTTCATCGGGTCAGGTGATTACGCAACAACAATATTGCGCAGTGCACTCGTTCAATTACGGGGATTGCGGGGTGCCTTTTTCCGGTTCGCCGAAGGTCTGTCTAATGAGCTGATCCATGGCAATATCATATTCCCGAGAACCCGGCGTGAGCGATTTGTTTCGCGCCAACCGCGCTTCAATATCTTCCTCGGCCCTCTGGAACTTAATATTGATCTGGCTGATGACTTCATTCACCACACTGTAAATATCCTTGTCTGTTCCGTAAACATCAATGACACTGGGGTCATCGATCAGGACTTCCATGATATATTGAGTCATATAAAGAGAGTAGGGATTGGGGCGGGACACCAAATCGCGGATCGGAGCAATGAAATACTTGAAATCGAATTCGGTGGTGTTGAGTGCCTTTCTCAGGCCTTTCAAAAGGCAAGCAGACATACCGGCCGAATCGTTTGCTTCCACGATCTTCTTCATCAGGAGGGCCTGCGCAAGCCTATTGTGAATTTCCGTCAGCTTGAACCTGAAAAACCTGTCCCTCTGGAAGGCCTGGCGCTTTTCCTGTCGCTCCAGTTGCTTGATGAGCTTATTGTGAACTCGTCCGGTATCCCAGCTTTTCATAATGCAGAATACTCTTTCGTCAGCAGGAAACAGCTATTTCATGTGTCTGAGGTCTTTTTCTTTTCCGGACTCTTTTCGGAGGCATCACTCTTCTTCGTCGCACTTTCTCCGGTCTTCTTTTCCGGATTTTTGGAATGTGCCTGGCTGCTCCCCGATTTCGATGCGTAATCCGTTACATACCACCCCGTCCCTTTGAGGTGAAAGGTGCTATGGGAAATGAGTTTCTTCATCCTTCCGTGACACAATTCACAAGCCTTTAGGGGGGGATCCGAATATTTTTGCAATGCCTCTCTTACGTGTCCACATTTCAGGCATTGATACTCGTAAATCGGCATCCTTAATTAAAACCTCCTCGGTACACATATAAATTTCAGGAAAAACTGATTTCACCTATCCTGTGATCCTGATACGCATCCAGGACGTAATCCATCTTCCAGAGCGACACACCCTTCAATATGTCAAAGGTGATTGCATGTACAATTTGTTCTTCCTTTTCCCTATTCACCCCGGAAGTCTCGTATCTTTGAAGAAACCTGCCGAACCGGGCGATATGCACCAGTTCATGCGTGAATATATACGTCAAGAAAGGCAGTAACGCCAGTTCGTTGTCACGCCGGAGGGCCTTGAGGATTTGATGGTCCTGCAAACAGATAAAATAAAAATTTCTCTCTTTGCTCTTCCAGTCCGGCAGTCCTTTTCGTGTGCCCCTTCTCAGGACCGCGAAAGCAAAATTGCTCATCTCACCGGGAGCAAGCGATTTCATCGTTTTGACATCGTATTGATTTCGCTTCCACAGGTCATGGGAAAATTTGAAAAAATTCGTTGTTTCATCCTCGGCGACATCAAGCGCATCGCTCAACGTCACGAGATCTTCATCTTTGAAAGTCCTCAGGGCCATATGAGCAACATTTCTCCAGAGATCGGTTTTCATGAAGATAAGGCCGACACAAGAGATGTCAACACCTGAAAGGCATTTTGCTTTTGTTGCAACAGCAATGGTGTCCCTGGTGGCGGTGACTGGACTCGAACCAGTGACTCTGCGGATATGAGCCGCATGCTCTGACCGTCTGAGCTACACCGCCGAGAATCATATTGTCAATCTTATGTTTATCTGAAAAATATTTTTCCTTGTCAATTAAATAATGTGCACCTTTATACCTGTGGCAATCTTGATACGAATGGCGTGTAAGAACCGCAACAGGAGTCATCTCCTTTCGACACCTCACCATCATAATATGCTGATATTATAGAATAACCATACCATTCTCCCGGTCCGGCACAAAAGTTGCTTCTTTTTATTTCAATACTGGAGTGTCCGTTGCATTTGCAGGGTTCTCCCTGAATTTCTTAGGAGAAGAGATACTATTCCAGTAACGCCACTTCCGGTTGATCCCCCGGCTTTGTTTCGGGGGTTTTTTTTGACATCAGTTCTCCGGGGAATGCCACAGAAGCGGACGGACAAATCCCTGCCGGGAGACTTCGCCGTCCCTGAGAAAAAAGGGGACCCGGCCGTTACACCGCCGGGTCCCCATGAAATCAGCAAAAAGATCGAAGCCTGTACGCCTGCAGACTTCCTTTCCCGTCTTACAGGTATTTCTTCACTTCCTCAGTTAGTGCCGGCACTATATCAAAAAGATCGCCCACCACCCCGTAATCTGCCTTTTGGAAGATTGGTGCATCCGGATCTTTGTTGATGGCCACGATTACTTTCGACGTCCCCATGCCGGCGAGGTGCTGAATGGCACCGGAAATTCCGCAAGCAACATACAGATTCGGCGAAACAACTTTCCCCGTCTGGCCCACTTGATCCGTCTGTGGACGCCATCCAGCATCAACCGCTGCGCGGGACGCTCCTACCGTTCCTCCCAGAAGATCTGCCAGTTTTTCGAGAATTTCATAATTTTCAGGCCCTTTCATGCCCCGGCCACCTGAAACGATTCTCTCCGCCTCCGTCAGGTCGACCTTCCCGGTCGCGTCTCTTATGATGTCCACCACCTTGGTCTTCAATGTGCCGTCATCCAAGGTGAAAGAAGCTTCAATGACCTTCGCCGACTTGGAGGCGTCGGGCTCGCTAACGGGCATCACATTGGGCCTGGCCGTGGCCATCTGGGGCCAGCTATCCTCGAAGGTAACGGTAGCATAGGCCTTTCCTGCATAAATAGGACGCGTGGCCACAAGGTTTCCGTCCCGGATCTCAAACGCTGTGCAGTCCTGGGCCATGCCCGCGTCAAGCCTTGCGGACAACCTCCCGGACAGGTCTTTTCCCTGCACCGACGCGCCCATCAGAAGGATCGCAGGCCCATTGGCCTTTACAAGTTCAGATATGACAGAAACATAGGCATCCGTGGTATAAGGATCCAGCCTCGGATCATCGGCCACCAGGACCTTGTCGGCGCCGTATTGTCCAAGACCGCCAGCCTTCTCCTTGATGCCGGAGCCCAGCAGAATCGCCGTCACTTCTTGTCCGAGGGCGTCTGCCAGACGCCTTCCTTCGCTTATCATCTCATAGGTAATCTTCCGGATCTCTCCGTCTCTTTCCTCTGCTACTACCCATACACCCTGTGCCATCTGATTCATCTCCTTGTTATGGTTGTTCTCTCGCAGAATCCTGGGCTGAAACTTCGCTCATGCCCAGTGAGAGCACTAGATTACTTTTGCCTCCTCATGAAGAAGTCTGGTCAATTCGGCGGCCTTCTCCTGGGGAGTCTCACCCGCGATAATTTTCCCGGCTGCTCTCTCCGGAGGTGACGACAGCGCAATGATCTTCTGTTTCCTTGCACCCTGGCCGACCTGTGACGGATCCATGCCAAGATCTGCAAGAGTTTTTTCTTCCAAAGGTTTCTTCTTTGCCTTCATGATGCCGGGAAGTGAAGCGTATCTGGGCTCATTGAGGCCCTTTTGCGCGGTAATCAGCGCCGGAAGACTGGATTCCAGGACAAGGTTCTGCCCCTCTACCGGTCGCTGGACCTTGACCGACTGCCCATCTTCCGCGACCTCCACCTTCAGGATAAGTGACAGCTGAGGGATTCCAAGTAGTTCCGCAACCGATGCTCCCACAACTCCCATATCATCATCAATACCCCGCTGCCCGGTGAAGATAATGTCGTACTCGAGATCCTTGATCACCGCCGCCAGGGCTTTAGCAGTTCCCAGGGAATCACTGCCGGCCAACGCGTCGTCAGAGATGAGAATGCCTTTATCAGCTCCCATTGCCAGCGCCGTGCGGATAGACTCCGTGACACGCTTCGGCCCCAGCCCCACGACCGTCACCTCGCCGCCAAATTTCTCCTTCAGCCGGAGCGCCTCTTCCACGCCGAATTCATCGTACGGATTCATGACCCACTTGATATCGTCCGTGACGATGGACTTGCCGTCCGGGGCAATCTTGATTTGCGTCTCTGTATCGGGTACCTGTTTTAAGCAAACGATAATATTCACTTTGTCCTCCTTTCATGCAAGCAAGCATAAACCTCGTTTCTGGAGTGGAACCTCGTTCGTGCCCAAGATCTCTTTTCGGATGGGCACTCTGTGACTTTTCAGGTGCAGGTTATGTCTGCACAACGGATATGCCGGCCAGAAAATAACTGCTGATTTGTTGGGCAGCAGTTCTAATATCATATTCCTTTCGGCTTGACAATACCCAGAATCTCGACATCTCATCCAGAGCTCCGAAAAAAGCCCTTTTGGCAATACCGGGAACAACGCTCGCTTTGATGACGCCCCTTTCCTGTCCCTCCCGTACAATGTCTCCTATCAAATCAAGGTACTGGGCAAATCGCTCATTCTTGTATTCCTTCATGAATCTGCTGCTCTGTCTGAGTTCCACCTGGATGATTTCGGCCACATCCTTATTTTCTTCTATCAACCTCAGGTGCGTCAGGGCAAACTCCTGGAGTTTTTTGACCGGATCAGTCTCCCTGGCGAGACTCGATATCATGTTGTCTAGGACCGCCTTCATCTTTTCCTCGAAGAGGGAAATGAGGATGTCATCCTTGTTGTCGAAGTAAAGGTAAATGGTGCCGTCGGCAACACCGGCCTCTCTCGCGATATCTGATATCTTCGCCTGAAAAAATCCTTTCCGGGCAAATATCCGTGTCGCCGCCTCTATAATTCTTTTATGTTTATCGTTTTTCTTCTTTTCCATATGTGCGAGGACTTGCCCTTCGACTGATCGGTTGCCAGGCATGAATGATGATTCATTCAGAATATTGTTAGCACCCTCTCTTTTGCCTGTCAAGATTTTTCGAATAGGGGAAAAACTACCCTGCCTGTCTGCGTACTTGCTCCACACGCACTCGGGCACAGTAATTGCGAACGCCGAAGTCGCCCGGTGAAGAAAGGGGTCGAAGCAAAGCTCGATGAATGCTCGATTTGCTTTGACAAATAGAACACGATGACGTACTAACAGGGCATGTTGCAAAGTGCAAGAAAGGAGGAAATCAGCTTATGAGTTCTGAGAGCCCGTTGAAGGACAAAGTCGTTCTGGTGGTGGACGACGAGACCGATGTTCTCGATACCGTGGAAGAAGAGCTGGACATGTGCCTCGTTTACAAAGCGGCGGATTATAATTCGGCACTTCAATATCTGTTGAGCTATACCTATGATATCGTGATCCTCGATATTATGGGCGTCAATGGTTTTGAACTCCTGAGCAATTCCATATCGAGGGGTTTTCCGACAGTCATGCTTACCGCACATGCTCTTTCGCCGGAATCCTTGAAAAAAGCCATAAAACTCGGTGCGGTTTCTTTCCTGCCGAAGGAGAAGATACCAGAACTCAGAGAGTTCCTCGAAGACGTGGTTTTGGGTGCGGGAAAACCGGTCTGGAAGAAGTTATTCGGTAAACTCGGTGATTACTTCAACAGGCGATTCGGCCCGGACTGGATGGAAAAGGATAAGTTCTTTTCCGACTTCCAAGAGGAAATGGAAAAAGAAGATGCGCCAAGGTAGCCCGGCCTGCTCAGGTAGGTGCTAAGGGAGAAGAGTTTTGCATCCGCTGTTTTTTGAATTAGTGAGGAAAACTCATTTCGCTTGACACTGGATAGGATATTCAATAAAGTATTAATGGTTTCAGCGGCGAAAGGGATTTAATTTCAACATCTTATCAACAGAGTAGAGGGAGGGGCAGCATGCAAAAATCGTTAAGACTTTTACTTGTACTCGTAGCAGTGACAGGGATCATCTCGCTGGGTCTTACAACGGCCTCAATGGCCAAAGATATCAAGGTGGGCGCGATTATAAACCTGACAGGCCCGGCCTCCAGTTGGGGCCAATACCACGCCAAAGGCGAACAGGACTACATCCGGTATGTGAATGATGTAAAAGGGGGCGTCAATGGTAAGAAGATCGATCTCACCGTGGTTGACCACGGCTACAAAGTGCCCGTGGCGGTGAAATATGTTAAGGAATTCTGTACAGAAAACAAGATGGACATCATCTCCACATGGGACGCGGGCTCCGGTATCATGTCGAAGCCGATCTTTCAAAAATATAAAGTTCCCGACATCAATTATTCCACGTACATAGGATTCCTCAAACCTCCGATCGCCTACGCCTATCTGCCCTTTGGCGACTATGACATGGACAGCTACGCCGTTTTGGAGTACATCAAAGCGATCCATAAGGGAAGCGCACCTCCAAAGGTAGGGCTCCTGACCTATAACAACGCGTATGGAAAGGCGATCCACAAGCCCTCCAAAGAATATGCGGCCAAGCATAACGTGGATATCGTGGATATTGAACAATTTCCTCCAAAAACCCTTGATCTCAAAACAGAACTCCTTCGCCTCAAGGAAAAAGGAGCAGAGTATG
>Ga0315535_1000439_pt1 | contig 29411 bp, 21 predicted proteins | sample SalMarSW160220MG_2_FD_203092 | JGI IMG/M metagenome (GOLD analysis project Ga0315535, IMG submission 203092) | Salt marsh sediment microbial communities from the Plum Island Ecosystem LTER, Massachusetts, United States - Salt Marsh Sediment SW1602-20 ... | reverse complement strand
CTGGCCATGGAGTACTGCGTCGGCTGCCAGACGTGCAGCGACGCGTGCCATGTCTTCAAGGCCAGCGGGCAGGAGATCTACCGGCCCACGTACCGCTCGGAGGTCTGGCGCCGGCTGGTGAAGAAGTACGCGAAGCCCAACGGCAAGCTGATGGCACCCCTCACCGGCGCGGACGTGGATCTGAACTGGACCACGATCTCGCGGCTCTACGAGCTCGCCTATCGGTGCAACCTCTGTCGGCGGTGTGCACAGGTGTGCCCCATCGGCGTGGACAACGGGCTCATCGCCCACGAGCTGCGCAAGCTCTTCAGCCAGGAGCTGGGCTGGGCTCCGCGGGAGCTCCACGAGCAGGGGACGGTGCTCCAGCTGCAGGTGGGCTCGTCCACGGGGATGAACCAGGTGCTGGTGAAGGACAACGTCGAGTTCATCGACGAGGACATGACCGACGAGACCGGCATCGAGGTCACCACGCCTTGGGACAAGGAAGGCGCCGATGTCCTCCTCATCCACAACGCCGGCGAGATCATGTCCTGGCCGGAGAACCCCGGCGCCTTCGCCATCATCCTCAACGCCGCCGGCATCGACTGGACGCTGGCCTCGGAGGGCATCGAGTACGACGGCGTGAACTACGGCCTCTTCTACGACGACGTCCAGCTCGCCCGCATCGCCCTCAAGCACGTGGGCGCCGCGAAGAAGTTGGGGGTGAAGAAGATCGTCATGGGAGAGTGTGGCCATCAGCACAAGGCCCTCATGACCGTGGCGGACCGCATCCTCACCGGTGAGCTGAGGGACGTGAAGAGGGTGAGCTGCCTGCCGCTCCTCGAGGAGATCGTCTTCAGCGGGAAGATCGAGTTCGATCCCTCGAAGAACGACTTTCCCGTGACGTTGCACGATCCGTGCAACATCGTCAGGAACCTCGGCATCGTGGAGCCGCAGCGGCGTATCCTGCGCTACCTGTGCCCGCAGTTCCGGGAGATGACGCCCCACGGCGTGGACAACTACTGCTGCGGCGGAGGCAGCGGGTTCGCGGTGATGTCGGGCAACAACTTCACGGACTGGCGGGTGGCCGTCGCAGGCCGCATGAAGTTCAAGCAGATTCTGGACGCGTTCGCGGACCAGCCCGGGCCCGAGGTCAAGAAGTACGTCTGCGCCCCCTGCTCCAACTGCAAGGGCCAGATCCGGGACATGCTCCAGTACTGGGGTGCCCTGGAGAAGAGCGGCATCACGTACGGTGGGCTGGTGGAGCTCATCGTGAACGCGATGGTGGACGTGAAAGAGCCGTTCATCAAGTGGGAGATGCACTGAGGACACCCCCGGACCCGCGGGGGGCGACTCAGGAACCGAGATGAGCGACGAAGCCGAGGCCGTGTCGACCCGCCGCGCCGACACGGATGACGATAGTGCGCAGCGAGCCCAGCAGGCTCTCCTCGAGAGGCCGGAGCTGAGCATCCGCACCCGCATCACCGTCGTCTTCGTCGTGCTCTTCGTCCTGTTCTCGGGAAGCACCGTCGGCGCGGTGTTCTTCCTGTCGCGGTTCCAGGAGAAGATCACCTTCCTGGAGACGGTGGGGGCGTACTCCTTCGACATCGACGAAGCCCGCCGCAACGAGAAGAACTACTTCCTGTACGGCACCGGCCTGCCCGAGGCGCTGGCCAGCGCGAACCTGGCCAGGAGTCGCCTGGAGAGGAGCGCAGACCAGATGCGGGCCGTGGAGGGGGACGCGGGCTTCTCCACCATGCGGGGGGGGCTCGACCGCTATGTGGGCCTCCTGGAGAGCCTCCGGGCCGCGGACGCCGCCCGGGATTCGGTGCGCAAGCGTGAGCTCGAGGTCAACCTGCGCACGGAAGGGGCCAAGCTCATCACCGACGCCCAGGAGATGATCGATCGGGAGCGCGCAGCGGTGAGCTCCCTGCTCCACACCTCGCAGGTGGCGGCGGTGGGCTTCCTGGCGTTCATGCTGCTGGTGATGGTGCTGTTCGGCGGGTTCGTGATCCGGGCGGTGTTGAGGCCCCTGGATCGCTTCATGGACTACGTGACCCGCATCGCGGCGGGTAACTACGAGCCCATCCGGCCCGCCCGACGGTATCGGGACGAGTTCACGCGCCTGGCGTTCGCGTTCAACCGGATGCTGGGGGAGATCCTCACGCGTCAGGAGCAGCTGGTGCAGTCCGGAAAGATGGCCGCGGTGGGCACTCTGACGTCGGGTATCGCCCACGAGCTGAACAACCCGCTGAACAACATCGGACTGACGGCGGAGGCGCTCCTGGAGGACTTCGAGTCCTACGGCGAAGGGGACCGGCGACGGATGCTGGACCAGATCTACACGCAGGTCGAGCGGGCCAGCGCCACCGTGAGGAACCTCCTGGACTTCACCCGCAAGGACCGGTCCGCGTTCACCACCTTTCCGGTGCAGGACTCGGTGCGCTCCGCCGTCCGTCTGGTGAGCAACGAGGCAATGCTGGGACGCGTGACCTGGAACCTGGACCTGGACGGCGCGTCCCCACCCATCCGGGGCAACCCCCACGACCTCCAGCAGGTCTTCGTGAACCTCTTCCTGAACGCCATCCAGGCCATGCCGGACGGGGGAGAGATCGACGTCCGCGCCCGACCGGAGGCCGACGGCTTCGTGCGCATCGACGTGTCGGACACGGGCATCGGCATCGAGTCCGACCACGTGGAGGAGATCTTCGATCCCTTCTTCACGACCAAGGAGCCGGGAGCGGGAACGGGACTGGGGCTCTCCGTGAGCCACAGCATCATCGAGAAGCACGGCGGCCGAATTGCCGTCGAGAGCGAACGCGGAAAGGGAACCACGTTCTCCGTCTATCTGCCCGAGGCGGAGGTGAGCCGAGAGGACTGAACCCCGTCATGGACTTCAGCATCTACCTGCCCGTAGCCGGAAGCTCGGTGAACTTGTTCCTGCTCCTCGGACTGGGCGGGCTGGTGGGGTTCCTGTCGGGTCTCTTCGGCGTGGGGGGTGGCTTCCTCATGACCCCGCTGCTCATCATGATCGGCATCCCTCCCACGGTCGCCGCCGCCTCCGACTCCAACCAGATCGTGGCGGCGTCCTCCTCCGGTACGTACGCCCACGCGCAGGCCGGATCGGTGGACTTCAAGATGGGGGGGCTGCTCCTGGTGGGCGGGATCGTCGGCGGCTCGGTGGGCGTCTATCTCATCAGGATGCTGCGCGCCATGGGCAATGCCGACTTCGTCATCACGGTGACCTATGTGGTGATGCTGGGCGGGATCGGCACCTACATGTTCGTGGAGAGCCTGCGCAGCATGAAGGTGAGCAAGCGTGCGCGTCAGGAAGCGCTCCGTCCTTCGCTCTACGCGCGGCTGGTGGGCCAACTGCCCTGGAAGATCGACTTCCAACGGTCCCGGGTTGAGCTGTCGCTCCTCATGCCGCTGATGCTGGGTTTCCTCGTGGGGGCCCTGGCGGCGGTGATGGGGGTGGGCGGGGGGTTCATCATGGTGCCCGTGATGGTCTACCTGCTCCGCATGCCCATGCACGTCGTGGTGGGCACGAGCCTGTTCCAGATCCTGTTCACCTGCGTGAACGTCACGATCCTCCAGGCCACGCTCAACCGGACCGTGGACTTCGTCCTCGCGCTCTTCCTCCTCCTGGGATCGGTGGTGGGCGCCCAGATCGGTGCCCTGGTGAGCAAACGGCTGAAGGCCGACCAGCTCAAGATCCTCATGGCGCTCATCGTTCTGGTGGTGACAGTGAAGATGTTCCTGGGACTGCTCCTCACGCCCCATCTCCTCCTGAGCTACGCGGGAGGCCACTGATGCGCGCCGTCTTCCGCCTGCTGGCGCCGACCTTCGTGGCGGCGGTGGCGCTCGTGCTGTCGGGGGAAGCATCGGAAGCGCAGGAGTCCCTCGTGATCCAGCCGTCGGTGGTGAACGTGCACATGCTCTACCACGAGAGCACGGTCCACGTCACCGCCCCCGTGCTTGCGGATGACGAAGTCGCCATTCTGCTGGTGGGGCAGGAACGGAGTCTGACGCTCAAGCGAAAGGGGAAGGTGCTCGGGCTGATCTGGATGAACGTGGGCGACGTGACCTTCGAGACCGTGCCGGACGTGTACCTGCTGCGCACGACGTGTGCCCTGTCGAGCCTGGCCGCCCCCGCGGTGCTGACGCGGCTCGATCTCGGATTCGACGCCCTGGCCGCACGGTCGGGGGGTGGAGCCACCGCGGACACCCTCTTCGACGAGCTCGTCCAGCTCAAGGAGCGGGACGGGCTGTGGGACGTCTCCGAGGACCGCGTGGAGGTGATGCCGGCCGGTACGGAGGGCGGCGCTCTGGCCACGGCCGACTTCGCGCTGCCCGCCAAGGTCCCCCCGGGCGAGTACCGGGTGCTGGCGTACACCTTCGCCCGCGGCAACGCGGAGCTCGTGGGCGAAGGAAGCGTGCGGGTGGAGCAGGGCGGGGTGGCGGCGCTCATCACCGCGTTGGCCGGGGGGCACAGCCTCCTGTATGGCGTCCTGGCCGTGCTCATCGCCGGGGCCGCGGGGCTCCTCACCGGCGTGGTCTTCGGCCGCGGCGCAAGGAAGGGGCACTAGGATGGGCGTCGCACCAGCGCTCCGCGCGCTCCTGGCGCGCAGACGCCAGGGCAACGTGGACCAGCTCCGCGAGACGCTCAACCGGTTCCGCGCGCTGGTGGAGGAGAACGACCACGTCCTGGAGCTCATTGCGGATGCCGGAGAGAAGCTGGGTGGCGAGTACGTCTTCGACAGCAAGTACCTGCGCGATCTGGCCGCGCAGCTGAAGGACGCCGCCCACGCCGTGGTGACGAACCTGAACGCCATCTCACAGGATCGATACCCGGATCTCCTGGAGGCGCTGGCGAAGATCGACGACGCCGTGGGCGCCGCGCTGGAGTGCCGACTGGTGGTGCCCGAGGCTCCCTTCGTGGTCTCTCTGGAGGATGTGGGCACCGAGCAGCTCGAGGTGGTCGGGGCCAAGATGGCCCGTCTGGGTGAGGTCCGGAACCGCTTGGGATTCACGGTGCCGGAGGGCTTCGTGGTCACCACCCAGGCGTGTCGCGAGTTCCTCGAGGCGGCGGGTGTCGGCGAGGCGGTGGAGGTGCTGCGCGCGCACTTCATGCAGGGAGGAGAGACGCTGGAGGAAGAGTCCCGCCGGATCCGGGAAGCGATCCTCGGAGCCCGCGTGCCCCGGTCGATCGTACGTGCGATACGCCGGGAGCTGGGGCGCCTGGTCCGCTCGGGCGACGGAGAGCCGCTCCTCGCGGTCCGATCGAGCGCAGTGGACGAGGACGGCGAGTTGAGCTTCGCCGGCCAGTACGAGACGGTCTTGGGCGTACCGCCGGAGGGCGTCGTCGACGCGTACCGGACGGTGGTGGCGAGCATGTACGCCCCGGGGGTCATGCGCTATCGCAGGCTGCACACGATCCCGCCGGGATGCGGGTACATGGCCGTGGGGATCCTCCGCATGGTCCCGGCCCGGGCCAGCGGAGTGATCTACAGTCTCGATCCCACGGCACCGGAGCGGAACACGTTGGTGGTATCCGCGGCACGGGGGTTGGGCAAGCTCGTGGTGGAAGGCGGTGCGTCGGTGGATCGGGTGGAGATGTCACGGGATCCCGCGTACCACGTCGTCGCCCGGCGGGTCGCCCACAAGGAGCGCATGTTCGTGGCCGTATCGGGAGGTGGTGCGGTTGCGGAGCCGGTCCCCGACGCGGAGAGGGACGCCCCGGCGGTGTCCGACGAGGAGTTGAACGAGCTCGCCGGCTCGGCACGGCGCATCGAGCAGTACATGAAGGCGGCCCAGGACATCGAGTGGGCCTTCGACCACGAAGGACGCCTCTTCGTGCTCCAGGCCCGGCCTCTGCGCATGGCGGTGGTCTCCGAGCCCCGCGGGCGCGACCTCAGCGACATCGTGCGCAGGTATCCCGTCCTCATGCGGGGAAGGGGAGAAGTCGCGTGCCGCGGCATCGGCAGCGGGCCCGTGTGCCTCGTCACCGACCCGGAACAGCTCCCCACGGAGGTCCCCCCGGGGGCGGTCCTCGTGGTCCGGGCGGCCACGCCCCGCATCGGGGGCATGCTGGCCGGAGCCTCGGCGGTGCTGACGGACCTGGGCAGCGCCACGGGGCACTTCGCGGCGGTGGCCCGGGACCTGCGCCTGCCCACCATCGTCGACACGGGACTCGCCACCCGGATCCTGACCGAGGGAACGGAGGTCACCGTGGACGCGGAGGAGAACGTCGTCTACGAAGGCCGCGTGGAGGAGCTGCTCCGGTACCAGCTGTCCAGGGCGTCGTCGTTCGAGGATGCCGCCGAGTTCCGCACTTTACGCCGTATGCTGCGCAGAATCGCCCCGCTCCGGCTGCGGGACCCCACGAGTCCGGCGTTCTCCGCCGCGAACTGCACGACCTATCACGACGTCATCCGGTTCGCCCACGAGAAGGCCATCTGCGAGCTCGTCGAGATCGGCTGGGTGTCACCGCCCGCGGGGGTCCATTACGTGCGGCGGCTGGAGCTCCCGGTGCCCCTGGACCTGATTCTCGTGGACCTGGGAGGCGGCTTCCACGTGGAGGCGGGCAGCACCACCGCCACGCCGGAGGACCTCACGTCGCGGCCCCTGGTGCCCGTGCTGGAGGAGCTCACTACCGGCGGCGCCTGGGAGACTGCACCGGCCTCCATGGACCTCGAGGGCTTCATGTCCAGCGCCACGCGGCCCATGCCCCTCACCGGAGCGCAGGCCGCGCGCCCGGAGCAGAACCTGGCCTTCGTGTCGGGGGAGTACCTGCACCTGAGCCTGCGGCTGGGTTACCACTTCAACATCGTGGACACCTACCTCGGCAACTCCCCGGCGGACAACTACATCTACTTCCGTTTCGCGGGAGGCGTCACGGAGCTCACGCGCCGCTCGCGGCGGGCCGCGCTCCTGAAGCGGATCCTGGAGGGCCATGGGTTCGTGGCGGAGGGGCGTGGCGACCTCGTGGTGGGGCGCATCAAGGGCCTGGATGCCGACGCCATGGTCGAGCGGCTGCGGATGGTGGGGCGACTCATCGGCTTCACCAGGCAGCTCGACATCCATATGAGGAACGACCGGCTGGTGGACGAATACGTCGACCGATTCATGAGCGGGCGCCCCTTCTCGAGCGCCACGCTCTCCGCCGACGAGGAACCGGAAGACAAGGGAGACAGCGAGATGAGCACGTCCACGGAGGTCCTGGTGCTGGACGACGAGCCCATGGTCTGCGAGCGGCTGAAGGAGCACCTGGAGAGGAAGGGCTATCGGATCGAGGTCTTCACGGAGAGCCAGAAGGCCGTCGACCGCCTGGCGGAGAAGCGCTTCGACGTCGTGATCACCGACCTGAAGATGCAGGGGCCCAACGGACTCGAGGTGCTCCGCTTCGTGCGGGACAGCGGCTTCGGCACGCAGGTGATCGTCATCACGGGATACGGGACGATGGACGCGGCCCGTGAGGCGGAGTACAGCGGCGCCTTCGAGTTCATCACGAAGCCGTTCAGCTCAAAGGCGCTGGAGACCACGGTTCGGAAGGCGGCGCGGAAGGCACGCAAGGCGAAGGAGCGGACACAGCGATGAAGCCCGCCAGGAAGAAGGTGCTTCTCGTCGACGACGAGCCCATAGTCTGCGAGCGGCTGCGCCCGGCCCTCGAGAAGATCGGCTTCTACGTGGAGTCGTACACCGACGGCCAGAAGGCCGTGGACCGGGTGATGGAGGAGAGCTTCGACGTCCTCGTCACCGACCTGAAGATGCAGAAGCCCGACGGGCTGGAGGTGATGGAGTTCGTGCGCCAGCACTCACCGGCCACGAAGGTCATCATCATCACCGGTTTCGCCACGGTGGACACGGCCGTGGAGACGCTGAAGAGCGGTGCCGTGGACTTCATCGCGAAGCCCTTCAAGATCCGGAACCTGTGTGACCTGATCGTGAAGCTCACCTCGGAGGAAGCCGGGTAACCTCCTCAGACGGTGAACTCCGGCGCGGCCAGGTCATCGCGATCCACGCGCTCCACTCCCTCCACTCCGGCCGCCACGTCCAGGACGGCGTCCACCAGGGAGGGAGGCCGCAGGCGGCCCCTGAGGAACACCACCCCGTCGCTGGCGCGTAGGCCCACCTCCGCCGAAGCGGTGCGTTCGTCCGCGGCCAGAGCGGCCCTCACCCTGCTCGTGAGAAGCAGGTCGGCCATGGCCCGCCGGCTCTCGTCCGTGGGCTGGAAGCGGGGTGACCGGCTCAGGACCGCCACGGTCTCCACCGCATCCTCCATGTCCATGGTCCGGAGGTTGACGCTCAGGTCGTAGAGGTGCGGATCGAGCCAGTCCACCCCGTAGAGGAAGCGCGTCCACTTCTCGCGCTGGCGATCCACCCTCTTGTAGTGGTCCACGGCCTCGGCCTCGCTCATCCCGGCGCGCTCCCGGAGCATGCGCACCCGGAACTCCCTGGGCGCGATGAGCCGGACGCAGATGACGTGGGCAATCCCCGGCAGGAGCAGATGGCCCGCGTTTCCGTGGTAGACGATGCGGCCGTTCCGGACCCGCTGGCACAGCGCCGCCTGCACGAACGCCAGGTAGCGATGGCGCTCGTGATGCACCCGGTCCCACAGGCCCGGAGGCTTCAGGAGTGCCGTCTGAAGCGCCTCCTCCGTGGCGCCGAAGGTGGCGGCTTCGTGGACCACCTGCTCGCGGCTGACGACCTCGTAGCCGAGGGTCGCTCCCAGCGCCTCGGCCAAGAGCTGACCACCGCTCCCGGATCCTCTCGATATCGTGATGATCGGCATGAGTTGCTCCCGTTCTGCGCGTCCGGAGCCTCACGCGGCTCCCGGAGGCGCGAGCTCCACGCCCAGAAGGTCGGTGAACCCCTGGTCCCGGGCCAGCAGGTCCTCCAGTTGACGCTCGCGGAGGTTGGCCCGCCGGAATCCCCGGAAGCCCACCACCACCATCCAGAGGCTCAGCGCGACCAGGCCGCCGTCGAAGGCCGTCCAGGCCGAGAGGCCGAAGAGTCGGAAGAGGCTGAGTCCGATGGTGAGGAAGGCCAGGCCCGTGCGGATGAGCGCCAGATTGGTACGGCCCCGTGCCAGCTCGGTGCGCTGCAGCGAGAGTCGCGTCCGGGTGACGGCGCGCAGCGTCCGGTGGTCCGCCAGGGTGGTCCGCTGGGTGGACAGCTCGTTGCGCGCTTCGGCGAGGCGATTGCGCCCGCGCGCCAGGTCCGTGCGCTCATGGGAGAGCGTCGTGCGGCGGTCGGCCAGATCGGTGCGATTCCCGGCGAGGTCCGTGCGCTCCCGGGCCATCCGCGTCCGCCCGTCCGCGAGGGAGCTTCGCTGGCGGGCCATCTCCGTGCGCTGTACGGCCAGGTCCGTGCGCTGTCCCGCGAGGTTCGTGCGCTCCCTTCCCAGATCCGTCCGGATCGTGGCGAGCTCCGTGCTCTTCGTGGACAGACGGGTCTGCTCACGGGTGAGCGCCGTGCGCTCCTTGGCCATGGCGGTCTGGCTGCCGCTGTCGCCGGCCATCGCCGAAGAAAAGGCCAGCATGTTCGCGGTGTCCTTGCCGAGGGCCCGCGACAGCTCCGTGTGCTCCTTGGCGACACGCGTCTGTTCCTTCTCGACCCCTTCGGTCTCGAGGAGGATGTCCTTGATGTTCTCCAACAGGACCGGCGTGGTGTCGGCAATTTGTGTCTCGGGCATGTCTCACATCCTCCTCGGCCGCATGAATGCCGAGCGGGGTGGGGCGGCGGGCACGGACGTGCCCTCAGGAAAGGAGAAACGACGGGGCGTATCCGGGCTCGTAGACCACCTCCTGGACCTCCTGCACCGTCCGCGCGATCCGTTCCACGCGTCGCAGGAGGTCCGGCTCGAGCCAGGGACCCTCCAAATGGACCGTCGCGGCTTCGAAGCGCGCCCCGACATCCAGGGAGAACGTCTCCGGATGCCTCACCAGGGCCGCCAAGACCTCGTTGGCCACTCTGCTGTTCTCGAGTTGCTGCACCGACTCCGGGGTGGCCGCGAACTCGTTGTGGAGGACCATCTCCTGGACGAGCTTGCACGCACCCGCGGGGGTGAAGCGTTCCATGCTCAGGCAGACGTCGTACTGCGCAGGGTCGCGGATGTCGGCTCCGTACATGAAGCGCGCCCAGCGCGTGCGCTCGTCGTCGGCGTTGTGGATGTATTCCCGGGCCTCCTCCTCGGAGCACTCCAGGCGATCCATCGTGAGGCGCACGCGGAGGGCCATCGGCGCGGTGAGGCGCACGCGCACGAGGTGGGAGATCTTGTCCAGCAGGAGGTGTCCGGAGTAGCCGAAGTAGGCCAGATTGCCGTTCCGGGCATATTGGAGCAGAGCCTTCTTCATGAAGATCCGGTACGGCCGCCGCAGCTTGCTGAACTGCTCGTAGTTGCGAGAGGCCTTGGAGACCTGCTCCGTGAGTTGGACCGCCAGGCTCCCGTAGTGATTCACGGTCTCGACCAGGTCCTCCCGGCTTATGCACAGGAAGCCTCCGTCCCGGGAGAGGCACTCGGCCACCTTCTGGCCTCCCGACATGGAGCCCCTGGAAACGAGAACGACTGCCATGGTACGGCCCCCTGCATCGCTGACGGCTGTGACGAACCGGACTTGTCGGGGGCAGGAACTCGATACCGGGCAGGAGCGCCACGACGGGTGACCACCCCATACGTGACGTTTATCACGATATCTAATCTAACAGGTGTCGGACTTTCGTGCCGGGGGCTTGCGACCCCCCGCACCAGGGCCCGGACGGATGCAGGTCCGGCGAAAAGGCCCGCGGTCCGCCGAGGCCCGACGCATGTGGCGTGTGCCCGGGGCCAGGTGCCGGGTGGCGAGCCGCTCTGGGAGGCCAGGGCCGGCTCGGAAGATCAGCGAGGCGCGGCCGGACGTGGCGTCATGGCGGAAGGGTGATACGTTGCACGCCATGAATGTCTCCTTTCTCGGTGCGGCGGGCACGGTTACCGGCTCGCGCCACCTCGTCACCGCCGGCACGAAGCGCGTTCTCGTCGACTGCGGGCTCTTCCAGGGCCTCAAGACGCTGCGTCTGCGCAACCGCGAGCCCCTCCCCTTCGATCCGCATGGTCTCGATGCGGTGATCCTCACCCACGCCCACCTCGACCACTCGGGCTTCCTTCCGGTGCTGGTGAAGGAGGGATACTCGGGACCCATCTACTGCACGGAGCCTACCGCCGACCTGGCTCCCATTCTCTTGAGCGACTCCGGGCACCTGCAGGAAGAGGATACGCGCTGGGCTCGGAAGAAGGGCTTCTCGCGCCACAAGGAGCCGGCACCTCTATATACGGAGGAGGATGCGCGGGCGGTGACGCCGCTGCTGCGACCCGTGCCGGTGGGCGAGACCGTGGACCTGGGCGGGGCGACGCTCACGTACTCACTGGCGGGCCACATCCTCGGTGCCGCCTCGGTGCTCCTCGACGCCGACGGCGGCCGCGTGCTCTTCTCCGGGGACCTGGGACGACCGGCGGATCTGCTCATCCCCGCGCCCGAGCCGCCGCCGGAGGCGGACTGGGTGGTGATGGAGTCCACGTACGGTGACCGCGAGCACCCCACCATCCACCCGGTGGACGCGCTGACGCTCATCCTGCGGCGGACGCTTCGGCGCGGCGGCATCCTCATGGTGCCGGCGTTCTCGGTGGGGCGCGCCCAGCTCATGCTGTACGTGCTGTCCCGTGTCTTCGCGTCGGGGGCGGCACCCCGGGTGCCCGTGTACCTGAACAGTCCCATGGCCATCGACGTCACCGGGATCTACCTGCGCCACGACACGTTCCACCGACGCACGCACGAGGAGTGCGCCAGTGCGTTCTCCGTGGCGGAGTACGTGCGCTCCGTGGAGGAGTCCAAGGCATTGAACCAACGTCGCGGGCCCATGGTGATCCTGGCCGGAGCAGGAATGCTCACGGGCGGTCGCATCCTCCACCACATCACGGCTTTCGCACCGGATCCCCGCAACACGCTGCTGCTCACCGGGTACCAGGCGGAGGGCACACGCGGCGCGGACCTGTTGGCAGGCAAGCCCCACGTGAAGATCCACGGGCGGAGCGTGCCCGTGCGGGCCGAAGTCACCACCATGGACGGGCTGTCCGCCCACGCCGACCACAGCGAGCTTCTGGATTGGGCCGGCTCGTCTCCCCGACCCCCACGGCGGGTCTACCTCGTACACGGCGAGCCCCGCGCCGCGGACGCGCTGCGCCGGGACATGGAGAGCCGTTTCGGCTACACGGTCCACGCCGCCATGGACGGCGGACGCACCTATGTGCTGGATTGAGGGTCCGGACGGGGACCGGGGCTCGCCGGTCGGAACACCCACGGGTCCGTCTTCGTAGTGGTGGGAGGAAGATGGCGGTTTCTGTACATTTCACCACGAGGATCACCCCTGCCTGGGGGCAACCATGATCGGACTCATCGCTGGTGGCGTGATCGCCGGTGTCGCCGGTGTCTACGGCCACATCGCGTCACGCAAGTTCGTCGGCAAGCGCCTCCGGTACACGAAGTTCGTGGAGAAGCCCATGCTGGGGGTGTGGGCCGGCGTCGCGACCACCATCGTCGCGGCCCCGGTGGTGGCCATCCTGCCCATCGTAGGGGCGGGCACCGCCATCGCCGCGGGGCTGGGCGTGGGGACGGGGGTCACGCTCGGCGTCGGCGACACCAAGAACCCACCGCCCCTGCTGGAGGATTAGCGGAAGCGGGCGCCCTGCACTCGACTCGACGCGCCGGCGCTGCGTAGGCGGGCGCGTGAGACCTGTGCGGCGCTCTCCCTCCCTCAGTGGCTCCCTTCGCGGTCTCCCGGATCCGAGATCACCGGCACCCTCCGCGCCGACAACTGTGCGTTGATGGCCGGTAGGTCGGTGCTCAACAGCGCGTCCATCTCGCGGGACGCCCGGTCCAGGCGCTGGCGCAGAACGGCGTGCACGCCGTTCTGCTGGTTCGTCGGCGGGAAGTCCGCCCCGTGGGCGCCCACGTCGCTGGCGAGGGCGCTGAGCCTGCCGTAGAGCTTCATGGGGTTGCGGAACGCGTCTTCCCTCGAGCCCGAGAGGTGGACGTCGAAGAGACGTCCCTCCACGCCGAGGAGCTTTTCTCGGAAGGCTTTGGTGGCGGCCTCGACGGCGGTGGCGGTGGAGTCCTCCGCGAGCATCTCGGCGGTCTGCTCCACCTGTGCCCGCACCCACTCCAATCGGTCGATCATGCGGCCCACCCGGTTCAGGTCCCCGCGCAGCGCCAGCGACAGCGCCACCTGCGCCCGGATGTCCGCCAGCGTCCCCCCGCTGTGGGGATCCTTGAGAACCTGGACCCGGGTGCTGAGCCGGTGGCCGTCCACGTCGACGTTCACCTGGTAGGTGCCCGGCACAGCCAGCGGGCCCACCTGTCCCCCGGAGAGGTCCAGATCCCAGCTCCGCAGGGGGCGCGTGCCGTCCGGCCCCATGCGCTCCCATGGCATGTCCGGGGGCGGGGTACGCAGACGCGGTGCCACCGGCGACGTGTAGCGCAGGTCCCATTGGATCCGGTTGATGCCGGGCTTGCCCGCCAGACTCAGGGTGCGCACCAGCGCGCCGGCAGAGTCGTCGATCTCCACCTTCACCGGTGCCGTAGGCGCCGACGGGAGATACAGGTCGATGTCGGCGCCGTACGGCGGGTCTTGTCCGACCACGTTGGAGTTCGGCGCCTCCGACACGTCGTAGATGGGCTGGAATCGATACGCCGCCCGGGGCGAGAAGAGGTGGGGACCCCCGGCCAGCACCTCCGGAGTCAGCTTCCTCAGGGAGGTCACATCATCGAGGATCCAGAAGCCGCGGCCGTACGTGGCGAGCACCAGGTCGCTGAAATGAGGCTGCACCTCCAACCAGTACGCCGGGGCGGCCGGCAGGTTGTTGCGCAGGCGCATCCAGTGCTCGCCGTCGTCCAGCGTGAACCAGACGCAGTTGTCGGTGCCGGCGTAGAGCATCCCCTTGCGTACCGGGTCCTCGCGCACGACGTGCACGAAGGAGAAGGGCGAGCGCTCGATGCCCGCGTCGATACGCTTCCAGCTCTGGCCGAAATCGGTGGTCTCGAAGATGTAGGGGTCGAAGTCCGCCATCTGGTGAAGATCCACCGCCACGTACGCGGTGCCCGCATCCCACTTCGACGGCTCGATGTTGGAGATCTGCCCGTATGCGGGGAGCCCCTTGATGTTGGCGGTCACGTTCTCCCAATGGTCGCCGCCGTCACGGGTCAGGCTGATCTGACCGTCGTTGGTTCCCGCCCAGATCACGCCCTGCTTCACCGGTGACTCGGCCAGCGCGTAGAGCACCGAGCCGTCGAACGTCATGAGGTTGTCGGCGCTGATCCCTCCCGAGCTCTGCTGCTTGGACTTGTCGTTGAGCGTGAGGTCGGGGCTCACCACCTGCCAGCTCTGACCGCCGTCGGTGGTGCGGTGCACGTGCTGGCTGCCCACGTACACGGTGTGGCCGTCGTGGGGCGAGATCATGATGGGGAAGGTCCAGTGCCAGCGATACTGCACGTCCGCGGGAGGCCACCCGTACGACGCCTCGGGCCACACGCGCACGTTGCGGACCTGCCGGGTCCTCGGATCGTAGACTTCGAGCCCGCCGTCGTAGCAGCCGGACCAGACCTGGTTGTCCAGCGCTGTGTCGGGGATCGCGAAACCGGACTCACACCCACCCACGGAGTGCCAGCGCCCCGCCACGATTCCCCCGGAGCGCGAGTTCGAGGGCCCCTCGTAGCTGTAACCGTCCTGGCGGTTGCCGTACAGATGATACGGAATGTCGTTGTCGGTATAGACGTGATACATCTGGGCGATGGGGAGAATCACCCGTTGAAACGACTTGCCGCGGTTGAGGGTGATGGTGGCCCCGCCGTCGTCGGCAACCATGAACCGGTCGGGATTCAGGGGATCGATCCACACGTCGTGGGTGTCGCCCCCACCCCGGGGCGAGTCCGATGCCAGCGTGGCGCCGCCGTCGCGGCTCATGCTGAAGCGGACCGACGTGAAGTAGATGCGGTCGGGGTTTCGGGGATCGACGGCGAAGCGCACGTAGTAGGGCGCTCGCTCGGCCATGTCGTGGTTACGGCTCATGAGGCGCCAGGTGCGTCCCCCGTCGTCGGACCGATAGAAGGCCGGGTCCTTCTCCTGGATGAGGGCGTACACCCGGTCGGGGTCCGAAGGAGCGATGCCCACCGCGACCTTCCCCACCGGCTGGTCCGCGGCCGGCAGACCGTGGCCCGAGATCTTCGTCCACGTGTCGCCGCCGTCCCGGGACACGTACACGCCACCGCCGGTACCGCCGGAGTCCAGGTCCCACGGATCGATGCGCAGAGACCACATGCCGGCGAAGAGGACATCGGGACGCTGGGGGTCGATGGCCAGATCCGCGCACCCCGTCCCCTCGTCCACGAAGAGCACCTGCTTCCACGTCTTTCCGCCGTCGGTGGTGCGCCAGACGCCCCGTTCCTTCTGGGGTCCGTAGCCGTGGCCCTCCGCACACGCGAAGACGATGTTGTGATCCCGGGGGTGCACCACCACCCGGCCGATGCGCCCCGTGGCCTCCAGCCCCATGTGCTTCCAGTGCTCTCCGCCGTCCACGGACTTGTAGATTCCGTCGCCCATGGCGAGTTCTGGCCGGATGATGAAGGTCTCTCCGGTGCCGGCCCACACCTCGTTGGGGGCCGTGGGTGCGATGGCCAGGGAACCGATGGACTGGGCATCCATGTGGTCGAAGGTGGGGTGCCAGTGCACGCCACCGTCCTCGGTCTTCCACACGCCCCCGGACGCGGCGCCCACGAAGGCGACCAGAGGATTGCCCGGGACCCCCACCACGGCGATGGCCCGGTTTCCCTGCGGTCCTACGGTGCGCCAGCGCAGCCCGGCGTACACCGACGGATCGACCTGCTGGGCTCCCGCGGCCGTCGCGAGGAGGGCGGGAACGACGAGAGCGGCCAGAATCGGGCAGCGGAAGCGGCGGAGGGCGGGAGGGACCGACATGATGGCTGCACCTTGCGTAGATTATCGCCTTGGACCGAGGGCCAAGCTGCCCCGGGCCGGCCGCCACGGCAAGGAGGGCGCCCGGCATCGTGCCGGGGTCGCTTCTCCGGCTCTCGCTCGTTGGGAACCGGCTCCCTGACACCTATGTATTCATGAGCACATGAGCACTCCAGAGACGTATATCGCCGCCCGTGGCCGCGTGCACCTACGCCCGGCACGGACATTTCTGTCGTCCCTCGCCCTGCTGGCGGCTCTCGCCCAGGGGGTGATGGCCCAGAACACCAAGAAGGCGGAGAGTCCCCAGGACATCGGTGCCGCCATCGCCAGGACCTGCACCACCATCAATCCCGCCACCCAGGGTGTGATCGCCGGTGTGGTGACGGACTCACTCACCGGGGTGACGCTGCCCGACGCCAGGGTCAAGCTCGTCTGGCAGGGTCCCAACGACACCCAGGCGCAGACCGCCAGCGTGGATACGAACAAGGACGGCTTCTACACGTTCTGCAACGTGCCGGCCGGGCTCCTCGTGCTCCTCACGGCCAACCTGAGGGTGACGTCACCTCCCAGGACCGTGGGCATCCAGGCGGGAATGCTCAACGTCGAGAACATCCGTCTCGCGGTGTCCAACCCGGACAAGCCGGGCGTGCTGGTGGGGCGGGTGATCGACGCCAGCACGCGGCAGCCCATCCCGGACGTCTCGGTGGAGCTGGTGCAGACCAAGAAGCAAGTGCTGACCAACGACCGGGGGTACTTCAGCTTCGGTGAGCAGTCGTTCGGGACGTACACCCTGAAGCTGCAGCACCTCGCCTACAAGACCCGCCAGGTTCCCCTTCACATCTCGGGCAACCTCACCCAGAACGTCGAGATCGAGATGACGCAGCGGCCCATCGAGCTCCCCGGGATCCAGGTGAGCGTGATGCCGCGCACGCCGAACTACGACCTCCAGGGCATGATCCGCCGGATGAGCCTGGGCTTCGGCACCTTCATCACCCGGGAGACCCTGGAGCGCCGCCCCGAGGCGAAGCTCGCCGACATACTTCGCGGGGTGTCGGGGATCTCGGTGTTCCGGAACGGCATCGACGCGTATCTGGAGGTGCGCGGAATGTCGTGCAACCCCGTCGTGTACCTGGACGGGCAATACCATCCGCTGGATCCGGATCTGGGCGTCAACGAGTTCTATGCCAGCGACCTGGAGGCCATCGAGATCTACAAGGGCGGGGAGACGCCTGCCGAGTTCCTGCGCCCGGGCTTCCAGGCCCCCTGCGCCACCATCGTCATGTGGTCGCACCGAGGGGGGGGCTGAGAGCGCGCAGTCGCGAGGGGCGAGACGCCTGAGAGCCCACCCGGAGGGGTAGTGACGCCCACCGTCCGCCCGGCATAGCAGTTCCTCCCGCCGCGCCGGGCGTTGCGCCCGACCCGTGGGCGTGGCAGGCTTCCCGCCCAGGTCCGCCCCGCCGCTCGAGCGTGCCGCCCGCCCGGAGGCCGACGGGGCTGGTCCTGGTGGGCCTTCCCGTCTATCACTTCCGGGCCCGCCACAGCCATCAACGACAGGCCGACCGAGCGATGATCATCGACTTCCACAACCACTACTATCCGCCGCCGTATCTGGACGCGATCCGTTCCGGAGGGAGCCGGTTCCGCGTCAATAGCGACGCGGAGGGCAACCCCGTGCTCCACTCCCCGGGCGACTACAACGTGCTGGTGCCCGGCCACCGCGACCTGGAGTTCCGCTCGCGGGTGCTGGACGAGGCGGGCGTGGACCGCCAGGTGCTCAGCTTCACGGCTCCGGGGACCAGCATCGAGACTCCCGACCGGGCCGTGGAGCTGTGCCGGATCGTCAACGACGCCTTCGCGGAGGACGTGGCCCGCTGGGGGGGATGCTACACCGCGCTGGCGACGCTACCCATGAACGCGCCGGACGCCGCCGTCGAAGAGGCGCGCCGCGTCACGGGCGACCTGGGACTGCCGGGCGTGATGCTCTTCTCCAACGCCAGCGGCGTCCCCCTCTCCGACGATCGCTTCGACCCCCTCTTCCGTGCTCTCCACGAGGCGCGCACCGTGGTCTACATCCACCCCACGTACCCCGTGGGCGTGGAAGTCATGGAGAAGTACATGCTCATGCCCATGGTGGGCTTCCTCATGGACACGACGCTCGCCGCCGCGTCCCTGGTCTACGCCGGAGTGGTGGAGCGTTACCCGGGGATCACCTGGGTGCTCGGGCATCTCGGCGGGGCTGTCCCGTACATGGCCGAGCGCTTCGACCGGGGCTTCGAGGCGTACCCCGAGTGCCGGGAGCGCTGCACCGTCCTGCCCAGCGAGCAGCTCAAGGGCTTCTACTACGACACGGTCAATTTCGACCCCGCGTGCCTGTCTCTGGCCGTGGGCTTCGCGGGAGCGGACCACCTGGTGGCCGGCTCCGACTACCCGCACATGATCGGCAGCCTCGAGAAGATGTGCGCGAGCATCGACGACATGGAGGCATCGGACGTGGATCGCGCGAAGATCCGGGGCGGCAACGCCGCGCGGATCCTCGGGCTCGTGTAGCGGATGATCTCGGGGAGATGGGCGCCGCCCGCGGTCGCCCATCCTCATCGGCCTTCGACCATGCGCATCTCCGGCTTCTCCTTCGCCCGCAACGCCGTCAAGCTCGACTATCCTCTCGGGGAGGCTCTCCGGAGCATCCTCCCGGTGGTGGACGAGCTGGTGGTGGCGGTGGCCCCCGGAGATCCGGGGGACGACACCCGGGGAGTGGTGGAGGCCCTCGACGATCCCCGGGTGCGGATCGTGGATGCGGTGTGGGACGAGTCCCGACGCCAGGAGGTCTATGCGGACCTGACCAACGTCGCCCTGGATGCCTGCACCGGAGACTGGTGCCTCTACATCCAGGCGGACGAGGCCCTCCACGAGGACGACCTGCCGACGCTGCGCACGCGCTGTGAGGAGCTCCTCGACGATCACCGTGTCGAGGGACTCGTGTTCGACTACCTGCACTTCTTCGGCGACTACCGACACATCCAGGACGGACACGGCTGGTATCAGCGGGAGATCCGGGTCATCCGACGGGGCATCGGCGTGCGCTCCGTGCGCGACGCCCAGTCCTTCCGCCACCCGGACCAGCGGCGTATCACCGTGGCACCGGCGCACGTGCGGGTCTTCCACTACGGATGGGTGCGCCACCCCCGGTTCATGCAGGCCAAGGTCAAGGAGTTCTGGTCCCACCGCAGAAGCCGCGAGGAGGTGGAGGCCGAGTATGGTGGGGTGGAGGAGTTCGACTATGGGCCGCTGGGACGCCTCCCCACCTGGACGGGCTCACACCCCGCAGTGATGGCGGAGCGTATCGCCTCCATGGACTGGAGCGACCGCCTGCGCCTGAAGGATCCACCGGGAATGGTGCGCACGCAGCGCCACAAGGACGAGCGCCTCAAGAACCGGCTGCTCACGGCCGTCGAGCGGGCGACCGGGGTCGACTTCAACCACCGGAACCACGGGAAGGTACTACGAGTATAGGACCGGCTCGGCCACGCCGAGCCGGTCGAACCGGCGTCACTACCCTGCTGCGGCCTGCGCTACTTCTTCTTCGTGTCTCCCGCGCGCAGGTCCTTCATGATGTACCGTGCCACCGCGTCGACGTCGCGGTAGTGCAGGCCGATGATCCCGAAGTGGGGCATGCCGGTGGAGTCGCCCACGAAGATCAGCTTCCTCAGGGCGATGGGGCTGTCGGCAAGCGCCCAATCGGGTCCGAGGAAGGACGGAACGTTCAGCGTATCGCCACGGAAGACGGCGTTCTTCACGCCGGCGCCGTCCTCACCATGGCATCGCACACAGCTGACGCGGTAGACGACGCTGCCCCGAGCGGTGTCGGCGCCCTCTTTCTTCCAGGTGATGGTGTCGAAGACCGTGGAGTCGAAGGCGGCGCTCGCCAGAGCTGCGGAATCCGCTTGGATGGAGTCTCGGTTGGCCTGCTCTGGCTGACCATGAGACGAGCCCCCGCAGGCGCCGAGCCAGGCGAGGGAAACGAGGACCGGAATGACTGCACGCATAGAAACAACGACCTCCCTTCACCAACGGGTGGCCGTGGGCGGTTCGTCCAACCCCAAGGTATCGGTGCAGCGGGGGGGGTCAAGTCGGGGATCCTCCGTGCCCTGGGCCTTGAGGCGGGCGCGACGACGGTGCAGGTTCACCGGATGCCGCCTGAACGGAGCTCCGACAGCGCCCTCTTCGATGCGTTCATCGCCCGGTACGGTGCGCCGCCCACGCACGTTTCCCGGGCACCGGGACGGGTGAACCTCATCGGGGAGCATACCGACTACAACGATCTGCCCGTGCTGCCCATGGCGCTGCAGCGCGAGGTCCGCCTGGCGCTCCGCCCCAGGCAGGACCGCCGGGTGCGCCTGGCCAACATCCGTGCGGAGTTCCGGCCCCTGGAGTTCGAGATCGCCTCCGGGATCCCTCCTTCGGAGTCCGGGGATTGGGGCAACTACGTCAAGGCACCCGCGGACCACCTGGCACGCCACTTCGGCATCGACCGGGGCTTCGACGGCCTGCTCACCTCCGACGTGCCCGTTGCGTCGGGCCTCTCCTCGTCCTCTGCGCTGGTGAATGCCGTGGGTCTCGCGCTGGCCCGCCTGGGCGAGATCGAAACCGAGCCCCTGGCGCTGGCCTCCCTCATGGCCGAGGCGGAGCAATACACCGGCACGCGCGGCGGCGGCATGGATCAGGCCATCAGCATGGGGGCCAGGGCGGGTCATGCAGCGCGCATCGATTTCGCGCCCCTGCGCATGCGCCATGTACCCATCCCGTCGGACTGGCGGTTCGTCGTGGCCGACACCGGCGTGCGCGCAGAGAAGTCGGGGGCGGCCCAACGGGCGTACAACCTGCGACGGACGGAATGTGAGCAGGCCCTCGAGGTCGTGGGCGAAGAGCTCGTGCGCGCGGGGAAGGTTCCGGGGCGCCCGTCGTCGTATCCGGCGGTGTTGAAGGCGGTACCCCACGATGGTGCCCTGGCCGTCGGCGAGAGCGTGCTCGAGGGCAACCTGCTGAAGCGCTTCCGACACGTGGTCACCGAGGCGCATCGCGTCGGCCTGGCCGCCGACATGCTCGTGAGCGCGGACCTCGCCGGCTTCGGCAACCTCATGGACGCCTCGCACGGGAGCCTGCGCACGGACTACAACGTCAGCTCGTCGGAGCTCGACGAGCTGGTGGCCCTGGCCAAGGAGGGCGGCGCCGCGGGTGCCCGTCTCACCGGCGCGGGCTTCGGTGGCTGCATCGTGGCGCTGGTGCCGCTGGTGGGCGTCGACGAGGTGGTGGCGTCGCTGCGGGACGGCTACTGGGGCACACGCGATCCCGGGGCACCCGCAGACTCCCGCGTGTTCGTCGCGGTTCCGTCCGCGGGTGCGACGTACACGTCGCTGTGACCGGCGGAGCTACCTGAGCCCCACGCGGGGGAGGGTCCTCATCACGCCCCAGGTCGCCACCGCGGCCGTGGCGAGGCAGAGCAGCGCTCCTTGTGTGCGCCCGTAGAGCAGGTAGCCCACGCCGAATACCGCTCCGTAGACCACCACGCACGCCAGGAACCAGGCCAGGAACGCCGCGGAGGGGCTCTCCGAGGGGTCGGGTGCGCCCACATGGATGCCGGCTCCCGCCCAGCCGGGGCCCATGGGACGGATGTGGTCGTGGAAGGACTGGAGCGTCTTCCGGGACGCCGGCGGCGTGAGGAAGGTCACCGTCACCCACCCCGCGGTGGTCACCGCGACGCCGATGACGAGCTGGAGCGAGGGGTCCAGAGGCGCGAAGCCCAACCGGGTGTGCACGAACTGGAAGTAGACGGCCACGCAGAACGAGATCACCATGGCCGCGAGCTCGCTCCACGCGTTGATGCGCCACCAGAACCAGCGCAGCAGGAACACGAGGCCGGTGCCCGCGCCGATCTGCAGGAGGATCTGGAACGCCTGCAGCGCGTTCTGGAGCCAGAGGGACACCACGCATGCCAGGGTGATGAGCACCAGCGTGGTCAAGCGCCCCACGGCGACGTAGTGCCGCTCCTGGCGGTCACGCACCACGAAGCGCCGGTAGACATCGTCCACCACGTACGACGCGCCCCAGTTCAGGTGTGTGCTGATGGTGGACATGTAGGCCGCAGCCAACGACGCCACCACGAGCCCCAGGAGTCCCGAGGGCAGGAAGACCAGCATGGCGGGGTATGCCAGGTCGTTCTTGATGATGGATGGGTCCAGGTGGGGGAAGGCCGCCTGGATGGAGCCCAGGGTCGGATACACGATGATGGAGGCCAGCGCCACGATGATCCACGGCCAGGGCCGGAGGCCATAGTGGGCGATGTTGAACCAGAGCGTGGCCTGGAGCGCGTTCTTCTCGTCCTTGGCCGCCAGCATGCGCTGGGCGATGTAGCCTCCGCCGCCTGGCTCGGCGCCGGGATACCACGTGCTCCACCACTGTACGGCGATAGGCACGATGAACACCGCCAGAGCGGTCTTCATGTCGGAGAAGTCGGGAAGGAGGGCGAGCTTGGCGTGTACGGCCGGATTCGAGAAGAGCCCGTGGAGCCCGCCCACCTGCGGCAGGTCGAGGGAGTACCACGCCGCCGCCAAGGCGCCGGTCATGGCGATGGCGAAGAGCAGGAAGTCCGTGACCACGACGCCCCACAGCCCGGAGGTCGCGGAGTAGATGGCGGTGAGGACCCCGGCGCCGATGGCCACCTGGTACTTGCTGGTGCCCAGGAGCACCCCGCCGATCTTGATGGCCGCCAGCGTCACGGTGGCCATGATCATGACGTTGAAGAACACGCCCAGATAGATGGCCCGGAAGCCGCGCAGAAACGCGGCGGGGCGCCCCGAGTAGCGCAACTCGTAGAAGCCCACGTCGGTGAGGATGCCCGATCTGCGCCAGAGCTTGGCATAGAAGAACACCGTGCACATGCCCGTGAGCACGAAGGCCCACCACAGCCAGTTCTGGCTCACTCCACCGGTGCGCACCATGTCGGTGACGAGGTTCGGCGTGTCGGTGGAGAAGGTGGTGGCCACCATGGACGTTCCCAGGAGCCACCAGGGCATGGAGCGCCCGGCGAGGAAGTACTCGGCCGTGCCTTTTCCCGCCCGGCGCGTGAACCAGAGGCCGGTGATCAGGGCGATGAGGCCATAGATCGCCACCACCGCCCAGTCGAGAGAGGTGAGGCGCACCCCCTATTTCATCCGGGCGAAGGCCGTGGCCAGTGATTCCGGGTACTGTCCCGCGTCGATGCGCTGCCGCAGCGTCGCCTCGGCATGCTCGCGATCCTCGGCGTGCGTGACGCCGAACCAGTCACCCCGACCGGGCAGAACCGCCACCCGCACGGACCCCGTCTGCACCTGAGTCGAGAGCGCGGTGGAGAGGGGGAACTCGGCGTCGGTGTTGCTTCCCCACCGGTCCAGGAATCGGCGGAACTGGCGGCGGAGCACATCCACCACCGGGTCACTGAACCCCCAGAGGTTCATGGATACGATCTCGTTGCCGTTGAGCTCCACCGATTCGCCGTCGGGATCGACGCCGGAGGTCCATCCGTCCACCTGGCGGATCTCACCGATCTCGGTGACGCTCTCCAGGAGGTGGTCCTTCCCGAGCACGCAGATGCCCCTGGCCACGCCACCGGATCCGGAGAGCGTATCCGCCAGTGTATAGCCCACCATCGCCGCCTCGGTGGGGAGCGGGTCGCTGTTCAGGTGGCCCAGGAGTTGGCGGAACGCATCGTTGCCGTACATGTCGTCCGCATTGCAGACACCGAACGGTCCGGACAGGCGGGGAGCCGCGCACAACACGGCCTGGCCCGTTCCCCAGGGCTTGTTCCGCTCCGGAGGCGGGCGGAAGCCTTCGGGAACATCGTCGAGCGTCTGCGCCACGAACTCCACCGGGAAGGCGTCGCCCACCACCGAGCGCACGTGCTCTCGCACGGTGTCCTCGATCTCGGGGCGCACGATGAACAGCGCGCGAGAGAAGCCCACCCGGGCGGCGTCGAAGACGTTGTAGTCCATGATGGACTCGCCGTCGGGCCCGATGGGATCGACCTGCTTGAGGCGCCCATAGCGGGTGGACATGCCGGCGGCGAGGACGACGAGGGGGATGGAATTGCGGGTCACCGTTCGGGGCACTCCTCGAGGCATTCGAAAGGCGCGGGCGGAGTGATGCGTCGCGCCGGTCCGGGAAGATGCGAAGGTCGGCCCCGCGGCGCGAGGACGGAGCCGCCGGCCGCGCCGGAGCCAGGATCCCGATCCCGGATCCGCCAGGGACCGTTGCAACGAAGCGCCATCACGGGGTGTCCTAGTTTACGAGCTACGGAAGGCGGGCTGGAGAAGATCGACGGGTGATGAAACTTCCGGGGCTCTCCGTACGAAGTGTACGGTGTGGGACGGGCAGGGTGCCCGGTCCAAGTGAGGATCAGACGGGAGGGCAGGACGAGCCGGGAGGGGATGATGATAAACGCACACGTGGAAAAGAGATCGCCGGTCCCGTGGTGGGCCGCCTTTGGAGCGCCGCTTCTGGGCGTGCCTCTTCTGGTGATCCTGCTGGCATTGGGCGCACCCAAGCAAGCCCGGAGCAATCCGGCCAACGCCCCCGATGCCTACACCAACACGGAGCAGGTGGAAGTCGCCCCGGCGGCACGAGCCACAGCGGAGCTTCCTCCGGCACACGAGGAGGCCGCGGCCCCCCCCCGCTGCTGACCGGTCTTGGCCGTAGCCCCGTCCCGTGAGACGGAGCGTCGCGGCCAGGGCCGGCTTCTTCCGACGACACGCCGCCCTGTCGGTTCGGGGGCGGCGTTGCTATTTCCAGGTGGAACCTCAGGGCCACCGTCCTCCGTATAGATGAGCAATGGACGAGATCCACATTCCCAACGACGCCACCTACGCGCCGGTCGCCCTCACCGACCTCATCGCCGGGGCCCCCCTCGCGTCCACCCTCCTGCTGGGCGCGACGCTGCCGGGGCAGGTGATCTCGGCCGCCGCGCTGGGGATGTACGCCGGCAGCGCGGTGAAGGACTGGCTCGCCCGCCAGGACGTGCGCTGGATCGACTTCGTGGTGGAGTTCGGCGCGGACGTGCACTGGCTCGACGCCATGCCGGAGGACGCTCGCCGCGAGGAGATCGGCCGCCTGGCCCGACGCCTGGACGACGGCTGGACGAACGAGCATCGGCCCAGGCAGAAGCTCGCACGCGACGTGAACCGCCGGCTCACCGAGTTCATCGCCTCCATCACGGGACAGCGGGTGAAGACCAGCTCCGCCGTGCGGGACTTCGGGCTCGCCCAGCTCGTCTTTCCGTTCGCCATGGGCGCGTGCGACGTCATCTCCGGCGACGTCTCCATCTTCCGCGACACCGGGCTCTTCGAGCCCCACGTCATCTGCCACGAGTTCGTGCACCGGAAAGGCTACTGGAAGGAGCTGCACGCGCAGGTGCTGGCGTACCTCGCGCTGGTGTCGTCGGACGAGCCCCTGCTGGTGCAGGCGGCCCTCGCGGAGAGGCTCCACAGGCAGCTCAAGGTGCTGGCGGCGGAGGACGCCGATGCGTACCACGACCTGGTGGAGGGTCTCCACGCCCGATCGGAGCTCACCGAGGCGCTGCACGCGGTGAGGCCGGATCCCACGGCGTACGAGAGCGTCGTGGGCTCCGTGATGCGACGCCTTTACGACGAGCGGCTGAAGCTCACCGGGCAGAACGGCATCTCCGACTACGACGTGGGCTTCACGAACTTCCTGTGGACGTTCGCCCACTCGGAGGACGCGCGGCAGGACAGGGATCTGGTGAGGGTCTGAGGCGCTCGCGGTCCTTTCCGGGTCCGGTCCGCCCGTCTCCGGCGCCTCACTCGAAGAGATCCATCTGCTCCTTCGCCGGACGGGCTTCCCCCTTCACCTCCGGCCGGATGAACGCGTCGGTGGAGAGGGTCGGGGGACGGTCGAGCCCGAAGCGCGCTCGGCTCACCTCGAACAGGGAGCGGAGCTGCTCCGCCCATGGCCCCTCGCCCCGGCCGCGCACGGAGAACCGCGCGTCGTAGAGCCTGCCGCCCCGAAGCTCCCTGATGCGGTTGAGCACCTTCTCCCGCCGTTCGGGGAAGTGCTGCTCGAGCCACGTCTCGAAGAGCGCCTTCACGCCATGGGGGAGGCGGAGCACGATGTAGCCGGCCCATGTCGCGCCGGCGTCCGCCGCCGCCTCCAGGATGGCGGGGAGCTCGTGGTCGGTGAGGCCCGGCACCACCGGTGCCACGTTCACCCCCACGGGGATGCCGGCTTCGGCGAGCACCCGGATGGCTCCCAACCTTCGGGCCGGCGTCGGGGCCCGGGGCTCCATGACGCGCTGCACCTCGTTCCGCAGCGTGGTGACGGAGAGGGTCACGGCGGCGGCCCGGTGCGAGGCGAGCTCGGCCAGGAGGTCCACGTCCCGCGTCACCAGGTAGCTCTTGGTGGTGACGGCCAACGGGTTCCGCAGCTCCACCAGCACCTCGAGGCAGCGTCGGGTGATGCGCAGGCGCCGCTCCACCGGCTGGTACGCGTCGGTGTTGCCGCTGAGCATGATGGGCTCGGGGTTCCAGCCCGGTGAGGTGAGCGCCTCCCGGAGGAGGCGGGGCGCGTCCCGCTTCACCAGGAGCTTCGTCTCGAAGTCGAGGCCGGCCGAGAAGCCCAGATACTCGTGGGTCGGGCGTGCGTAGCAGAACACGCACCCGTGCTCGCAACCGCGGTAGGGGTTGATCCCCACGCCGAAGCCCACGTCGGGACTCTCGTTGCGTGCGAGGATGGAGCGCGTCGTGTCGTCGAGAAGAACCGTCTGCGGCGCCGGGTCGTCGGGATCGGTCCAGCCCTCCCGATCCAGGTGCAGACGCTCGAAGCGGTTGGGGGGATTCCAGGCGGCGCCGCGGCCGCGGAGAGGCGAGACGACAGGGAGCGGGAGGGATGAACGCATGAGCCGTCGGATTTCGGGATTTATTCGGTATAGGTTACGCCATCCGCCAGTGGGAGGGAAGGGTCTCCACGGCCTGCTCGACGGCGCAGGGGTGGCGGGGTGCCGCGCCGCCGATGCGCCGGAAGTCGTCACCGTTGACCCCGGGCCGCCGGAGGCTTCCATTCGGGCATCTCCAGAACAGCCACAGTCTCCCGGTGACCGTCCCCATGAGCGCCAGGGCCCTTCCCGCTGCCGTCCTCTTCTCCCTTCTCGCCGGAGTGCCGCTCGCCGCGCCGCTCGCCGCCCAACAGGGCCTCGTCCCCACGGCGAGCCCCGCCGCCGTGGTGCAGTCCGGTCACGCCCGCTTCAGCCTCCTCACCGACAGGCTGGTGCGCATGGAGTGGTCGGCGGACGGGAGCTTCGAGGACCATGCGACGCTGGTGGTGGTGAACCGCCGCCTGGACGTGCCGAAGCTCCGCACTTCGACGGAGGACGGCTGGCTCGTCATCGAGACCGACGCCCTGAGGCTCCGCTACAAGAAGGGGAGCGGCCGCTTCGGGCCGGACAACCTCCAGGTGCACCTGGCCACCGGGCACGTGGACACCACGTGGCGGCCGGGCGAGGGCTCCGCGGGGAACCTCGGGGGCACTATCCGCACCCTGGACGGGGTCAGGGGACCGGTTCCCATGGGGCAGGGCCTCCTCTCCAGGGCCGGATGGGCCCTGGTGGACGATTCCGGGAGCCCGCTCCTCGAGGGCCAGAATCCGCCCTGGGTCCATCCCCGGTCCGAGGATCAGCCGGACGCACATCAGGACTGGTACCTGCTGGCGTACGGCCACGACTACCGCGCGGCGCTGGGCGACTGGGCCCGGGTGTCCGGGCGCATGCCCATGCCGCCGCACTTCGCGTTCGGGATCTGGTGGTCCCGCTACTGGGCGTACACGGACCAGGAGGAGATGGGCCTGGTCCGCGACTTCGAGCGGTACGGCGTCCCCCTGGACGTGCTGGTGGTGGACATGGACTGGCACAACACCTTCGAGCTGCGCTGGAGCCGCTCCGAGAAGGACGCGGCCGGCCAGACGAAGGGGTGGACGGGCTACACGTGGGACAAGGCCTACTTCCCCGATCCCGAGGCGTTCATGTCGTGGGTCCACAGCCAGGGGATCCGCGTCACGTTGAACCTGCACCCGGCGTCGGGGATCCAGCCCTGGGAGCAGCAATACCCCAAGGTGGCCCGGGACATGGGCGTCGATCCCGCCACGAAGCGGTACATCCCGTTCACGATCTGGAACCGCCACTTCGCGCAGGTCTACTTCGACGACGTCATCCACCCGCTGGAGCGACAGGGCGTGGACTTCTGGTGGTTGGACTGGCAGCAGCAGAACACGACGGGGATCCCCGGGCTGAACCCCACCATCTGGCTGAACCACGTCTTCTTCAACGACATGCTGGAGGAGGGGAAAGCACGCCCCATCATCTTCCATCGTTTCGGCGGGCTGGGGAGCCAGCGCTACCAGGTGGGCTTCTCCGGTGACGCCGCCTCCACCTGGAAGATGCTGGCCTTCGAGCCGGAGTTCACCGCCACCGCGGCGAACGTGCTCTACGGGTACTGGAGCCACGACATCGGGGGCCATCTCCCCGGGCCCGTGTCGCCCGAGCTCTACACGCGCTGGATCCAGTTCGGCGCGCTCTCGCCGGTACTGCGCACGCACACGACGAAGAACGCCAACGCCGAACGGCGCATCTGGGCCTACCCGCCGCCCTACTTCGAGGCCATGCGGGCGGCGATGCTCCTGCGCACGGAGTTGGTGCCGTACCTGTACACGGCGTCACGCACCGCCTACGACACCGGCATATCCATGGTGCACCCTCTCTACTACGACTGGCCCGAGCTCGACGCAGCCTACACATACAAGAGCGAGTACATGCTCGGCCCGGACCTCCTGGTGAACCCCGTGGGCACTCCGGCGGATACGCTCTCCGGCCTGGCGACGCAGCGCACGTGGCTCCCGCCCGGCGAGTGGATCGAGTGGCAGACCGGCGCACGGCTGAAGGGACCGGGGGTGGTGGAGCGACGCTACGCGCTGGACGAGATCCCGCTGTTCGTGAAGGCCGGGTCGGTGATCCCCATGGGCGAGGCCACGACCCGGGTGGGGGACCGCACGAGAGGGCCGCTCGTGGCCACCGTCTTCCCCGGTGGCGACGGCAGCGCGCGGCTCTACCAGGACGAGGGCAACGACGAGGGGTACCGACGGGGCCAGGACGCCTGGACGCGCCTCACGTCCAGATGGACGGACGCCGGGCGCCACCTCCGCGTCGACGTCGGCGCGTCGGAGGGGACGTTCGAGGGGATGGCCGGGAGCCGAGGCCTGGTGGTCCGCGTGCCGGAAGTTCTGCCGCCGGAGTCGGTGCGTGCCGGTGGGGCCGCGGTGCCTCACCGCACCGGCGGTGCCGCACCGGGATGGTCGTACGACGGCAAGCGGATGGAGGTGGTGGTGCGCCTGCCCGCGGC
>Ga0315535_1000438_pt1 | contig 29443 bp, 26 predicted proteins | sample SalMarSW160220MG_2_FD_203092 | JGI IMG/M metagenome (GOLD analysis project Ga0315535, IMG submission 203092) | Salt marsh sediment microbial communities from the Plum Island Ecosystem LTER, Massachusetts, United States - Salt Marsh Sediment SW1602-20 ... | reverse complement strand
TAGTTATCACGGCAACCATTAATCCGCCTAGAATATAGTTATTTTTAATTATAACAAGTTCAGCAGGAGTAGTTGTTTCAGTTGGTACTAATGGAGAAAATAGGAGAGAAGGAAGGCTTGCAAAAATGATACCAATGACAGTTAAAGCCTTAACAAAAACATTTGTTTGCGCTCGTTGATGCTCCGTTGGAAACATTTCCGGGAATAATGCATTTACATTCACGTCCCATAAGGTATAGAAAAATTCAAATAACATTATTATGAAAAGGAAATAAATATATTGTAGAAGTTTTTCACTCTCTACAAAAGGAACGGTAAATAAAAAGATCATCATTAGTGATAATGGAATGATTGTTATTACTAAATAGAATTTTCGTTTACCTAATTTTCCCCTATGTCTTGTTCTTTCAGAGAGACCTCCAAGCAATGGATCATTAATACTATTCCATAAGCTCCAAACAATGAATCCAATCATTACCGGAACCGTGCCCAAATTTACAACAGCGAAGTAATAAGTAAATACGAAGAGATTGAAAAATTGATATACCATCTGGTCTGGGATTGCTGAAAGAGCAAAAAATATTTTTTTTTTAAAGGGTAATTTTTCTTCACTCATTTTTGATATCCTTTTTTTTTAAATTTAATAAAATTATTGATAAAGGTAATAGATTTTGATCTTTTTAAAATCATACGATTTCAAATAGTTCAATCTAATTATACACTAACAAATCACTTGAATAACCATGTAAGCTTAATAAAAAAAGTTGATCGGTTATTGATTATGATCCAATTGCTCCAAAAATATGAATTAGGCTTATGATTTTTATCCCGCCTTAGTAAGAGGATTAATGGGCTTCATTTTATTTAAATATTTAAAATTATTATCGATATCATACTTTAAAACCTAAATAAACGAGAGGAAATTTGATGATTAAAGTTTTAATCTTGTATGGGACGAGATATGGTACTACAAAAGAAATTTCAGATGAAATTGAAAAAGTGATTCGTGAGAATGGAATGACTACTGAAAGTTTTAACTTGAAAGAAGTCAATTCGAAAAATATTCCCCCTTTAGATCAGTATGATGGCATAATCATCGGTACGGGAATTAAAATGGGCATGTGGACAAAAGCTGTAAAGAATTTTATTCATAAAAGAAAAAATGAACTAAAGAAAAAACAGGCTTCATTAGCTTTCTATGTTTGCTGTGGAGAAGCACAAAAAGACATTAACACAGCTATCGAGAAATACATCAACCCTAAATTGGAAAAAGTAGGAATCCAATCTGCATTAATAGATGCTTTTGGGGGAGCATATGATTTACGAGAAGGATCTCCAATATCTGGAATGATGAGAAAAATTGTTATTGGCATTATGAAAGAGGAGCGAGGTGTTGAAGATCCTGAGGGAAAATTATATGACTATCGGGATTGGGAACAAATCAGGAGTTTTGCCGACCAATATGTTACAGTATTAAAGAATCTATCATAAAAGGAGCAAGTATCTAAAATCTATCATCTAGAAATTTAATCTAATTTCCTTACAAGACTCATCTGTTTGGGAATGATTCAAAAGATTTCAGAAGGTAGTTCAATATAACTATTATTTATCAATTATTTTATTATTGATGAATGATAAATAAAATCTGATAGATTTAACATCTTAGGTGATCACATAACATGACAGATTTAAATTTGGAAGTAACTTATTTTGAAAAGGGTGGCCCCCTCAATACGGATAAAGCTTTAGAGGTTGCTAAAAAATATGCTGATGAATTTTCTATAAAAGATATTATCATAGCAAGCACGACAGGTATGACTGCAGGAAAAACACTTAATTTTTTTCCTCCTAGTAGGTACAATACTATCATAATAACGCATTCATGTTATTTCGCGGGATTAGATAAAAAACAAGAATTTCCAGAAGAACTAAGAGAAAAACTTGCTGCCGAAGGATTGAAGATATTCACATCCACTCATGCATTAGCTGCGGTATCTCGAAGCTTTCGAATTTCACTAAAACAATGGATGCCTGTGGAGATAATGGCGAAATTTCTCAGAGAAAACTTTAGTCAAGGAGTAAAAGTATGCATGGAAATTGCATCCATGGCTGCAGATGCTGGTTTGATATCAGATATACAGAATGATGTAATTTGCATTGCTGGAACGGGGCGTGGTGCTGATACGGTATGTCTAATAAAACCCATGCCCACGAGCATGTTCGATAAACTGAGGGTTAAAGCAATATTAGCTAAACCTCTATAAAAAACCTAAGTCTTTATTTCTTTTTTTAATTTTAAAGGTTTTGAAGAATTCTAATTCATTTGACACAAGATTTATAAGAAAATAGATAATAAAATCCATTAATTAAAATTTTTAATAAAAATGAGATAAAAAAGGTTTAAATAATTTTTAATTTTTTTCCTACTTTTTCAATAGCTCCTAAAGCCATATTTAAATCATCTTTCGTGAGTAAAGCATTCATTTGAACCCGTATCCGAGACAACTCACGAGCCACCATTGGAAAGACGATTGGTGTGCCATAAATATTTTCTTCTTCAAATAAGATTCTTGCGAGTTCTTGGGCTTTTCCTGGATCTCCAATAATTAATGGAATAATTGGTGTTTGAGAGTTTCCAGTATTATAACCCAAACTCTGAACTTCTTTCTTGAAATAATTCGTGTTATCCCAGACATTTTTTACATGTTGTGGTTCACTTTCAACAACTTCGATCGAAGCAATATTCGCTGCTACAACACCTGGTGGATGGGCTGTACTTAATAAGTATGTTCGACTCTTATTTGCGCAAAACTCGGTAAGATCTTTGGAGCCAGCAACTGTTCCACCAAATACTCCAAAACCTTTTGACATAGAACCTCCCTCAACGTGAACTTTCCCTTGTAAATTGAAATGTGCCACGATACCACGACCCTCACCTAGTACGCCTTCTCCGTGACAATCATCCACGAATATCATTGCGCCGAAATCCTCAGCAACTTTAGCAATTCCCGGTAATGGTGCCATGTCACCGTCCATGCTAAATACACCATCAGTAATAATGCAGATTCTTCTTGCTCCTTCCTTTTCAGCTTCTTTCAATTGCCGTTCTAAATCGCCTACATCGTTATGCTTATAGATGACTCGTTTCGCACCTGATAATCTTACACCATCAATGATAGAACCATGATTTAACTCATCAGATACTACTATGTCTTGTTTACCTACTAACATTGGTATTAATCCTGAATTTACTGCAAAACCAGTCTGACATAAAAGTGAAGATTCGACTTCTTTGAACTTGGCAAATTTTTCTTGAAATTCTCTTGTCAAGTCGAATGTTCCAGCGATAACCGGAACTGCTCCAGCTCCAGCACCATATTTTTTAGTAGCTTCAATGCTTGCTTGGACAATTTTTGGATGAGTTGCCAATCCTAGATAGTTATTGGTGTTGAGCATCAAGACCTCCCTGCCATCTACAACTGAATGTGGTTTAGAGCTCGCTTCGAGATGTCTTATTACCCATTCTAAATTGTTATTTCTTAATTCTGTCATTTCCTCTTTTAGAAATGCAATCGGATTTTTCTTCATATTTTTCACCTTGAAATTTAAAAATTGATCGCTAATTCGATATAATCTTAAGGTATTTAGAAAACTATTTGAGTTTTTCTCATCTAATTCATTAAGGAAAGCAGTGGGAGTAGAAGTGATAAACCTTTTTTAGGTGATAGAATTATGATTTTACACATACTTTTATACAAAAAATTGATTTAAATGAGAAAAATATTAGTAATTGGAGCTGCTGGTCAAATTGGATCAGAGCTCGTACCTACATTAAGGAAAATTTATGGTTCAGAAAATGTAATTGCGACTGGTAGAAATACACCTTTGCCAGAAATTATCACTAAAGGAGGACCAGTAATCTATTTGGATGTACTTGATAAAAGTTCCTTATCTAAAGTGATTTATGAGCGGAATATTGATACAATTTTTCACATGGCTTCACTTTTATCTGCTACTGGTGAAAAAATGCCTCAAGCAGCTTGGAATATAAATATAAATGGATTATTAAATGTTTTAGAAGCTGGAAGATCTTATAGCATTGATAGAATAATTTGGCCAAGCTCTATCGCTGCCTTCGGTCCATCAACTCCAAGAGAAAATACTCCTAATGAAACCATTCTACAGCCATCTACAATGTATGGAATATCCAAAGTATCAGGAGAACTTCTCATTGAATATTATTACCAAAAATATGGGCTTGATACTCGTTCTATGCGATTACCGGGAATTATTAGTAGTGAAACACTTCCGGGAGGAGGAACTACAGATTATTCTGTAGAGATTTTTTATGAAGCAATAAAGCATAAAAAATATACATGTTTCCTCAAAGAAGACACTCGACTTCCCATGATGTACATGCCCGACTGTTCCAAATGCATGGTGGATTTATTAGAAGCAGATTCCTCAAAATTAAAACGGCATGTATATAATGTTACGGGAATGAGCTTTTCAGCTGGAGAATTAGCACGTGAAATACAAAAAGATATTCCAGAGTTTAAGATCGATTACAAACCAGATTTCAGACAAACTATCGCAGATTCTTGGCCTATGTCCATCGATGATTCACTTGCACGAGTAGAATGGGGGTGGAATCCTGAATTTAATCTTTCTAAAATGACTAAAGATATGATAAACATCTTGAGCAAGAGATTATAAATTTATTACTATATATCTTTTTTCTCATGACTAAATATTTCTCTAAATATAATAGAAATTAAATGTAATTAGGAGAAATATATATTTGGTGTTAATGAAATGAAGATTGTTTTTCATAAAAAATTCTATGATTCAAGTTATGCCAATGATCCTGCAGCCGCTCCAGGACGATTGGAAGGAATTATCGAGATCCTTTCAAAAGATGAAGATTTTGAATTCATTAGCCCTGTAGCTGCGGTTGCAGAAGATTTATTAAGAGCTCATACAAAAAGACATTATGAATCCATTAAACAAAATTATAATCTTTTTAAACTATCATCTTTAGCTGCAGGAGGAGCAATATTGGCTGCCGAAAAAGCACAGGCAGGAGAACCCACATTTGCAGTAATAAGACCACCCGGTCATCATGCTTCTTCAGATTCTTGTTGGGGATTTTGTTATTTCAACAACATGAGCATTAGTTTATTAAAATTATTCGCGGAAAGCAAAATCAAATCAGCGTTCGTGCTTGATTTCGATTTACATACAGGTGATGGAAATTTAAATATATTAAAATATCGAGATGATGGATTTAGAGTAGAAATCTTAAACCCTGATGCCAGAACAAACAGAGAATACTTAATAGAAGTTGAGAATTACATGGAAAATTTAGATGATATTGATATTGTTGCCGCAAGTGCTGGATTTGATCAAGGCATAGAAGATTGGGGTGGGCTATTGACTCCTGAAGATTATACTACTATTGGTAACTTGATGAAGAAGCACTCTAAAAGACTTTGCAATGGACGTAGATTTGCCCTCATGGAAGGTGGATATAACCATGATGTTTTACCCATCAATATCAATTCTTTCTGTCAAGGCTTTAAATAAGGAATTCATGAATAAAACCTAAATGTTAATTAAGGAGATATAAATATAAAAGTATTGTCTTTTATCCCCATAATAATAAATTTCTTCTAGTTTATATTACTGAAACATCAATTCATAAAAATAGGCACCTAAAAAAGACACAGTTAAAATTATTGTTAAAAGAATAATCAAATTAAAGTGAAATTTATTTTTCTTCTCCTTTTTTCTTTGTAATTCAATCGATTCCTTTTTTGATTCTCCTGAATTATTCGGATAGACGATATCTACTGCATTATCATGCCAAAATTGATCTAACCGTTTTTTGCCAAAAGCTTGTATGCCACCATAATGCGTAATGAATCTCTTTTTCGCAAACGAACTCACTCCTATGATTTTTGTCAGAGTAGAAAGATAAATTAAATAAATGATAATAAAAAAGATCATGAATTGAATAGGAATAACGAGAAAAGTAAGATCAAGATTAAAATAAAAAATCCCCCAATATTGCGTGTCTACGCATAATATCAAACTGCAAAGGGTTGATCCATAATTGAAAATGATGAAATAAGGATTTTTTATTTTCCAATAATAAAAACATAAAAAGTATAAAATTAACGTGGAAGAGGTCAGACCTAAAAAAATAAATAAATTAGAATAGTAACTCAAACTTACTAAAAACATTATATAAAAATTGATACTTGCAAATATTAAATTTAAATAATCGCTTTTACTATGAATTTTTTTTATTTCTGAACCTGGAGTAAGAATTTGGGTATTATTAATTTTTTATTGCACCAATTTACAATATAAAGTGGATTATTTAAAGATTTTCAGAGATTTCAATTTGTAAAGGATTCGAATCAAATGAAAGATGGAAAAATGAAATAAACTTACTAAAATCAACACGCTATTAGTTATTATAAGAAATAATTATTTCCAGCTTGATTATTTTATTCCCTATCTTTACATTGTTGCTGATAACGTCTCTTTGATCTTGAATCTTTCAAAATTTCTATTTTTTAATAAAAATAAAAGATAATACGTGCCAATTTGAGAATGAAATATCTCGATAATAATAGGATTTTCAATTATTATACTAAAAGCATATTTTTATAAGATTCTGCTTACTATAATCATAATCTAAAATGTAAGAAGGGAAAAAGATGCCTGAAATTAAAGATTTAGATGAAAATATCATTAATGAATTGAAAAAAATAAACAAACGATTAAATAGCATTCATTCATGGCTAGCTGGGTTTATTATTTTACCTATATTATTCTATTTAATGGTTTTTTTCGTGTTTTAGATTTTCAAAAATTTAAATAAATGTTTAGGAGAATTAAACCTATAAATTAGAATGTTGAAATCTTAGTTTAAATCTGTAAGAAAATTAAAAAGGAAAAGATTATGAACTAATTTGATAAGAACTTTCTTGAAATTCTGGTTTATTTTAATATCGTTCCATAAATTTGTAAAAATTTTCATTATCATTTTTTATCATATTCTTTATTTGAACTAAATTTTCTTTAATAAAACATGAGTGCATAACCAAAGATGATTAAAAAAGAGATTAATCATTGAATAACTCGGATTTTCAATAAAAAAAAGGTTAAATTACCTGATAAAATTGTTCTTCAAATTCAGGTTTATCCTTATACTTACCTAAAAATAACAGTGGAGCCATTTTTATGTTTTTAAAGATATAAGATGGAGCTCGAATTCCTGCCTTTTTCAGCGCATCCTGTATTCCTTCGACTTCAGGAGGGCAACCTTTAATCGCTATGAGTTCGTTAATATCTGGATGGTCTTTATTTTTATTGTATTGGCACTGTCCAAGTAAAATTGTCTTATTCATTCCAGGAGTCGGTTCCATTATCTTTCCAGTGAGAATTTCAATGTTATCAAAATCCTTTCCTTTCCACGCTTCTTTAATTGCCATCAAAATTACACCATTAAAAAAGCTACAATAAGTACACATCGTTTCATCATATCTGCGATAACTAATCCCACCAATACCAGCTTTAGCATAAGATAAAGGTAATGTATTGTTATTTTTATAAATGAATTCCCATTCATGAGGAACTGCAAGATCTTCAATAGTTTCTCCTTTTACTTCAATATCGGATAAATCGATTGGACGATTTCTATCTTTAGCTGCTTGAACTAAATGTGGAACAGCAATAGGATCAATGCCTAGTAAGCTTGAACCAACTAAATCTGCTGAAAGGAGGTTTGTTGATGCAACTATAATGTTACTCCTTCGTGCTTTACCATCAAAAGTTGGACCTCGCTCAAGCGTGTAGATTCCATCTATAATTGTAAGACTCGGCGGTGCTTTATTTGCTAATTTGGACACATTATAGTGAAGCGTATATTTAGGATCATCACCATGAAACTTTTTTCGAGATGGAATAGATATCAAACCTTTCAAGTTTTTTAACCCTAAACTGACAACGCATTGAGCGTGCGTTTTGAGTACAGGGACGTCAATTAAAAAATCCGAGTGAAGCATATCGGAGTTCATTTTTGCGGACACTCCTTCTGCTAAGTCCACTTTCTCGAAAGGCCTCTCAAAAATATCGTATACTTTAACATCATATCGTTCCTTAAAGATGTTGTATCCAAGCTTTTCGAACGCATCTTTAGATGTTTCTCTATCTTTTGGGTCTTCTGTAATAACTCCTTCTCCAATGGTGATATCATTAACTCCGTGTTCTTTTAATAATATCAAAATTTCCTCCATTACGCTCGAAGTAGTTAGCATACCCCATTTTGGAAAATCGCAATGTCTATTCCAATAAACCAAATTAGGTTTTATAAAAACTTTCGCGTTAGGATCAAGATTCTCGAACCCCTTTGCTAATTCGACTGCTTTTCGAACTGAGTCTGATCCTTTTTCATATTTTACAATGGATACGACTGATTTATTCATGATATCTTTACCTTTCTTTTTACAGATAATAGTATTTAATTGAATATTAATTATTATAAAAAATAATTTGTTATAGAAATAAATCTAAATGCTATTTGGTTATGATTCCCGTGCTTTATTTTCCCAATCTTCCCTAAGGATAGACATCATTATTTCGTCATGATAGTTTCCATTATGATATCTTGCTTGTCGTTTTCTTCCCTCTTCTATAAATCCAACTTTTTGATATGATTTATAAGCACGAATATTAAATTCATATAGAATTAATTCAATTCTATTCAAATTTAAGGTGTTAAATCCATACTCGACCAACATCTCCATTGCTTCTGTTCCATAACCTTTATTTTGAAATTCTTTCTCTCCAATCGTAATACCAACAGAACAAGATCGATTTTTTGAATTGATGTTTTGAATGGCACAATTTCCAATGATTTTATTAAGGAATTTTTCATCCAATAATAAAATCGAGAAATATACACTATTTTCATCATGTTTAAGCTTATCAAACCATTCTTCTTCAAAATCCCTAGTTAAAGGTTTATACATTATTAGGTATTGTGTTATTTCAGGATCATTAAACCATTTTAGAAAGATATCTATATCTTCTCTTCTGAGAGGTGCAAATTTAATTCGCTTTCCAATTATCATAAATACTAAGATTTCACCAATTTTTAAAAATTTAACGATTAAAGATAATTTAAGATGAAATAAGAAAAGTATTAGAAAAAGATATCATTTCTACGTGCGAAATATTTTACTATTTCAAAAGAAATGATGCAAATTAATGAAATTAAAAAGCAGATTAACCAATCAAAGGCAGTAAGATACATGAAAAAGAAATTAATACCCCATGATGCAAGTGTAACTTGAAATCCCGGAATATACATCAAAGCAAGTAAAACTAAGAATAACATTCCAATCAAAATGTACATGAATTTTGTACTATCTTCTCTTATACTTTTTAAAAGTGATTTATTGGGTCTCCGAATTTGGAAAATTAGAAAGGATTCACAGAAAAATATGGTTGTCATGAGCATTGTGAGAGTCTTTGCAACTTGAAGGGAAACACCAGGAGAATACAACGCAACATTTATATCTGAATAAAGATATGCATCATTTAAAGCCCCAAAATTCCAATTTTCAGGAAATACGGGATATATTCCAGCATACGTTATAAAATACACGACGATCATACTTATTGCTAATAAAATACCAAATATGAATAGTAATAAGAATGTATTTTTACTCAGAATTTCCTCCTCATCACGTGGTTTTTGTTTCATTATCTCTTTTGAAGTAGTATCAAAAGTTAAAATTAATCCTGGAAACATGTGAACAGTTATGGAAAGAAAGATCCATTGCATGCTAAAAGGTTCTGTTAAAAAATAAGGCAAGCCAAAAATAATTGCCAGAATGAATTGCACTATACCTTCAAAAACATTTATACATATATAAAAGAAAACTACAGCACGAACACGTGAAAATATGCCTCTTCCTTCTTCAATTCCGGTAACAATGGAATTAAATGAATCATCACTAATAACCATATCAGATGCTTCTTTCGCAACGTCTGTACCTTGAATTCCCATCGCAATACCAGCATCAGCCATATTAAGTGCAAGAGCATCGTTAACACCATCTCCAGTCATGGCAACTACTTTATCAGCATCTTGATATCGTTCTACAATATCTTGTTTATGTTCCGGAGAAACCCTGGCAAATACCTTGATCCTATTAAAATCATAGAAGGAATCAATATCTTTTATATCCTTACCTTCAACAACTAAATCATTTTCATCATCAGTAACTATTGCAATTTGTTTAGCAATAGCTTTAGCTGTAATTCGTGAATCTCCAGTAATCATTACGACATTTACCCCTGCATCATGACATTCCTTGACGCTTTCTTCTACTCCATCTCTCGGAGGATCTAATATAGTTACAAAACCAATATATATCATGTCTGATTCGCAAACTCCCCTTCCCGATTGATCTTCCTCATCTGGAGGGATAACATCAAGCATTTTGTAACATAGTGATAAGATTCGAAAACCTTGATTTTCATAAGATTGAGAAATTGCGATAATTTTCTCTCGTATATCATCGGTAAAAGATAATTCAGTATTTTTATAAACTACTTTATTGCAGAGAGGTAATAATATTTCATTTGCACCTTTCGTAAAAGAGTAATACTTGCCTTCTTTTTTATAAACTTTGGTCATTCTCTTTACTTTAGAATCAAAAGGATATTCACGTATGTATTCAAAATCATCAAGCATGTGATCTCCCATTCCTTTTTGGAATAATACCATCAAGGCTCCCTCCGTTGGGCTTCCTATTACACTCCAATTATTGATTATTTTACCGGAGATTTCAAGCTCATTTTTGACGAGTGCTGAATTATTGTTCAAAAATCCGGAGATTAATAATAATTTTAATTGTTGGTGGTCATCAATATGCCGAACATATTCAGGATTTTTTGGATCTTCGACAAGAATAATTTCTCCTTCAGGATCATATCCGCTACCAGTAACTTTATATATTGCTCCATTAGTCCAAATGTGTTGAATAGACATCTGATTTTTAGTTAAAGTACCCGTTTTATCACTACATACAACACTTACTCTTCCTAAACTATCAACTGAAGCAAGATTTCTTATTATTACACCTTGATGTGCCATTGCAACGACTCCAGTTAGCAAGATTATGGTCACTAATAACGGGATATTTATTGGTAATAAATCAAGAGCAGCATTTAGACTAGCGACAATTTCTATATGGGTGAATCCACTTGCTATCCACCTAATAAGTAAAATAACTACCCAAAATCCTATAACGATTAATCCAAGCCATTTCCCAAAATTATTCATTTTTTCACGAATTGGAATATCTGAGGTTCCTGCTTCCTCTAATCCTTGAGATATTTTACCAATTTCAGTATTACTTCCCGTTTTTACTGTTATAGCAGTTCCGTTCCCAGTAGTAATATAAGTACCATAAAAAACCATATTATTTCGCTCTCCAATAGAAATATCTATTTTAGTTATTGGTTTTCCCTGATTTAATTTTTTAACGGGTTCAGATTCTCCAGTCAAACTTGATTCATTGACTTCTAAATTTGATGATTGGATAATTCGACCATCTGCGGGAACTTTATCGCCCTGTTTTAAAACCAATAAATCTCCAACAACCACTTCTCTTGTGGGTATTTCTAATTTTTGTCCTCCTCGAATTACAGTTGTAGTCGGAGCGGTCATTTCACGAAGAGCATTAAGCTTTTTAGTGGCTCTGTATTGTTGAATAATTGCTACAATACAATTTAATGCCACTATTCCCAGTGTTAATAGAACAAATGTTAAATTGCCTTCATTACCTAAAATAGCTGCTAAATATAAAATAAGAGCTCCTCCTAAATAAATTACTATCAACCAGTTAAACAATGGAGCTAAATAAATTTTAATAAATCCCTTAGATGCCTTAGGAATTTCATTATAACCATATTTTTGGATTCTATTTTGAGCTTCTTCACGAGGTAATCCAGAAATTGAATTTGACTCGAATTTTTCATAAATTTGACTTAATTCTTGAGTGTAATATGTTTCATTCATTTGAAATTCTCCCGTAACAGACTAGATAAAATTGATAAAAATTTCGTAACGTAATTGATAATAATAAATAGTCTATAACAGTAATTATTTTTAATTTATTTCTTTTTCAAATAAAAAAATAAGGAATTATATATGAAATGATGAAAAGATATGAATTTAAAATATCATATTTTTCGATCTTGCTATATACTTGAAAATTTCAATTCCAACTATTCCTGATGATGCAAATAAAATACATATTAGCCAATCGAATCCACTAAGGAATAAGAAATTAATTTGAAAATCTAAGCCCCAAATATCATTAATATATGTATTTACTGTATGTGAAAAATTGATATGTAATATGTGAATTGCGAGAGTAAAAGTACAAATTAGAAATAAAGATATATTGAATTCTCCTCTAATACTTTTTAATAATGACTTATTTGGTCTTCTAAAACTCCATATAAACATTGTTTCTATGATGTAAATTGTGGTAATAAACATTGTTCTTGCTTTTTGATCTAACAAATCTTGAGGAGTAGATCCTGCGGGAATATAACTTAAACTTGGATTAAGATTCCATTCATTTAATGGAAATACTCCTCCTAATGTCAATTGAAGTACTAACACCAAACTTATTCCAATAAAAGAGGCTTGAAGAACTAACATTAACCACATGTTACGATTTAGTAATTGCTGTTCATCTCGAGGTGGTTCTAGCATAACATCCTTCGGATGTGAATCAATTACAAGAGCTATTGAGGGAAGAGAATGGACAATAACAAAAATATAGATGTGTTGCCATTCTGATGAAAATAATTGAAATGTGGGTATAAATTCATAAGTAAAAAAAACTGCAGCTTCCATGAGATTTAAGCAAATAAAAAAAAAGATAACATTTCGAATTTTTGCAAATAAACCTCTTCCTATCTTCACTCCTTTCTCTATAGATGTAAAATCATCATCTGAGATTATCAAATCTGCAATTTCTTTTGCTACATCAGTTCCCGTTATTCCCATAGCAATTCCAGCATCCGCTAACTTTAAAGCTAGTGTATCATTAATTCCATCCCCTGTCATAGCTACGACGTGTTTTTTTTTACCATTTTGTCCTTGATATCTTCTAACAATAATTTCTTTGTCTGATGGAGCCACTCTTGCAAAAACACTGACTTTTTCAAAGTCCTCATTTGAAAGACCTTGAATTTCTGCTCCTTCTACGACTAAATCACCTTTTTTATATATTCTACATTGAGCCGCAATTGTTTGAGCCGTTTTAGGATGATCTCCTGTAATCATTTTCACTTTTATTCCCCCAGATTCGCATTTAGAAACAGATTCTTGAACTCCTGGTCTTACTGGATCAAGTATGGAATAAAATCCCAAAAATATTAATTCAGCCTCTATACTTTCTCTAATCTGAATATCATCCTTATTAGTTAGTTTATAAGCAATGGCAAGGGTTCTATAGCCTTGGTTTGCTCGTTTGCTTATTAAATCTTGAATATCGTCTTGAATTTCCCTTGAAATTGGTCTTATTGTTCCATTTTGTTCAATTTGAGACGATAATCGTAAAATAATTTCAGGAGCTCCTTTAGAAAATACAATATATTCACCTTTATTTTCTTTTAATTCGCATACTGTTGACATTTTCTTTAATTCAGAAGAGAAGGAAAATTCCTTGATGACGTCATACTTATTCTTTATATCATAAGTAATGAAGCCTGCTTTTTCGGCTAAGATTAATAAAGCGGATTCTGTTGGCGAACCAATTGCTCTTCGCACTGCTATTTCTTTTCGATCTCTCATTTTCACTTTAACGTCTTCATAGATCAACTCTGCGGTATTATTCAATATGCTTGAATCTACAAATTTTTGAAATGTTGGATTGTCATTTAAATTGATTTCTTTATCGTTTAATATAATATAACCATCTGGTTCGTATCCAGATCCTGTTACATCATATTCCAATCCATTTAACCAGAATTTATTCACGCACATTTCATTGCGAGTAATTGTTCCTGTCTTATCAGCGCATATTATAGAAACTCGACCCAATGATTCAATTGCAGCGATATTTTTAACAATAACACCGCTTTGAGCCATGTTCAAAACACCGGTTATTAATACTAAAGTCGACAATAAGGGTAAGTTAATTGGCATTACATTCATGGACCGTAAGATAGAACTGCTTAAAGCTTCAGTAATATAATGCCCGTAGAAATTACCTTCACTAATTAAAAAGATAAATTTATAGAAGATTAAGATAATCAAAATAGAAATAAGTAAACTACCTAATATGTAACCTAATTTATTTAATTTTCTGGTTAAAGGTATCTCTTCTACACTTCCCATTTCATTAAGCTGGTTTGAAATTTTTCCAATCTCCGTATTAATGCTTGTTCCATAAATAATGACTTTTCCACGACCTGTATTCACATAAGTACCCATGAATACGATGTTCGATTGTTTCTGAAGTGGGAGAGAAGTCATCTCAAGGGCATTCTCTTTTTTTTCTACAGCCTCTGATTCTCCTGTAAGTGGTGCTTCATCTATTGTTAAGTTAATAGCTTCGATTATTCTTCCATCAGCAGGAATTTTATCTCCTTGTTCAATTAATACGATATCGCCTGGAACTATTTCTTTGGTTGGGATTTCAAATTGAATACCATCTCGTAATACTGTTGCTTTTAATGCGGCTATTTTTCGTAAAGAATCCAATGCTTTTTGGGCCCTAAACTGCTGAATGATTACAGTAATCGAATTAATAATAACTATAGAAAACGTGAATAAAGCAGATCCAAAATCTCCAAGAATTATTACAAATGCTCCCGTAAATATTAAAATAACAATTAAAAAATTAAAAATTGGTGATAAATAAATTTTCCATAAAGATTTTTTAATTTTTGGTAATTCATTATAACCATATTTTAAGTACCTGTCGTTTATTATTGACGTACTTAAGCCCTTATTGATATCTGTCCCAAACTCGGATGCGACGTCTTCAGCCGTCAAATTATAATACTTTGTTCGTTGAGATATTGATTGATTCATGATGATCCTAACTGCATTTTAACTATCAAAAAGTAATTATAAATTAGCATTCAATGTTTATTAATTGTATAATAATATCAGGTAAAAATAGTTAGGTTAAATTGTTAATTCTTGGGGATCTCCTAAGATATCTTTTAAAATATGAAATTTCTTTCTTATTGTTGTGCTAGAAAATTTGCTTGTTTCTTCTACTAGACTTTGAGTGAGGATTTTTGGATCTTCAAGAGTTTGGCCAATATAGTAGATGAGTCCTGCTGTAAAGGCCTTATAGTTCAGATTTTGAAGGTATGTATAAGACACGCGTTGAAGTAACTTATTTGCTAGTAATTGCATGTTAATTTTTAATCTTTCAAACTCATTCTTGTCTTGAAAATGGCTTTTTATTAGTTCAAAAGGGATGTGATTTAGATCTTTTTGAAAGAGAATCATTATTTTCTCTTTTATCTCTTTTTCTAATTCTTGTGGAGTGTTTAATTTTTTTTTGTTAAGCCTTACTTCAGTTCTTAATATTTTTTCCATGGCGTTACTAAGCATTTTCTTATTAATTTTATGCCCTAATTCTCGAGAAACCCTAATAAATTCTTCTAATCTTATGTTAGTACTGTCCTTTATTTCCATCCATACAATAGCTAAAAATATTATTATCATGTTCTGATAAGTTTCTCTATGATATTTATTGTATCTAAGATAATTATCCTTGATAGTCTTATACTTATTATTATCGATGTTCAAACCGATTCCATAACTTTTTAATAGTTCGATGGTTTTCTTTTGTTCTGTAAAATTTGTATGGTAATCCCTATACCAAATATCTAAAGTTTTTAATTTCTCATATTTTTGTTTGATAGCGGGATCTTGTATTGCTTTCGAATCACTTGCTCGTATTTTTCTTTCATATTCTTCTTGATTATCTGAATAATGTCCGGAAGAAGATGAAGAGCCAAAATCTAAAGATTCATCAACAATTAATCCACAATCTTGACATACAATAAAAGGACCATCTTGTATTAGATTCTGATGAGTACATATTGTTGATTCAGTATTGTGTTGATTTTCTTGATTCAATTAAAGCAAATCCCTTTTTTTTCAATTTTTGTAATATGGTTCAAAAATAAAAAAATGATAAATATACATTTAAATTTTTATAAAAAGCCCACCAATATTAATTATTAAATCTTGTAAAACTTTTAAATTCTAAGTGAACCTTACGATGGATCGAGAAATCATTATAAAATGGCTAAAGATTTTCAGTATTGGATATGTTATTATTTTTGCTTTAGAATTGCTAAATATAATACTCTTTAGCAATGTCATTATTCTTTCAATTGATAGTGAACAACTAACAATCTCTAATTTGATATTTAACTCTGGTTATGCTAATTTACAACTCGTGATATTATGGATATTTTATGGGATCAGTTCTGGTGCATTCTTTATTTTAGGAGTCGCACTTTTTAGGATTGCACGACAAAATAAACGAGAAAATCAAATATTGACTAAAACGCTTTTGATAACTGGTATGTTCATCATAATGGCAAGTTTTTTCAGATATGAATTAATCTACTTAATGAACAAGGAGTTAATAAATACTGGAAGTTTTTCTGCCATATTCATGAACGTGATCTACAATCATTCAATTACTCCTATTTTAGGCGCTTGGATGTGGAATATATTTACAATTATAACACTCAGCATACTAGTATCTTCATTAATTATTAGTGCTGTAGGTGTCCAATGGGGAATCCTTCAATATCATGAGATAAAAGCTGAATAATCCTTTTCATTCCATTTTATTAAAAATAAAAAAGAAAATTACAATAATGATAGCAAATTTTAATTTTTTTGAAGGTATTTAACCTAATTTATGAAATCTCCTATGAGAGGATCGTTTTTATTTGTTTGGCTCTGCTTCTAAGCGTTACTTCCGTAATTTTTGCTACATCTGCTACATTTGATTGCGTTTTGCGCACGCTGTTATCTTTTGCTGCAATATATATACAAGCTGCTGCTAAGCCTTTAGGGTCCTTACCCGTGCGTTTTAAACCACTCATGGATGCTTGTCGAAGCATGTCAATTGCAACTTTTTGTATTTTCATGGGAAGGTCTAGTTCATTACCAAAACGAAAGACTAAACTTTCAGCGGTGATTGGTTGATATCGTAATCCTAACTGCGGTAATACTTCTCGAATTATCATGGCAAGACTACGATGCACTGTACGTCGAGGTGTCATTGATGCTTCACAAACTTCATCGAGTAATCGTGGAAAGTCATGAACTCTGATTGCTGCATATAGTGATCCAGCAATAAATCCATTGATGGATCTACCCATCGTTAACTTTTTCTTAGCAACAATGCTATATATCTTCCAAGCTGTTTCACTAATATATTCTGGAATATTGAGTTTTGAGGTCAACATTTTAAGTTTAGGTTTTGCTTCCCAGAAGTTCCGTTCAATACTAGAAATCAATGAATTCTGGATTTTTGATAACCTTGAAAAGAGTGCCTGTTCTTTTGGACCAATCGATTTACCTTTAGAGTCTGTTTTCGTCGACGGAAGCATTGTCCGCGGACCAAAATCTCTCCATCTTGGTTCAGTACGCCTTCTTGTTTGAATTTCTTCTATTGTGTAAGCTCTTCGTTCATTTCCAACAAAAGTTCTTTCTGAAATTATTCCACAATTCAAGCATACTTTATTTCCCCCTCTCTCTTCAATAGTTGGATTATCACAACAAGCACTTATAGGAGATAAATTACCCTCATTAAGGTCTTTATTTTTGATGAGCTCTCGGTAGCTATGGTTCATAATATTTCACTTTGAGTATTTATCACAAATAATGAATTAAAGAGAATAAACACGTATTTCTGAGTAAAAAATAGTCATTATTATTTCTTTAATAACTTAATATCTGCTGTAAAGAATTAATTGATTAATCGGCTATATAAATGTTTTCATGATTGATTAATTATTTGAAAAATTTTTTGAATTTTTCCCACTCATTTCCCTTAATTCATACGATTGTTCACAATTTTGTATTATATGAAAAAAAAATATTAATTATTCTGCAATTTATATATAATATCTTATAGGTGAAAAATGACATGGAATTTTATGATGTAATAAAAAGTCGAAGAAGTTTTCGCATATACAAACCTGATATGCCTGAGAAAGAAAAAATCGAAAGGATTTTAGATGCTGCTAGGCTAGCTCCTACTTGGGCCAATATGCAAGGAATGCATTATATTGTTGTGAAGGATCCAGAAAAAGTTAAATCAGTATGGAATGCCGTTGGACAGAAGCAAAAATTTGTAGAAGCTCCGATTTTTATTGTTGGGGCTATTAAAGAAAAAGGTTCAGGTACTAACGGAAATGGAGAGAAATATTACCCTGTAGATTTTGGAATATGTTTTGAACATCTGATATTAGCTGCTACTGCAGAAGGATTGGGAACTTGTTGGATAGGTTGGTTTGATGAAAATAAATTAAAAGATGCATTAAATATTCCTAAAACTTATCGAGTATTAGGTCTCACACCATTAGGCTATCCGATAAAACAAAAAGAGTCAGTACAAGAACGACATTCTCTAGAACAAATCGTCCATTATGATAAATTTTAATTAGAAATCTTCTCTTTCTTTTCTCACTTTACGATGAAATTCTAAAATAATTTCAAATAATACTAACAACTTATTTATTTATGAAAATTATTCGAATTGATGTTAAAAAGAAGTCAATCTCTCACGATGTAATCACCAAAAATTCGAAATACTTTTTTCTAGGTGCTCGTGGTCTAACCTCTCAAATTGTTTCGGATGAAGTAAATCCCCAAGCTGATCCGTTAGGTCCAGAAAATAAGTTAATTATTGCTAATGGCATGCTCGCGGGTAGTCCTTTTCCAAATTCAGCGAGAACTTCAGTAGGAGCTAAAAGTCCATTAACTAACGGAATTAAGGAAGCTAATGTGGGGGGAAGGTCTGCGATGATGCTTGCCAGGCACGGAATTAGAGCATTAATCTTTGAAAATATTTCAGATGATTTACAGATCTTACTCATTAATGATGATAAAATTGAATTGGTCGATGCAGAGGTCTATAAAGGACTTGGAAATTATGAACTTAATTCAAAATTGTATGAACGTTATGGTAATACCATTGGAATTTATTCAATAGGACCAGCAGGTGAATACATGATGAAATCTGCTACTGTTGCAGCGAATGACCTTGAAGGATATCCGAGTAGACATGCTGCGAGGGGTGGATTAGGAGCTGTTATGGGGTCAAAAGGTATAAAAGCAATAATCAATATTCCTTCAAAAGAATCAAAAGCACCCATGCATGATCTTAAAAAATTCAGAGAAACCTCTACTCCTTTTGCGAAAAATTTGATTGATACAAAAACTGCATTTTCTACATTTGGAACATCGATGGGAATGAAAACAATGAGTAATTTTGGGGGTATTCCAACCAAAAATTTTTCAATGGGATCATTTAATGATATTGATAAAATCTCGGGTGAAGCACTTCATGAACTCGTGATAAAACGAGGAGGAAAAAAACGATTAGCTTGTTCTCCAACATGCGTTATTAAATGCTCAAATTTGATTGTTGATCAAAAGGGAAACCATATTACATCCAGCTTAGAATACGAAACAATGTGTTTAAATGGAACTAATTTGATGATTAATGATCTTGATAGTTTAGCAAACATAGATCATTTCTGCGATGATGTGGGAATAGATACGATCGAATATGGTGGGACTTGTGGTGTTGCAATGGATTGTGGTAAACTTAATTGGGGAGATGCCCAAAAAGTAATAGAAATCTTGGATAAAGAAATTAGAAATAATACTGAAATAGGAAAATTATTTGGCAATGGTGTAAAATATATCGGTGATCAATTAAGTGCCAAAAGAGTTCCTCAAATTAAAGGACAAGGAATATCTGCCTACGATCCAAGAGTTATGAAAGCCATGGGAGTAACTTTTGCAACGACTCCGATGGGTGCTGACCATACGAGTGGAGCTGCAATTGTTGGGAGGGTTCCACGACAAGGGAGAAATTATGGAGAATATACCGATATAAAAAACAAATTGGATTTATCTTTCGAATTACAAGTATACACGACAGTTATGGATACAATGGGATGTTGTTATTTTATTGGTCCGAGTTATGAAAACATGTCTATTCTTGCCAATGTTATTAATGCAATGTATGATTTACAGTTAACCAGGAATGACGTTATCAATATAGGAAAAAATGTTTTAAGAATTGAAATAGAATTTAATAAGAAAGCGGGGATTACTAAAGATAGTAATGACGTGCCAGAGTTCTTTAAAAATGAAGCGTCTCCACCCCTAAATCTAAAATTCTCATTTACCAAAAACGATTTACAAAATTTTTGGGATAGATTAGATAATTATGTCTTTTAATAGCTCTAATTAGATATACTTCAAGTATCCCTTTCTTTTCATTGTATATTCTGTCACTAAGATTAAAATTACTGATAATAGGACACAGTTTAAAAAGATAAACCGTAACAAAAAATAATTAACTGATAGTTCAAGATTGATTTGCTCTAATAAAATAATCAAATAATATAATGAACTTAAAGCTCCAAAAACAACTTTTTTCTTTTTATTAATTGAAAGAGCGTTATTCCAGCTTATAATTCCAATAACAGTTGTTAAAAGGATGATAACTTTAAGAAATAGATTATTCATATTAAAAATCATGAGATAAATTTCTATTGAAACCATTACTAAAATAGGAATTGAAATTAATTCTCGTTGGTGATCTCGAAAATATTTCATTTCTAAGGTTATTTCAATAGCTATAAGGATAAAAAAACCAAGATAGGCAACTATAATAATTTCAAATAGTAAATCATGAACTAATATTAAATCAAATGAAAATCCAATTAAAAAAGCGAATAAAAAAATTAGTGAACTAACATATCTTGTTAACATGAGCCCTTTAGCTTTAATCATGGAGAAAAATCACTTTTGAAAAAATAGAAATAAATATTAATAATATATAATGAAAGAAACACATTTTTAACTAATATATTATGAGTGATTAAAATGCAAGTCGATCTAATTTTAGGAAAGTTAGAAGAGATAGTTGAAGCTAATTTTGTGTCCAATAGAATGGAGGATCTCTATATCTATTCCCAAGATCCAGGAGCATCACTTTCTCGGCAAGTAGATTATGTAGTTATGCCTGAATCAGTAGAGCAAGTTCAAGAGATAGTTAAATTAGCAAATAAAGAAAAGATTCCGATTATTCCAATGGGTGGGGGATTAACATTGAGTGGTTTAGTAATTCCTTTGAAAGGTGGAATTGTCATGGATATGAAGCGAATGAATAAGATTGTTGAAATTAATGAATCGAGTCGCTATGCTTTATTGGAAGCTGGAGTAACATCTGGGCAATTATTAGCGTATTTAAATAAAAACTATCCAGAATTAGAACCCCCAATTCCAGATGCACCCCCTTCGGTTACAATTGCAGGTAATGCATTAATTCACGGTAGCGGTTATCTTTCTCAAAAGTTTGGAGATCATGGTTCCATGATTAATGGAATTGAAGTTGTACTTGCTGATGGAGATGTGTATAAGTTTGGATCTTGTGCTGTTTCTGACTATTGGTTTACAAGAGGACCTATTCCTGATTTAATAGGGTTATTCATCAGTTCATTTGGTACAATGGGTATAATTACAAAACTTTCTATTAAATTATTCCCTAAGCATAAGATGAGGGATATAGTTTTTGGGTTATGTAAAGACCCTAATGTTCTTCCAGAATTAATTTCAAGCATAACATTTTCGGATGTCGCTGAAGATATCTTATTGGGTATTCAAGACAAGCCCGATTGGATGAAGGGCTACACTTTTATTATAGTTTATATTACTGGTGATTCAGAAGAAGAATTAAATGATAAAACAAAAAGTCTTAAAAAAATGTATCGTAAAGGAAATGCAAGATACATGAAAGTCCCAAAGCAAATTGAAGAGATCTTTCTTGAAAAACCTCAATTCGCAGCTAAAGCAGCAGATTTTAGAAAAGGGGGTGGATTTGAATATGTCGGAGCCTTTATTCCTCTTCAATTAATTCCAAATTTAATCCAAATTGGTACAGAAATTTCATTAAACCATGGAATTGTTCCTACATTGGGTGCCAGACTTATAGGACAAGGTCATTCTGCGATGTTTTTTATTTCATACTCATTTAACAGAGCAGATCCGAAAGACATGGAAAATGCAAGAGATGCTCTACATGAGACGAATAAAGCCGTTCTTGAGATTGGAGGCATTCCATGGAAAGCAGAAGTTGAAGGACAAAAATTAATAATGGAAAAAATGAATCCTAATTATAAAAAACTATTAAAAAACATTAAAAATTTAATCGATCCAAATGGAATCATGAATCCTGGAAATTGGGAGGTGTAATACTCATTTCTGAAAGTAAAGAGCAAGATTGGAAAGATATTGTTCATAGATGTTTTAGATGCGGTTATTGTAAATTTACTGCTGATTATTCTGATTTCAATTGCCCAAGTTATAAAAAATACAGATTCGAAACGTACAGTACAGGAGGGAGAATGTGGACAATCTACGGGTTAATTAGTGGAGAAATCCCTTGGAATGAACAAGTCTCTAATGTGATATATGCGTGCTCAACTTGTGGAAATTGCATGGAAAATTGCAGGTTTGAAAGGTTTAAAGATTTTCTCGTGGACTTCATAGAATCCGCGCGTAAGGAAGCATATATTCAAGGATTTTGTCCTGAAAAACAAAAAGTTCTACGTGAACGCATTGAAAATACTGAGATGTTCAATCCTTATGGTGAAAAAAACTCGAATAATGAAGCCTTGAAAAAACAATATAATTTACCAGATAAAGCCGAATGGGTTTACTTTGTTGGATGTACCTCGAATTATCGCCAAAAAGAATTAAGAGATGCAACATTAAGGTTTCTCAAAAAATCCAATATTGATTTCACACTTATCGATGAACATTGTTGTTGTAGTCCTATCATAAGAACGGGTCAAACTGATTGCGTTAAAGATTTTATTAACTATAATTTATTGAAGATTAGAGAAACTGGCGCTTCAAAAATTATTACCTCTTGTGCAGGATGTTATAGAACGATGAAATCCGATTGGAGAAAATATGATGATTTTACTGATATTGAAATATTCCATACAATTGAACTCATAAATGATCTTTTAAAAGAAAATAAATTGAAATTTAAATCAGAATTACCACGAACAATGATAACTTATCATGATCCTTGCCATTTAGGAAGACATATGGGGATTTATGAAATCCCTAGGAATATTTTAAAGAACATACCAGGAGTTGAATTGATAGAAATGGAAAGAAATCGCGGTAATGCATGGTGTTGTGGAGCTGGAGGAGGAGTTAAGATAGGTTATCCCGAATGGAGCGTGGAAATTTCTAAAGAACGTCTTGAAGAAGCAAAAAGCATTAATGTTTCTCTAATAGCATCAGCGTGTCCATTTTGTCGCACTAATTTAAACGATGCAAATGTAAGATATGATATGGGATTTGAAGTTTTAGATATAATTGAAATAATTGATCAATTAGATTATGATGTAATTTAAGTGTTAGTTAATAAAAATGGAGAAATGATAAAACTTGCGCTTAGGAGCCCATATTAGTATAGAAGGAGGGAAATTTAAAGCTTTAGAAAGAGGAAAACAAATAAATTGTGAATCTATTCAACTATTCATCAGAAATGTCAGATCTTGGAATGATAAACCATTGGTTCAAAAAGAAATTGATGATTTTATTGAAAAAAGAAAAGAATTGAAAAATATTTGGCCTATCATATCTCATAATAGTTATTTAATAAATCTTGCAAGTTTGGATAAAGAAAAACTTGCTAAATCACATCGTGCAATGCTTGATGAATTGAATAAAGCTACCTTATTAGAAATTGAATTTGAAAATATACATCCTGGTGTCATACCTAAGCAAGATAAAGATTTAATTACAAAAGAAGAAGCTTTAATACAAATATCTAATCAATTAAATAAATTAATATTAGAAACAGAGAAATCAAAAGTAATAATTTTATTAGAAACAACAGCTGGACAAGGAGAGGGATTAGGTCATAAATTTCATCATTTGAAAAGCGTAATCGATAAAATGCATAATAAGAACAGAATTGGTGTCTGCTTTGATACTGCCCATTCATTTGCTGCGGGATATGATTTTCGAACAAAAAAACAATATGATGAGATGTGGATAGAATTTGATGATATCATCGGATTGAAATACCTACATGCTTTTCATCTAAATGATGCTATCAACGATTGTGGTTCCAGAATTGACCGCCATACACATATAGGCCAAGGAAAAATTGGGAAAGAAGCCTTTGGTTTTTTTATTAATGATGAACGTTTCAAACATCTTCCAGGAATTCTAGAAACACCAAAAGAAAACGATATGAAAGAGGATATCATGAATCTTGCAACACTTAGATCGTTAGAAAAATAATTAGTGTTATAAGATGATATGAAATCCTATAAAAAGCAGTATATCGATAATTTAACGGAAATTTGAATTTATTCAATCACTTCAAACCAGAGTGGTGTTTTATCTTTAACCCTTCCATTGTAATTGACTGTGATTTCTTCTCCCTCGTTTATATCTTTAATAGCAGAAAATTCGATAGCTTTATTTTTATAATCATATAAATATTTGACATTAGGTTTAAAAGAATGATTTATGAATTGAGAGATACTAAGCGTAATAGCATTTTTAAATCCCGGTTTTTTTGAATCCCCCCATATATAACAATAATCATACAAAACCGTTTTCCTTATTTTATTATAATCTCTATTAGGAATTAAAATTACATTTGCGACATCAATAACAGTCTTTTTTTTTATGAATTTCTTAGCAAATGCACCTTTCCCTTTCTCTTCGGAGATAAATTTTACCTCAATAAATTCATTCATAATTCGTACTCATGGAAATCATTCAATTGAAGCATGATGGTTTTCAATATATTCTTCTGACACACCTAATTGTTCCATTAAAATTCCCCCCATAGAATCTAATATTGCCAGAGTAGAAATATCAAATAAGGAGGTGTAAGGTGCTAGTGTTTTTTGAAAAATTGCTTTTTCTTTGCTTTTTCCCTCAATTTTAAGGGTTAAATCGCTAATTCTTGCTATATTACTATCCAAATTGCCTGTAAATAATATAATTTTTCCCCCTATTTCTTTAGCTTTACAAGCTATAGCTAGAGATGAAGTTGTCTCTCCACTTCCACTGATAATAAAGAGTAAATCATTTTCAGTATAACGATATGTTACCGCATCCGATATGAAGCATGATTTGATTCCAAGATGCATCAAGCGTTGGGCAAAACATCGTCCGATAAAACCAGATCTTCCCGCCCCATAAATAAAAATCATGGCATTACTATTATAAATCTTGAGAATTTCTTTCATAATTTTTATAATAATATCTGAATCATAAGATTTGGAATTAAGATTAATTTTCTCTTCAATTTCGATTAATGTTTTTTCAAATCGTGAGATAATTTCTTCTTCTTTCAATAATTTCACCCTTGTACTCTAAATTAAGGAACCTTATCGGGATGAACGCAATTTTTCCATTGGTTTACCGTCTCTTTGGGACCTAATCCGATTATTAAATCGCCTTCTTCGAAAATAAAATCTGGTTTAAAACTATAGATCCATGTATTTTCTCTCTTAAGAGCAATTATGTGAAATCCCCTTTTATATCGGTGATCTTGAAGTTTTTCATAAGATTTATCCTTGAAAAATGAATCACTCGATATTGTTTCGCGAACGACTATTTCTTGTGTTTCTTCTATAGCTTTTTGTAAGATTGCGTGTGGTTCAAAACCTTTTAAAATACTTTCTGCAATATGTGCTGCAGCATCAGCAATTTGTTCGCAAGAAAATGCTATTCGCATTATGCCCGTTAGATCTCTGGGGGAAGAAAACTCATGCGCAAAATCTAATAGATCTTTTTCGAAAGAGATGTTTAATCCATCCATCAGTTCCTCCATCTCTAATACATCCTCAGCAACCTCATAACTATCCAAAAATATTGAAGCTAAAGAAAGTTCTAACATGGTCTCTGAGATATCCGTTATGTAAATATAATCTCTCTTGAGTTCTTGCAAGTATTCATATAAATCAGGATTAGTAAGATCAAACAATGATTCTTCATCAACTTCTTTCAATTTAAATGAGATTGGCTCATCATCGAACGCGAGACTTTTAAGATTTTGTATTGGCTCCAATTCTCCCTTGATTATGAGGATATCATTTTCTAAAATTTTTTCTTCCTCATTGAAGATCCATTTATCTTCTCTCTTTATTGCAATTAAATCTACGCCGTAATTGGAACGAAAATGAATATCATGTCGACGTTGTCCAATCAAGGTACAACCTTTTTTTATCGTAATTTTTATGATTGGTTCAGGTACATCCACCCAAAATAATTGAGTAAATTCCTGAATATCAACATTAATATATACCACTTCGGCAATATCAGCGAGAGCATCTGATATTTTATCAATAGAGTATCCCATTACAACTATCGGCTCTAAACTCTTAGCCTCTTGAAATCCACCGGCATTCGTTTGTATCACTTGAACATTTAGCAAGAATGTTAACTCATGAATCCTGCGTTCAATTTTCTCAACTTCGTCAGCTATTTCTTTACTTCCAAATTTAATTGCGCTATAAGCCAAATCAATCATAATGTCGAGACTTATTTTCATTTCTTTAAGAATATCTTTGATAGAAAGAGGCGTGTATTGAAATTTTTTCCTTTTTCCCGGAAATTTACTTTTGGTTATCTTGTTCACCTACGAAATTTAAGTAAATAAATAAATAAAAACTATCATAAATAAAGGGGTCAAAAAATCTAATAAAGAAGTTGTTATTGGAATTAAAAAATTATTGGGATCCAATCCTTTCCTAAATAAGATTACGGATCCTGCAAATAATAGTATAAACATTATACCGAAAAGAATTAACATTGTCAATAACATAATTGAAATTATAAATAATGGATTTACAATACGAATATTAGTAGCAAATCCTACAGCATAACCAATAATAATTAAAGCAATAAGACTTAATAAAATTGTTATCAGTAAACCAAAAAAATCTTTTTTTAAAAATTCTGTCTTTTGAATTTTAGGAGGAATGTTCCCCAAATATAAATGTGAAGATAATCGAGAAGTGAGAACTGTCGAAATATCTCCAATTAATGAATTTAATGCGGGGAGTATTAACAGAATGATTGGAAAACTATATAAAACCTGTTTATTAACTGAAAGAAAAGTACCTGAAAATAAACCTATTATCGAGGAGATTATTACAATTAACACTGATTCTTTAAAAATTTTTTTAAAGTATTCCATTTAAGGAACCCCCAACATTATGATTGTAATGTAAAAACATAGAACTGAAAAGAAATCACCGACTGCGGTCATTATCGGATTAACAACATTATTAGGATCAAGGCCTCTCCTAAAGACTATTATATTAAGAGCTGTGGAAAAAGGCATTGTAATTGTAATTGTAAATAAAATCGAATAAACCGGTATTAAAAGTAAAATTTCAGTAGTAATGATAAATACTTTTACAATAAAATAGTTTAATAGAATTCCAAAAAGACCCAGTAGAAATCCTATTACAAGTGAAAGTGCATATGTAGCTAAAACATTTTCAAACCAAGATTTGAAGTTAAATTCTCCAATTATAATGTCTCTAGAAGTGCGAGCAATAAATGGACCACTTAGATTTCCTCTCATTGAAAGTAATGCCGGTACTATTAGAATTAAAATGAGAAAACTTTTAAAAGGCAAGATCAAGATGGTTAATATTATGCCTGCGAAAATATCTCCAATAATGGAGATGATTTCTGAGGGAAAGACTTCTTTGGTAATTTTCCATTTTTCATCTTTCCAATCCATATGCCATCCTCATCATTTTTTGAAGATTCAGAATTACTATTTTCAGACATCCTTCTGAAATTTAATAAAGATTAACTCTATATAAATTTTTTTCATATGATATTTTCGAGCTAAAAATATTTGTTTATCTTTAATCAGGTTTCCCAAATAGTCGTTTGAACATAGGGGATTTAAAGTTTTTTTATTTAAATTAGGCATACCTAAAAATTTAAAAATATCACAAATTAAATAAATAAAGTCCTTTTAATACTAATTTAATAAATTTTTTTTGACAATGAAAAATAAGAATGGATATGAAAAGAATAAAAATTAATAATATTATAATCCTTTTCTTATTTTGCCTTATATCTTTATCAGTTTTTCAATTCTGTCTAAAAGATTCATATCTTAATAATTCTAGCAGCAAGGAAGACCCTATTCCTGAATTTTATCCACCTATAACATCCAATAATGGTTTTATTAACTTTGAAGGAAATAAAATATTCTGGTTTATCCAAATTACTGATACCCAATTTGTTTGGCTTAATCCAGATAATATAGAGATGTTTTCAAAATTTCTTAATGAGACAAATAAAATAATTAAACCTCTATTTATTATCCATACTGGAGATATAGTCGATGCTGATAATGGTAGATCTCAAAACCTTGAAGAATGGCAAAATTATAATAAATCTTTATCAGATAATAAAATAAATTCATCATTTTATGTAGATTTAGTAGGAAATCATGATGGTTCCGCAGATCCTCATTATAGTTACTTCCTCAATTACTCAATTACAGGTAGAACATATGGAATTCCTCAAATTTCGTTTAATCGTTCTTTTTCTTTTGGAAATTATGCATTTATTGGAATTAATACCGCTAAAGATTCATATGATAATCTAGTTGATTTTGCATATGGTGGTTTTTTAAGTACAGAAGAATTAGATTGGTATGAGAATGAATTAAATAGTTATAAAAATTTTGATAACATATTGGTTTTCGGACATCATCCTCCATATTTTCCTCCTTATTATAGAATTATCTCTAATTTAAGTTCAACAGGCAAATCATTTTATGATTTAAACAAGGAGTATCATGTTAAATATTATTTTTGTGGTCATCTTCATTCTAATTACATTCAGAAAATAGATGGATTAAACATGATAATTACTGATAATTTTGATGATAAAAATGGCACATATAGAATTGTAGTAATTGATGATAATCAACTCTCAACTTCAATTGAAAGTATAGATAAATGGCCCCAAGCTATTATTACATATCCTCCAAGTCACAAGTTCTATGACTCCCAATTTAATATAGAA
>Ga0315535_1000437_pt1 | contig 29548 bp, 31 predicted proteins | sample SalMarSW160220MG_2_FD_203092 | JGI IMG/M metagenome (GOLD analysis project Ga0315535, IMG submission 203092) | Salt marsh sediment microbial communities from the Plum Island Ecosystem LTER, Massachusetts, United States - Salt Marsh Sediment SW1602-20 ... | reverse complement strand
ACCAGGTTCCCCTCGTTGAAGCCCCACTTTGTCCAGTCCTCGGCGTACAATGCCCAGTGTATCATGGGCTCGAGCTTGTCCATCGCCACTGCGAACTGCGCCTCCCTTGTCCTGCCTTCCTCGTACTAATTGAACAACTCAAGGAATTCCGATGATATTGTGTCAGGCAATCTCTTGGCAAGACGCCTGGCGCCCTCTTCCTCTATCTTTTCCTTGTTCTCGCGGGCCTTATCGTCAAGTATGAAGAAATCGCCTGTCTCTATCTCGACAAGGTCATGATAGAGAATCAGTTTCAGGACTTTGGCCTCGTCCAACCGGGCGGATATCTTCTTGATGAAATGCTGGGCGATGATGATGCAGCCGTAGACATGGTCAGCAGTGCTCTCCCTCCGCTTGTTCACTTCACCTGTGCGCTTCACACCCTTGAGGCGCATCAGGTTCTTGAGCTCTTCGAGATCCTTCATCTTCATTCAATGGGAGAACATGATCAGGTAATCCCGGTTCTTGGTCATCTTGTCAAGTCTCGCCATGAGGCGGTGCATCTTCTCATTCTCTATCTTCTCTGTCTGATGGAACTCGACATCACTCTCCCCAATCTCTGTTTTCGAGCGCGCCTCAGGCTTTATGTCCATCCAATACATACCAGAAGGCGGCTTTACGCAGATTTCAATGCCTCTACCACCGTTGTTATCCGCATGCCTGACAAGGCTGTCAGCGAGCGCACCTATATTATGCCCTGCAGCGACAATATCAAACCCCTGGCCAGGCTCACCACGGACTATCTGGTACAGCATATCCTTCCCGGAACACGGGTCCAACACAGCGAAGTATTTCTTCATAATGAGCCAAATAAAAAGAGAATATAAAAATATTTTGCTTAAATCTCAGCAGCCACCTGCTTTGCAAGCTCTGCAACTGCGTCCAATGGGCATGGGCCGCCAAGGCATGAGACCTTGACAAAGTAGTTGCCTTTCAGGAAGTAGACGAAGTTCGGCCTTGTGGATGTTAATTTCAGCGCCCTGCAGGAAGCATCTCCGACCTCATTCTCCTCAGCGGTGCCAGAGCAGTACATGTTGTAGACACGCTCTGCCTCCTCTGCCTTTGTGTAGAGCTGGGTCTCCACATCCACGTAGAGCTGGCCAGGGCCATCATAAGAGCACTGGCATACATCCACGCCTTTGGGCATGGCCGGATGCACAGGGCATCCGCTGATCTTGCTCCAGGTGCCTGCGAACACGCTGCCTATCTCAGAAGTGGATAGCTGCTCGCAGAAAGCCTTTCCTGCGACAGGCACTGGAGTGCTCTCCTCTGCCTCCTGTGTCACCGGGCCTTCTGTGACAACAGGCTGCTCAACTGCCACAGGTGTACCTGCAGAAGGTCCACCCCTCTGCTCTGCCTGTATAGGCCTTGAAGCTACAAGCTTCTTCCCCTCATTCCCCTCACAGGCACAGCCTGCAATGAAAAGAGCCAGAACAAGCAGCAATATTGCGCATAAAACAGCTGATTTCCTCATGTCAAACACCTCTTGATTGTGATATTGGCAGAAATAGCACTCGGATATTTATGCTTTATGATTAGGTATAAAAAAGAGAATGTGGGGGAAGGGACTTGAACCCTCGTAGGCACTAAGCCAATACGCCCTGAACGTATCCCGTTTGACCACTCCGGCACCCCCACGAGTGCAGAGTATGAGAAAAAGAGGGTGTTTTTAAAGGTTATGCTCAAATCCTGATTATCTTCCCTTTCCTGCCTACGTTTATGACCCTTGTGCCGCCTATCTTCTCTTCAAGTCCATCTGCCTCATGGACGTGGCCGCATAGAAGGATGTCCGGCTTGAAGGTATTCAGCGCCTTCTTCACCGCGTCAGAGCCAGGCACGAACCTGGAGAACTTCTCTATCTTCGAGTCTGTAGGATGGATATGGGTGACCATGATCTTCTTCTTGAGATACCTTATCTTGTCAAAGCCTTTCTTGAGCAGGTCGAACATCTCGCCCTCATCGATAGGAGGCTGCGGGCCGACATTCGTGGCTCCGCCTGCGCCGAATATCCCTACACCCTTATACTGCACAGAATAGCCGTGGATGTTCCTCGCCTCTGGCTCATACAATTCAGCAAGGAAATCAGCAGTGGCGACAGTCTCGTGGTTGCCCGGGATGAGAAGGACTTTCTTGTGTTTCTTGGCGAAGGGGCCTATTATGTTGTCAGTCGACATCTCACCCATGGTAAGGTCGCCGCACAGAACGACAAGGTCTACGTCCTCTTTCTCTGCCTGATCAGCGAGCTTCTTCACAAGGTCCCTGTCGCCATGTATATCAGAAGCTGCCAGTATCTTGAGCTTTTCTTGTCCAGACATCTTATTTCCGCTCTACAACTTCGGGTGGTGACTTAGTGAGGTCTACAAGCGTAGAAGGCCTGCCCTTGATCTCTCCATCGTCAATGCCCATATCCACCATGTGAGACATGTTAGAAGGCACGTCCGCAATAGAATCACAAGGCTTCTGTCCATGTATGTTGATGCTGGTCGTTATTATCGGAAAATCGAGCGTCTCAACCACCTTAGCGAACCAGTTCTTGGGTATGCGCACGCCAAGCGTATTGCCGAAAGGGTTCACGTCATCCGCCACACAATCCTTCACTTTGCGCTCGAAGATAAGCGTGTAAGGCCCAGGGAGCTTGCCCAGCCATTCATCATGCTCTGGCTTGATGACAAGGTTCTTGCGTATCCACTCTTTTGACGGGACGATGACAGACATGGGCTGCTTATAGCTGTTCTTGATCCGCCTTATGCGCTGGACCAACGCATTGTTCCTCGCGTCGCATCCTATGCCGTAAAGAGTATCAGTGGGATAGATGAATACAGCGCCATACCTCATGTGCTCTATATGGCCCTCAAGGTCTGCCAAAAAATCATCCTTGGACACTATCTCCATGACAGTCCATAATCCAATAACATTTATAAAACTTGTCAAAAAAATAGGGCCCCTTGCGGGGCAGAATTAGTGACTAAGGGTCTCTAAACCCTCGGGGAGGTTAGACAAAAGAGGCTCATAAAATCAACGACCCTAGCAAGCTAGGTCGTTGGTGTTGATTTTCCAGATGAAAATCAACTTATGCTTCAAGATAGCCAGCCATGAAGCCTTCCTCGATATCAGATATCTCATCACCATCGCGGGCGCGCTCCAGGCCTGTGAGCGTGAATATGTCCCCCTCTTCTTCCTCAATCATCTCCTTCTCAAAGTCCTGCACGAAACGCTTCGTGTCGAAATTCCTTGTCTTCTTGAAATGCTTGGTCATCGCTTTCACCTCCTATGTAATCAGAACCATGTGTCGCTGAACTGCATGTCAAAAGTGCGCATCCTGTCATCCACGCTCGAGCTTGCGGTGAGGTTGCGTATCTGGTTGTAGAACAGCTTCTGGATCGTGCTGTGCCTTAGGTCTGAAGGGTCCGGGTTGAATCTTTCTGCCATCATTAGTATCCGCCTCCTTTTGGTCTGATTGATTAAAAAAACAAGACAGGCGTTAGACGCGGCCGGTGCCGCCAATTGCCTGCCAATCTGTAGAATAGGATGTGCTGAATGGTTTAAATAGTTCATCCGGGGAGATGTCCAGTGGGGAGTGGTACGGGATGATGCAGAATGCATGCTTGTAGGGGCTGGAGTGTAGGATTAACAGGGGACTATCGGAAGGTTTCTGGGGAGAAAGTGATTGAATATTTTAATCTCAAAACTCAGTCAGCTTCTTTGTCTGCTGGTATGTGATTATGGATGTAGTGCCTTCTGCTCCACCTCTTATTATCTGGATGGAGATGAACTTGCCGTCAGAGAGCTTCCGGATCTTGCGCTGGAATGTCTTGTAGACTGATGTGCCGCCCTGCTGCTGGTACAGCTTGAACAGGTCGCCTATCCTGCTGCCTGAATTGGCCTTCACGATGTCAAGTATCCTGTTCATGTCCTCGTCAAGGTCTGACTTGGGCTTTATCGAGAACTCGTCAAGCTTGGATATGGCCTCCTTGACATGATCAGCTGTGATCTTCCTTGATGACTTTGATTCTGCAGCAAGGCCTGACTCCCGCAGGATGTAAAGACCTAACCTGATGTCCTCCTGGCTGAAGGTGCGCTCAGCGACCATGTCGAACGCTTCATCATCCCAGCAGCCAGGCACGAAAGCGTACTCGATGCGCTGTTTCAGTATGCCCTTGACCTCTGTAATATTATACTTCCTGAACTCAAGCACCTCGGGGATGAGGCGCGACTTGATGCGCTGGTCCAGCTCAAGAAGCCAGTCGCGATGGTTGGTCATCATGAATATGGACTTCTTGAATATCTCCTCCATTATGGAATACAGGAAATCATAATCCTCGACCTTGTCGACCTCATCAAAGGCGAACACGGCAGCCTTCTTGTTGATGATGCTTTTCACAACCTCGAAAAGCTCTTCAGTCCGCTTGTTATGGGTCAGCTTGTATCCTAATTGGTCACAGACCTCTATCAGTATCTTGAACGTGGTGTTCTTCTGCCAGCAGTTGATGTATATCGGGATGACATCATCTGTCTCTTCCTCTAGATCCCTGAATACAGACTTCAATGCCGCTGTCTTTCCTATGCCCGGCGCTCCAGAGACAAACAGGTTCCGACCGTTCCTGCTCTGCAATAGCGGAGCTATGCATGTAGCGAAATGCTTCTGCTCATTCTCGCGATACGGAAGAAGCTTGGGCAGGAACTCGTAATCCAATGCCACCTCATTCCTGAAAAGAGACTCGTCCCCCCGCAGCATGTCCTTGAATAGGCTCATGGAGCGGGAAAAAGAACCGGTTCTTAAAAACTTTGCGTTCAATGAACGCAAAGGGGAAGAAAGCCTGCGAAGCAGGATTTCGACAGGTTGTGGTGAGGAGTTTAAAAAGAACTCACTTCAGCCTCTGGCCGCAGTTCGGGCAGAACTTGAACATGTGATGGAGCTTGACACCACAGTTTGAGCAGCGGACCACGTGGGGCTGGGCTGACTGGGCGGCATGTGCCTGCTGTGCCGGATGAGCTGGATGGGCTGGCTTGTGCGGATGTTCTGCGTGAGGGTGCGCTGGCTTATGATGCTCTGCGGGATGTGCGACATGATGCTCAGCGTGATGCGGCTGAGGATGGTACAGCTTCTTAGCCTCCTTCTTCTCCTTCATCAATATCCTAAAGAAGCCATAGACTATGAACACGGCTCCTGCGAGTATGAACAATGTGAACTTCTCTATGTTGTCAGCGTTGAGCCCCACAAATACAGACATGAGTATCATGCCTGCACCTACTATGATCCAGACTGAAGCGGGTATCTTTACATCCGATGTCATTTCATCACCCTCAGCAATGCGCCAGTTGCAGAAAGTATAGTCAATCCGAGCAGCGTCGCGAACAACGCGCGGAACCAGGGAAAATCCGGGAAGAAAGCAAGGTCTATGAACAGCCACAGCCCGCGCCAGAAAGATATGACACCAAAGCCGACAAGCACTGCGAAGACGAACTTATGGTGCGCTTCGAGGGACTTGAACCGGTCAATCAGGTCAAAGCGCTTCTTCAACGCCTTGGTCAGCTCCTTCTTGACCTCAGGGCCGACCTCCTCGTCGACCTCTCTCTCGACTGCCCTCTCGACCTGCCTCTTGACAGAGCGCTTGACACTCGCCTCTGCCTCATCCACCTCTTTCTCGACCTGTTTCTCTACCTCTTTCTTCACAGCCTTCTTGAGGTTATTATTGACAGGTTTCTTCTTCACCTTCTTTTTTGCCATGAAAGCACCAAACTATTTTGCTATCTTCTCTATGTTGTTCATGTAAGGACGGAGCACCTCAGGCACTGTGACAGAGCCGTCAGCCTCCTGGTAATTCTCAAGTATCGCGACCATGACCCTCGACGTTGCAATGGCCGTGTTGTTCAGGGTGTGCAGAACGTCCCGAGTGCCGTCATTCCTGATTATCCTTATCCCGAGATCCCTTGCCTGGAAATCAGTGCAGTTCGAGAGAGACATGACCTCGCCATACTCCTTTGTCGTCGGACGCCATACCTCTATGTCGCATGACTTTGCCTTCCACAGGCTCAGGTCTCCTGAGCACATCTCAAGCACGCGGTAAGGCAGGCCCAATGCCTGCATCACCCCCTCGGATATGTCCAGCATCTCATCATAATGCCTGTAAGAATCCTCTGGCCTGCAGAACACGAACATCTCCACCTTGTTGAACTGGTGGGTGCGCCACAGCCCTTTCTCATTTATGCCGTGAGAGCCTATCTCCTTCCTGAAGCACATCGAATACGCGAAATACTTCCTCGGAAGTTCATTCTCTGCTATCGCCTCGTCCCTGTGGATGCCCAGCAATGCGTGCTCGCTCGTCCCTATCATGCAGAGGTCATCCTCATCAGTCTTATAGATTGATTGCTTGAACCCCTCCAGGTCCATCGCAGCAGCGAGTATCGGCTCATGGATCATCAAAGGCGGCTCTATGTATGTGAACCCTTTCTGGATCATGTGGTCGATCGCGAATCGCACAAGCGCCTGGTTCAGCAGGCCCAGTGCCCCTTTCAGGAAATAGAAACCATTGCCTGATGTCTTTGCGCTGGAGTCAAAATCAGCGATACCCAGGCTCTCGCAGATCTCGACATGGTTCTTTATCGGGAAATCAAACCCGCGCGGCTCGCCCCACTTCCTGAGCTCGACATTCTCTGACTCATCCTTGCCAAGAGGCACGGATTCGTGCATGATGTTCGGGATGGATGCGAGCAGCTTCGTAATCTCCTGCCTCAGGACCTTCATCCGCTCCTCAGTGTCCTTTATCCTCTGAGGTATCTGCTTAGCCTCCTCGAGAAGGGCTGTGACATCACCGCCAGACTTCTTTGCCTGGTTTATCTTTCCGGTCACTTCGTTGCGCTGGTGGCGGAGCTTCTCTGCCTCCTGCAGCAGCGTCCGGAACTCGCCGTCCTTCTTAATAAGGTCATCTACCACATGAAGGCCCTCATGGCCCTTCTTCTCCATGTTCTTCTTGACCTTGTCAGGATTTTCTCGTATGAATCTTATGTCCAGCATATTATCAGCCTTATATAGCCTAATGAACAGGCATATTTAAACATTACCCTTGAAAGCAACTGCGCTGAATGCCAGCACTACGCAGCTAGTCTGAGTTTAGGCTGCAGCATGCTTTGCAGTGTGACCGTGCTTGCGCAATACGCGCTGATGATAGTGATTAAGCAGCCCATCCTGCTATCCTTATCTGAGGACACGCAAGGAGCGGTAGTGCTGGCCTTGACGCAGGTCAGGCATCACCCATAAATCCGTATCTCCTCGTGGTTCTTCAGGGCGTTGATGATGAGCCTGCCGACATTGTTGTCCTTCTTTATCTTGACCATGGCCCGCTTGCCGACATGCAGCTCCGCGACAAACTCATCGCCTACGTAAAGGTCAAGCTCGCTGTCAGAGAACTTCGAGTCGACGTAAAGCTCTATCGCCTTCTTCTTGACATTGAACTCGTGCTGAACAGGCTTTCCTGCAGGGGCCTTGCCAGGCGCTGCGGCAGACCTGTCCAAAGGCTCCACATTGATGTGGACGCCGAGCTGCTTCTGCAGCTTGTCGATGTTAGAACCCTGCTTTCCGATTATTGAAGCGATGGCCTTCTCCGGGACGCGCACAATGCAGCTGTTGTCGCTCGGGAACTCCACCTCCACGACATCTGTGTAGCGCTGCAGCACGCGCTCCACCTCCTTCCTGGCGAGAACGCGGGCAGGAGAGTCAGCAGCGTCTGCCTGCACAGGAACGACCACCGTCTCCTCACCATAAGAGTAAATCTCGAACTCGAGCTTGTTGGACTCGAAATCATATACTGTCACGATAGGCCTCGCGAGATCCGCCTCGGTCATGCCTGACGGGACCTTCACTTCCATCTTGACATTGAACACCTTCGCGACCTTGCCGTTCCTTATGAACAGGACAGTATCGACGATCTGGGGGATGGTGCCGAGCTCTATCCTGCCTATGAACCTCTGGATGGCGTCGATGGCATTTGTCGCGTGCATCACCCCTATCATGCCGACTCCCGAGAGCCTCATGTCAGCAAAGAGGCGGAAGTCCTCTGTGTTCCTCATCTCGTCGAAGATGGTGTAGTCAGGCCTGCTCAGCAGAAGGACGTCATGTATCTCCTGCGGAGAGCCGTGTGATATCGCGTACTGGGTTATGCTATCAGGCAGCTGGAGGTCCCTCGGGGCCTCGACGGTCTTGACTATCTTGTCCTGCGAAGCATAGTTCTCAGCCAATGCCTGCGCGAAAGTTGTCTTACCATGCCCTGGAGCGCCTGCGATGAGTATGCCTTCTGCCTGCATGCCTATCCTGTCCCTTACCTTATCAGACAACTTATACTCCTCAAGGCTCATCTTCCTGACAGGACGGACCGCTGTTATCTCCCAGCCGTCTGAAAAAGGCGGCCTGGTTATGACAATGCGATAGTTCTCGAGCTGCACAATGGTCGAGCCCGGCCTCTCTATCTCGATGAAACAGTCCTTGCGGACACCTGCCTCCTCGATTATCTCGTCAGAGATGCTCCTTACCTCTGCCCGGGTGAGGAGCTTGTCCCTGAGCTTGACAAAATCCCACCTGCCAGGCATGCCTTTCTTCGCGAGCGGAGAGACATTCTCGCGCAGATGGACGCTCATGGTGGTCGCGTCGAAGAATCCCTCAAGAGTGAGGGTCTTCTTGATCAACTCTACCTCGAGCAGCATCACCTTGACGCCTTTCGCCAGGCCTATCCTGGCCTGCACCTTGTCTGTGGTGATGAGCGTTGCGTCGCTCTCAAATGCGAGCTCACGGATGAGCGAGTCTATCTCGCCGAGCCTGCCCTGGCTTATCTCGTAAGCATTCGGCCTCTTGCCGCCGAAGCTCAGCTGGAACCCGAGCTTGTCAGACAGCTGCTTGATGCGGTCTATCTCCTCGAGGCCCAGGAATCCTATCGACCTGTTCTCGTTGGCCTGGTGCTCGAGCTCTGCGAGCACAGCCTCATGGATGATGACATTGTCAGGAAGCAGCTCGCCATCCTCTATCTTCCTTGATAGTATGCCCTCTATCACTACTGACGTGTCAGGCACCAGCCTCTCGACCTTCTGAATCTCTTTCTTAGCTACCATATTAACACCTTATCTCCGGATCTTTTTCCTCGATCTTTATCATCATGCTGTTGCGTCCTCGACGCACTTCCTGTACTCAGCAGTCTCCTTCCAGCTGCAGTAGCCATTCACGCATCCGCAGCTTATCATCCCAAGGCATTTATACTCTGGCTTGTAAATGCAGATGGATACCCTCGGCCCTGCAGACTTCGGAACGCAGAGCTCTCCAGAGCACCCGTCTGTCCTGCAGTCAGAGTCATAGACGCATTCATCCCCGTGCTCCTGCTCTACGCACTTGTTCCCTTCGCAGACCCCGCTATCACAGTCAAGGCCTGTGAGGCATTCCATGACCTGCATGCACTTATTGTCTATGCACCTGACGACGAGGCTTCCTGAGATGCCCGTGCAGAAGTCAGGGCATTGCTTCGAGGTATCGACATGCTTCTCATAGTAATCCCTGTTCCCGAGGAAGCAGCTTCCATCGGCATCTATGCCGCCGCAGACGCAGTCATCGTCTGTCGCGCAGGACAGTCTGTCCTGCTGAGGGATATCCTTTGCAACCTCGACAGGAGCGCCTGACTGAGCGCACGCAGTAAGCAGCAAAAGCATCGCAAATAACGGAATAAACATCACGCACTTCATAATATCACCTTATGGTCGAGCATATACAACCTCTACTTAAATAGGTTTCGCAGCCAGCTGTCCAGATCATGCAGCATTATGACGAGACGCTGGCCGAAAGTGACATTGACCAGGCCTATCTGGAACTCCTCATTCTCGGTGTATATCTTCCCGTTCAGGTCCTCGTACGTGACTGAGATCGCGAACATGTTCGGCTTAGTCGACAGGTCCTGGCTGTCAAGGTTGAAGAGGAACTTCTTGTCATTGCCGAGCTCAGCAACCTCGACTGTCTTGACAAGCCCTGCAGCGTCAAGCTCAAGCAGGATGTCCTGCGGGACCGAGTTAGATTTCTTCTTCAGCGTGAAGGCTACGACATAAGGCTGCCCGAACTCGAGCTGCGCAGGATACTCGATGTCGTCAATCAATATGTCAGGCTCGTCGAACACGTCAAGGTCATAGAAGAACGATTTTGAAACGTCCCTGCCCTCGACACTGAACGGTATCTTGTTTATTCCCGGCTTTGGCGAATGCTGGGTGTAGCTGAACGCCTTTGACTGCGATATCGCGAGGTCGGCAGTGCTGCACTCATCCCTGAAGCAGAACTCCAGGCCCTTGAAAGGGAAATTTCCCGTGTTGGTCACTGTGCACTCAATCTTCGGGTCATCATACACGTAATAATACTCCGCCTCCTGCGAGCAGTTGATGTCGATCTTCTTCGAGTAGACCTTCTCAGCCTCCTGAACTTCAGCGTCGATGACCTGCTCCATCTCCTGCCTTGAGAAGACGGTCGTGCCAGGTATGACATAGAACACGGAGTCGGATGTGGTGTTCCTTATGTCAGCGACAGTCATCGGGAAGGTGTAAGTGTAACCTTTAGAGAGCGAGTCTATGACCTTCACCAGCCAGTAGAACCTCTTCGTCTCCTTCGGCGCGAGCATGATCGCCTGGTAGTAGTTCCCCTCTACCTCAAGCTCATTTATCCTCGCCATGTAGAGGAAGGAAGAGACATAGCTGTCAAGCCTGTTCTTCACAGTCACCTCGACGACATTGTAAGAGCCGATGCCGACCTCCTCCTGCAGCATGTCCACTCCGATCTCGAGATTGTCAGGCACCGTGCCTGTGTGAGTCACCAGGTCCGCGGAGACAGAGATAGGGTTCGCGACCACCTCGACACCCTTGCCCAGCCATTCATAGCTCACGTCAGAGTCGCCAGAGTCAAACGATTCCTTTAGCGTGACGTGGGTCGGGTCGGCAAAACCATACTCGCCGTACGTGACGTCAAAAGGCACCCAGCCGACGCCAGGGAAATAAACCTCTGCCCAGCCGTGCGCGCCCCAGTTCTGCGGGAACTTAGGCGATTCAGTGTATGCTATTCCTGATATGAACTTCGCAGGTATGCCCACTGCGCGGAGCAGGGCGATGAACAACGTCGTTATCTCGTCGCATACGCCATCCTTCCGTGCCAGCACCCAGCTCGCCTTCTGCGACGTCTTCTGGTTCAATGTGCTGAGGTCATAATATACATTCTCCTTTGTCCAGTCCGCGAGCTTGAAGACGACAGCATAATAGTCTGTCCCGCCTGCAGCGAGCTCAGACGCCTTCTCTATTATCGCCGGATCGTCAGAATCGATTATTTTACCCGGCTCAAGATACCGCTCGACATCATCGCTGAATCCATTGTAAGGGAAGATTATCTTGGGTACGCGCTGGAAGGTGTTCTTTGTCTTCACCCTCGCCTTTATGTCAAAGCCAGGATCGGCCGGAACAGGCTCATCCCACCTGAGGACGATAATATCATCCTGCTCATAAGGTGCGGGATCCACTTCAAGGCTCTGCACAGACTGCCATGCATTGTCCATAGGGATAAAAGAAACGTTCGCTGTGAGATAGCTCAATGAAGAGCCAGGATTTCTCCTGAGCTGTATGCTTGAGCTTATGTCAAGATCGACAGTCACAGAATCTGCGTCATAGTACCACAAAGCAAGCGCAGGTGCGGAGAGGATGATGAGCAGAAGTGCGGAAACAGCAAACAATCCCTTTTTCATTTTCAAATCCTGCCTAAAGCATAGAAACTAGCGGGGGCTGGATTTGAACCAGCGACCTAAGGGTTTCTTCCAAGACAGAAGTCCTGATATGAGCCCTTCGGGCACTCCTGACTGCCCTACCCCGCTATGTGCTCTTAAAAGAAAAATGGACTATATATAAAGGTTGTGGTGGTCCTGGGCTGCATGGCGAGGCCCTCAAAACCCATTTATGGCGTGTCTCAGGGCTTAGCTGTCAGTAATCAGGCAAAACTTTAAATATGAATGCACAGAATTTTCAAGGCATAATGCCGCGGTCGCTTAGTCTGGCCATAGCGCCGGATTGCTAAGAACCTTGCGTTCTTAAGAAACCGACTATGGTTCGCAATGATCCGGTGTCCTCCGGGGCACGAGGGTTCGAACATGTTCACTGGCGTGAAAGCTTACAACGCCAGGGCGTTGAAAGTCCCTCCCGCGGCGTCTTATATTCCCTACAACATACAAAACTATAAAAGCAGAGCCTGCTTATGTGACATCGGGCTTTCTCAAAGGGGTGAACGAGAGAAAAACACAGAAGGTGGTCTGATGAAAACAAAAATATGTGCGAGCGTGCTGCTCGTGGTGATGATAATATTTCTTGCAGGATGCGAGGCGCCGAAATGCTATCCTCCGAACAAGATAATCGACAACAAGTGCTGCATAGACGATGACAGCAATGGAGTATGCGACATAGAAGAGACGCATCAGGAAGAGGCTGCACAGGAGACAGTCCAGGAACAGCCAGCTGTCCAAGAAGAGGTGCAGCAGCCTGAAGTGGCTGAGGAAGAAGCGGTAGCTGAAGAAACGCCAGAAGCTGCAGGGCTTGAGCCGGGAAAATATGACATAAGGATCGGCGAGCCGAAGAAATACCTGGAGATAAACGAGCTGAAATCATACCGGACCTCAAGGGACAAGGGCATGCTGGACGAGATGACATTCACAGTGAGGAACATAGGGACCCAGACGCTCAACCCGGTGGTCGAGCTTTTCTTCGACGGCTCAGGGATGAACTACATAGACGAGGAAAGGGTGCCTGAGTATGACGTCAGGGTAGGCAAGGAATACACCCTGGACGCAATCAAGCCAGGCGAGAAGCGGGTGATCAAGAAATCACTCGGAATACGGTTCCAGGGCATAGACAACAAGAAGACGCTGACACTGACAATATATGACCGGTTCACTGCTCCAAGGAAAGACCTGGAAGTTCTCAAGAAGGAGTTCGTGCCGCAGGACCTGTTCAAGACCATGGACATCTACACCTACGGGATGCCTGACGAGTGAATGGACCAGAATACTTAACAAATTATTTTTTTATTTTCCTTCTTTTCTCCTATAAGAGACGAAAGCGCCTACTGCGATGAAGGCGAGAAGCGCAATAAGTATGATGGAGGCGTACTCCACGAACTGCCTGTTGGACTCGAGGCGCCCGACATCGTCAAGCATCGTATCGTTCTCCCCTCCCTGCTCTGGAACATCCTCTTTGACAGGTGCGGGTGCAGGCTCAACAGAAAGTTCATTCTCTGGTGCTGTCTCTTGCTCTGGTTCAGGCTGCGTTTCTGGCTCAGGTTCCTCAGCCTGCTCCGGAATCCCTTCCCAGACCTCCTCAGGTTCCAGCTCAACAGGCCTGTCCCTTCCTGCGATGTACTCGTCATATGTCTTCATAGCGGCAGTCTCATCTGACACGAGATTTACGAGCACCTTGTCATCGCCGCGCCTGGTGTCATAATAGCTCTCAAGCATTATATACATCGTGTACCGCTTCGGCGAAGCGGTCTCAGGCACCTCAACAGTGAGGTTGACTGCGTGCAGGCCAGATTCAGGGAATGATAATGTCCGCTGCTCGCAGACCCATCCTACCGGACACGGGTCGATGTAGGCAGTCACGTTCTTCGGATACACAAGGTCGCGGTTGGCGAGCGTGAATGTCATCACAATATCATCCCCTGGAACCGCGGTGTACTCACCAGGATTCTCCTTTACAGAGAAGAAGTTGTCTATGTCTGCGGCAGCAAAAGGAGCTGCGGCAAGCAAAACAATCAATAGCAGCAGTAGGAAATATCTCATGATGACCACCAGAATCAACCATATCCGCTGCTGGTTTATAATGCTTTTGATGGCTTAAAAACAAGGTGTATAATATAATCCTAGAAATCTAATCAATAGAAAATCAAGCCTTCGGCAGAATGAATGTCCAGTCATTCTTAGCGCCTGAGTTCGTGGTAAAGCCTAATCCTTGAAGGCGTGCTGGATCTCGCGCTCAAGGTTCTTGAACGCGTTGTGCATCGCGCTCGCGAGGTCCCATTGCGTCGCTTCAGGTCCCTTATGGCTCTCGAACATCCTTGTAGGAGCGAGTGCCTTGACAGTCACCTCATACTGGTGCCTGTGGCCCTCTTTCCTGTGCTGCTTTATGTGGATGACGAGGGAAGTGATGTTATTCAGCTCCCTCTGGATCTTATCATAATACTCTGTCGCCAGTGTCTGGACCATCTGCTGGTCCACCTTCTCAAGCTCATTCAGCCCCTTGAACTGTATCGGTTCCATGGTGTCACCTGCCTATCGTGATGAGCAGACTATACGCAATAGGTATTTATAACTTTTTATGGCTTTCCAGCATACCTGGTTTTCCATCGCGAATCCGCGGGCTGCAGACTATAGCCTACATCCTAAAAAAACAAGAAAAATAAGGGTAAAAAAAATTAAAAGATTTGCTTATGGTATCTTCAGGATCAGCTCACCAGACTTGGTGTGCGTCATGGTCGTCTGAGCGTTCAGATAGTCGATGCTCAAAGTCCCCTTGAACTTGCCTGATGACAGGCTCAATCCTGTGCAGGTGAACGTATCCTTCTCACCGTCAACCAAGGTAGCATCCCCTTCTGAATCTGTGCAAGGGAAGTTATCTGTCGATGAGTTCACATACACTGCAATGTTCTGCATGTCAAATCCTGCACTGTTCTGTATCACCAAATCAACCTGCGATGACGTTCCTGTGAAGTCCAGGCAAGCCACACCAGAAGGAAGCGTACACTTCTCCGGCAGGAACCTGTCAGGGCTCAGAACTCCGAAATATGCCAACGCAGCTATAGCAGCAAGGACAACCAGGATGGCCCAACCATAGGTCATCAAGAATTCCATAGCTGCCTGAGCTCTCTTGTTTCTAAACACGCTTAATCACCTCTTTCCTCTTTGGGTATCAAACATCAAAACGCCTTAAAAAGCGTTATAAGCAAGCATGAGAGTTTAGGCTTTATAAATGTTGCGGTATTTTTGTGATTTGTGCAAGGAACAGGCCTTATCCAGATTATCCTCAGCACATCATTCACTGTATGGTAACTGCTATCGATCCCACAGCTGTCTTCTGGAAGCCTGAATATGTATCCCTATAAGAGATAGAGACAGGCTGCTTAAGCTTGACCCCTACATTGCCGAAAGAGCATCCGGTTACGTCAAAAAGACGGGAACTGCCATCAGGAAAGTCTATGTTGAACTCAGTGACACAATCCCCTACGCTCACATTGATTATGTTAAGATCCCGGCCTCCGCTGTTCAGTATGAGCAGATGCGCTGAATCAGGGAACACATTGAAATCAAGGCAGGCCATACCTGTAGTGGACGGCAAGGTACAGGCCTCAGGGAAGAACTTCGCAGGATTGAGCACTCCGAAATATGCCAACGCAGCTATAGCAGCAAGGACGACCAGGATGGCCCAACCATAGGTCATCAAGAATTCCATGGCTGCCTGAGACCGCTTTCCCCGTAATGTCATGAATCTCCTCTTCAGAAGAATCCCCCCACTATGAAGCTGAACAGCTTGACCACTATAAGGAACAGGATTATGGATGATATCATGAACGTTGGGATGTACTTTATACCTCCCTTGATATTGCCTTTCTTGATGGCTGATATGATTATCGCTGAAAAGAAAGAGGTTATCATGAGCGACACGATGGCGAATGTCCTGAAGTCCCCTGTCGATACGACCCCTTTGGATATCTGTATCGGAAAACCGGTGACGGTTCCTGGAGAGATGTTCACCCTTGAGAACACCTCCTGGATCACGATGACCAGCTGGTATGCCATGCCGAAAAGGAAAGGCGCGGCAAGGACTGTCGCAAACGTGATGAATATGACATAGGTGGTGACATTCGCTGCCATCTCCTTCTTCATGATGTTCATCTCCTGGATGTTCGAGGCGATCTTGTTCAGCAGGTTACCGATCTCGCCTCCTGCGCGCACACCCTCGATGAGGAGGTTCATCGACCTCTCCAGGGTCTTGGAATCATACTTCTTCACGAAATGCCTGAGAGCGACATCAAGGGACTCGCCCGCAAACGTCCTCTTTGCGACCTCCTCAATCTCCTTGGCGAGCACACCGAACCTGGGACGTACGGAGAACCACAATGCCTGGTCTATGGTCATGCCAGCGCGGATGTTGCTGCTCGTCAGCTGCAGAAAATCAGGAAGCACCTGCTCCATCTTCTGCTTCCTCTTGAATATCGCCACGTCAAGGCTGATATAGAAAAGGAACCATAATATGAAAAGCACTATCGAGAACAGCAGGAGCCATATGCCCAGCAGCAGGAGCACCAGGAACACAGGGTTCATCTTGAGGGAATCATAGAACCTGACCACTGCATATATCGTGAAGAGGACATTCAGTATGACACAGAGCACGAGCATGGCACGGGAGACGGTCGCGGGCTTGGCCACCAGCCCTGCCTTCTCAAGCGTATTCCTCAGATCATTCAGCCTCTTGTGCTTCCTCTCTGCCATATGCAGCCTGAAAATGTCCAGCCTCGCGGACAATGGCCTGTGCTTTTTCTTCCTATCATTCATCTCCTTAAAGTCCTCTTTGGTCAATTTCGCCATCATCTCATTCCTCGAACTGGCTCGCCGGCCTTGAGCTCTTCACTACAGTATAGAACAGGAACTGGACAATCCCCATGAAGCACGCTATCATCAGCAGGCTCGTAAGGGAAAGCTTTATCGAAAGGAAAGACACGAATATCACGAACATGGTTATGCCTATCGACGGAAGTATGACTGCGGTTATCATGTAGAACATCGCCAGGGGGTTCAGCTTGCGGCCGTACTCATTGAGCTCGATGCGCTGCTCCCTCACTATCTGCTCCATTACCGCATTGAGCGAGGTCGCGATGTCCGCGCCCGTGGTCATCGAGTTGACGACCTGCCACAGCATCCTCCTGAAGTTCTGGGAAGGTGTGATCTCGACAGCGCGGTTTAGCGCGTCATCGATCGTGGTCCCCATGTCCATGTCCTCCACTATGTTCTGGAAGTACTTGCCTATAACAGGATAGTTCTCAGAGACATGCTTGAAAGCGTCATATACCGGGATGCCTGACTCAAGCTCGATTATCAGGAACCTTCCGGCATATACTATCTCACGGTCGATCTCCCTCTGGATCTTAAGTATCTTGACGTCAGGGAACTTGACAAAATAGAGGAACATCATGATGAACAGTACAGGGAATATCAGGAGCGGAAAGAGCATGCCTGACTCTGCCTTCGAGAAAAGTACCGCGAGCGCTATCACGATACCAGTCGTCATGTAGAAAGATGAGAAGAAAGTCTTCCTGATGAACTCTACCTCGGTGTCAGACATTCCCGCCTGCTGAAGCTTGATGCTGAGGCCTGGAATCCTGTTCGCTACCCTCTTGAAAAGCACACCGCTCATAAACAAAACCTCACGCCGTCTTCCTCACGAAAAAAGGCTTGTCTGCCCTTACATACCTCAGGACGTTATCCTTGTTGGTGTAATACTCAGCCATGATCCTTCCCACCTCATTTATCCCTGATATGTTATGCTTCACAAGATATTTCAGGACGCGTTCCTTCTCTGATATGTCAGCGTTTATCTCCTTCGGAGTGTTGCCTGTAAACATCTCAAGCGTCCGGTACAGGGACTTGGACTTGCCCCTGGTCGTCAGGTTGTCCTTCTTGGGATCGTACTGCATCAGGACGTTATGCGTGGAGTCCTGCAGGATCTCCGCTATCTGGAACGTCCTCCTCAATCCTGTGCGCCTGTTCCTGAACTGTATTATTATCATGGATATCGCAGGCATCAATGTCTTGGGGACATTTATAGGCGCGTTCGTGAACCTGTTGAGGGTCTCCCGCGCGTCATTCGCGTGGAACGTCGCATAGCAGGAGTGGCCCGTGTGGATGGCCTCGAAAAGGGTCTCGGCCTCGCGGCTACGCCTGACCTCTCCCACAAGGATACGGTCAGGCCTCTGCCTCAGCGCGTTGACCAGAAGGTCTCCCATATCGATCTCGCCCTTGCCCTCTACATTCGCAAGTCGCGTGGACATGGGCACCCAATGGAGGAATTTAGGGAGCTGAAGCTCCCTCGTATCCTCGATCGAAATTATCCTCTGGTTCGGCGGGAAAAAATTTGCGAGAACATTAAGGGTTGATGTCTTTCCGGAAGCAGTACCTCCCGCTATTATCGCACTCAGCTCGTACTGTATGCCCATCCATATCAGGGCTGCCGCGTTCGTGCTTATCGTCTTGGAGTTGATGTAGTTGGTTATGGTCCAGGGATCCCTCGAGAAACGCCTTATCGTCAAGGTGTTTCCTGCAGTGGATATAGGCGAAAGGGTGGCGTTGACCCTGTCTCCCTCAGCAAGGTGCGCGTCAAGCAGGGGCTCGAGGATGCTCAGCTGCCTCCCCACCTTCCTACCTATCGTGACAGCGTAATGCTTTATCTTCTCCTCAGTATCCACAATCACGTTGGTCTTGAGCCAGCCGTGCTTCTTGTGGTATACCCAGACCGGCTCCTTCGAAGAGTTGATGACGATCTCCTCAAGCTGCTGGTCGTCGTTGAGTATCTCCAGCGTCCCCATGCCGAGGCTCCTCTGGATGAGATATGTGGTCATGAAGCTCTTTTCGGTGTCGCTCGCGTCAGGGAAGTACCGGGTTACCAGCTTAGTTATAGCCTCTGAGAACTTACCCTCTATCGTGCCCTGCTTCTTCTGGTCCCTTATGTCTACCATCCCGAGATTTACAGCCTTGATCAACTCCTGCCTTATCTTCTCGAGGATGACAAGCGTGTTATCGCTTATGGCTGATATGTTTATCTCATAGATAGGGACATAATCCTCCTTCACCCGGTTTATCGTCACGCTGACAGGTATGTTCATTGACTTGAACTCATACCGGTCTATGACCTGTGAGACGCCCTGCGCAGGAACAGCAGGTTTTGCCGCTGGTCTGGCTGCAGGTTTTGCTGCAGGCCCATCCTTCACGGCTTTATTATCCACCTTCTTTTTCACCATCTTAAAACCCCATCATGTTAATATCATCCGAATGAACAGTAATGATTCATGTCATCGCTGAACGGACAAAGCTCCTCAGCTTCTTGAGCTGCTCGCCGAGCAGCCTCTTCCTGGACTCGATCTCCACAAGCTCGTCATGCAGGCTTGCCATCTCTTCCTTTATCTCAGGCGCCGACGTAACTGCGCTGAAGGCCTGTACCTTCTTGCCCAGCTTCATGAAATGCTCCTTCAGCTCTGTCTCTTCCTTCTCAGCCTTCTTTATCAGATCCTCAACATTATTGGCCTGGGCGAAGAACCTCTTGAGCTTATCTGTCAGCTGCATGCTCTCCCTGTACGAGCCTATCTTCTCGAACTCACCTTTCTTCAGACTATCCACATCCTTGAGGAACATCTTCTCCATGCCTTCAAGCTCCCTGCGGGAAACGACGAACTGCTTCGACACCGCCTCCAGCTCCTTTGATGTGGATTCTATCTCCTTCTTTATACTGTTGGCCAGCTCTTCAGACTTGTTCAGCCTCTTCTCATCGATGTCCAGCTGCTCGTTCTCCTTCTCGATCTCCTTCCGGACATGCTCTATCATGGTGTTTATCTGGACGACCTTGGAGTGAAGGTCCTCCTCCGCCACCTTCATCTGGGTGACCTTCCCCCGCTCATCCTTTATTTGGATAAGCTCCTTCTCAACATCCGCAAGCGTGTCATGATATGCCTTCTCCTGCTTCTTCAGCCTAAACTCCAGCTGATTCAGCTTGTCATCATAGCTCTTCTCCAGTTGCTCGCATCTCTGGCCCATCTCCTGGTGGCTCTTCCTGAAATCCTCAAGCATGTCCAGCTTCTTGCCGAGCTTGGAGAACTTCTCCTCAAGCATGGACCTGATCTGCCTGAACTCAGAATCCACAAGCTTGATCTCCTCACCGTCCCTCTGCAGGGCGTTTATGGAACTCTCGACCCTCCTGACGAACGCGTCCTTCTCCTCGCGGACAGCCTTGACCTTCTCGATGACATCCTTCTTGCTTATGCTCTTCTCGACAAGATACACAGTGGCGAAATGCGCCTGGATGCTGATTATCCCCTCTTCCTCAAGGAAGTCAGCCCACTCCTCGATGCTGGACACAGAGACTCCCAGCTCCTTGGCAGCATCCTTTACAGAAATCTTCGTACGTTCAGCGATAAGCTTGACAAGCTTATCTACTCCAGTCTCAATCACGCTCTTTTTTCCCGCCATTAAACCACCGAATTACCTGACTTAAGCTCGTTTCATTTAAAAAGGTTTTGGTGAATATGCACCAATTTCACGAGGCGTAAAGAGGCTACTGTCCAGTAGGTGAATACTCAAGCTTGCCTACCTTCATGTGCGCCTCACCTGTATTCAGGTTGCGATATCCCATGGCTATGCGCTCTGTGACCCTCATGTTGGTCAGGTTCTGACACTCGAACACATACATTGCCTGCTGGTTCGCAAGCAGTACGTTCAGGTTTCCGTAAGGGTTGCCGTCTGACGTGTTCGCCTCGCTGTCGCACGTCCCGGTCATATTGATCGATATGTTGCTCAGAGTGAAGCCGAACTCATTCACCACGACTATGGACAGCAGGTCCTCATCTACATGAGAGTCAAGGCATCTTATCCCTGAAAGGAAAGTGCACTCCAGGGGAAGCAAGGTCTGCGCGCGGGAGACATTGTAGTAGAGCAGGATGCCGCTGAGCATGGCTACGGCCAGAAGCACCCACCCGTATGTATGGACATACTCCATTGCTGCCTGTGCCTTCCGGCCCATACGTTTCCTGCAGCGGTATCCTGAATAGCCTGCCTTCAATATATCACGTCCTCCAATCCGTACCTCTCGACCCGACCCATGCCTATATCATTGGTCTCATTATCTATCTTGAAGTTGGTGTCGTTCATCCCATCCACTCTATACGCAGGTATCGATGGGTCCTGCCTCCAACAGATCGTGTCGACAGAGCTGCTCGCGAGAGAGCAGTAGTTCATTATCTCCGTCTTGTTGACCAGGCTCTCGATCCCGTACGTGCTCGCGTTATGGTCGTTCTCGAAACGCATCATGAAGCTCGGCGAGGCATTGAACGCGATGTAGTATGTGTTGGCGACATGCATCCTGAGGTTGGTCGTGTCATTTGCGGGGCTGAAATTCCCGTCATACATCGTCTGGTTGATCCGCTTCATGATCATCCCGTTCGTATGCAGCGCGTACCATGGGTCCTCGAACCCGATTATGGATACGTCCGAATACATGGACTTGCTCTTGACCCATGATGCCGTGGATTTCTGGTCAGTGAGGTTTATGTCCGACGTCACATAGAACCTGATGCTCCAGGGGCTTGTCTGGTAGACATCGACAGATGTGATGTCGATCTTCATGTCAACACCTATCTCCTGGCCCTTGTCCCTTATCTTTCCTGTCCAGTTCGGGAATGTGTTGTTTATCATGAGGAATGACCCACACCCTTCCACGGTGCCGTTCATGAAAAGCTCGACAAGGGAGTCGGTCGCATTTGATACGTAGGTAGCGTTCGTCGTAATGTAGTCTGTCAGGCCCACGATGGCCCTGTACCCTGATATGTATATCGCGTTCTCCATGTCAGAGTCGACGCTCTGCAGGAAGCGGTTCATCGTGTCAACCCTTGTCTCTATGATACTCGACTTCTCCTGCAATGAGTAGGAATAAGTCACAGAATAGCTGAAAAGGACCAGGCCGAGAAGGCTGACCGCTATAATTGTGAAGAAAATCCCTTTCTTGCCTCTCGGATATAGCTGCCGTCCAATCTTTGTCTCCATCTTTGTCTCCATCTTTGTCTCCATCTCAGTCCCACACCCTCACTTCAGCGACTGCAGGCCCCCATAATGAAGGCACACCCGCCATGGTGGTGTTCTCTATGACTATATCTGACGCGTTGATATACAAGCCGAGCACATCCTGCAGGCGTCCGATCGCGTCATCGACCGCAGAACCATAGCTGCTGAACACACCACCATATCCTACGAACCCCTTCATGTAGAACCCATAGTCCACAGTGGAGTTCGGGAGGACCTCATTCCACGACGCCTCGACTATCCTCTCATAGTTAGGCATCAAGGGCGTATCGTCCAGAGTCTCGAGAGGTATGAAGACCGCGCTAGGGACCGCCCTTGAAGCGGGGGACTGGAACACCATATTGCCCGGCGGGTAGCCCGTGTCAGAATACACCTCTGTTATGTATGAATACTGCTCGACAGGATGCACAAAGACCGTGCTCGCGCCCTCAGCCTCCGGCGGGAACGCGAAGCTCTTGTCCTTGATATAGTTAGGCACGCCCCCGAACTCCTCTACCATCCTGATCTCTATCACTCCGTAAGGGAGGGCAGGAGGCGATGAGTAATTGACCTCGACATACGACGAGCCTGTGACATCGCCTACAGGATCCGAGTATATCAGCTCGGTGTTCTGGCCCCATACTGTATCCTCATAGTTGTTGAAATACACCGCGATGATGTTCGTGCCATTGATTATCTCAGGCCCGGTCTGCGCAGGGCCGTATATGTATAAAGGGTCTGCAACAGGATGGTCATCACTGTCGAGAGGAGTGTCAGAGTTCAGGAATATTATGTAATCATAATCCCTCATGCAATGGTTGCTGCCCCATCCCCAGAACCTTCTCGAAGGGGTGCAGCTGGAAGTATAGTCGCGTATGTCCCTTCCAGCGACCTGGATGGTCACGCTTATGTTGGTTGCGTCACGGGGTATATGGAACGGCGTAACAAGCCACGGGCCTGCACCTGCGTTAGTACCGCCTTCTGTGCTGTTGACGTTATCGAAGTATATCCGCTCGGAATGCTCCCACGCAAGGGTCTGGAGCTGCTCGGTCTGATTGAAGTTTATCACTAAGAATGTACCCGGGTGTATGTGCGCATTGTAGCCCAGGTTCCTAAGGTCCAGCCTTATGGAGTTGTTTCCCACGACAAAGCATGAAGGAGCGAGGTCGAACATCCTGAACACACCTTCGCTGCCCGGTGCGAGGTTCATATCATTCCTCGTTATGTTGCACAGGCCCTCGTTTATAGTCACCACGTTCCAGTCTGGTGAACCGCGGTCAAGATGCAATGAAAGGTATGCCTTCGCGTAATTCAGGGCCACACCAGGAAGCTCGAACGTCTTGACGACCTGCACCACGCCCGGCGCCGCAGCCGAGCCTTTCCATCCTGCGCCTGCAGGCGAAAAGGGTATGACTATGTTCGTAGTCTTGCTCACAGTGGTCGCCCTTGCCTTGGCTATGAACCCCTTTATGGGCTTGGCCTTCTGTATGCCTGTTATGATCTTCTTGGAAGTGACCAAGGAGTTCTTAACAGAGTTCGATCTCGTGTAGATCGTGTCGTTGTCTATCAATATGCTGTAGCCGAACATGCCCGGCAGTATGCCTTCTGAGACGTTCATGGCGAAATCCCATGCAAGTCCCGTGCTGCCGTTGGCCCATAGCTCCCCTATCTGTACAAGCAGCGTGTTGTTCACGTCGGTTATGGATCCGTTATTGACCATCTCCTGGATGAAGGAGTTGTTGACCTCATGCACCTGCAGCTCCGACAGGAGGTTGAGCACGTCCTGGGACATGGTGTTGATCATGGTCTTGGGCTGCTCAGAGACGTAAGAAGATGTCATCAGGAGCAGGCCGGCCACCATTATCATCGCAGCTATCAGCGCGTCTATTGTGAAGAACAATGCACGCTTTTTCCTGCATCTATCCTTGGTCATCTTCAATATCATCTTCTTCATCAGTTTGCCTGATAAAGATACACCACCATCCTGATCACATCGCTGCCGTATATCAGGAAACGCGTGTTCTGCGCAAGGTAGTATGACGAGTTCCATTCGACGCAGCCAGCGCCAGGGTCTGCACAAAGCTCATTGAACCTGCTGTCGTTCAGGTATTCCATGTAAAAGTAGTAGTCCTTGGTCGTGTGGATGTATCCACGGCGCTCCTCATAGCCCCATGAGTTGAAATTTGACAGCTTTGTCATGTTTATCCTGAAGTTCCCGTCGGTCAGGCCGACTATGGTCACGTTCGAGGCAGTCCATCCCTGAGGATATCCCTCAGACATCAGGGAGCTGCTCACGCTCTTCACCTCTGATACAAGGTAGGACATAAGGTTCTCGTCGGAGTGCTCAGAGTGCTCGACATAATAGAAGTACGTGACGACAACTATGCTGAAGATGAGCACACCTATTATGAAATCAGTGTACCAGACCTGGGCCCGCTTCCCCATCTCAGACATTTACCTCGATCACCCCGTCTACTTTCCTTATGATGTTGTTGCCCTTCTGCACGTCTCCGGAGTATGAAGGCACGCTGACAGTGTATTCCGCGCCTGAGCTCTCGAACATCAGGAACCCGTTCTCCCGGGATATGTTGTACTCAAGACCGTCTATGGTAAGGGGAAGGAAGAACGCGCGCTGGTAGCCGTCCTCAAGCGCGACCGCCAGACTTATCTCTGCCTTGACCGAGAGGGCGACATCCTTGAGCTTGAAGTAGTCTGTGTCAGACTGCACATCCCTGAAATTGTCCCGGACAAAAGCAGTGAAGACTATCAGTGCGGTGAAGACGATCGCGACAAGCACTACGAACTCAAACGCCACCTGGGCATGCCTAGTCAGTGATCTCAACATAGCTCCCCCTTGACCTCACGTTGATGTTGTGGTATCCCGAATGCACATCAAGGCTTCCCTGGATAGGCACAGGCGTGTAAAGGACGATATCATCCTCCCCTTCCTTGGTATGTATTATGAATACCAGCTCGTTGTTGCCTACGGTTATCGTGTTTATGTTCTTAGGGAAATACGCACGCACCCTGGTCCTTGAAGGCTCACCGAGATAATACATGGCCTCGGCAGCATCGCTCACCTTCAGCCCTATCTTGTTAACCTGGTTCGAGATCACCTCATCCTCTGTGCGGTCAGCGTAGGTATAGAATATCAGGAGCATAGGGATGACAATGACAGCGACAAACCCCACTATCACAAGATACTCAACAGAAACCTGGGCCTTCTTGTCTCTTCTCAAGGCTATCTTATCCACCTCTTTTCCCTAATAATATCATACTATCAACTAATACAAATAGGAATCAATAGAATTATACTTTATAAAGGTAACGGGTAAAAATGGCAATAAAAACAGCAAAGCCGAGGCCGTAGTTGCCCTTGGCATAGCGCAATCTCATCCATATGTACATCGACAAGGGGGATGTCCCTTACGGGGAATGTCGATATCTGCAGAATAAAAAGAGCGCGGAGCCTGGCAACGCGGAGGTTTTGCGTAGCAAAACCGAGCAGGCCTCGGCTTTGCTGGTCATAACATTAATAAACAAAAGCCTCGAACTGATGGGTCATGACAGAACTATGCGGCATTGACGAAGCAGGAAGAGGGCCTGTGATAGGGCCGCTCGTGACAGCAGGGGTCGTCATCGATCCTGCTGATGAGGCAAAGCTGAAGAAGCTCGGGGTGAAGGACAGCAAGCTACTGCTACCGAAGAAACGGGAGGAGCTGTTCGACAAGATACTCGAGATAGTCAAGAGGCACGAGATTGTCGTGCTTTCACCGCAGGACATCGATGCTGCGCTCATAGACCCTGACACCAACCTGAACTGGCTGGAGGCAGACACGACCGCTGAATTGATAAACAAACTCAAGCCTGAAAAAGCCATTGTGGACTGCCCGAGCAACAACATCCAGGAGTATTCCGACTACATAAGGAAGAAGCTGAACGTGGACTGCGAACTGGTCGCAGAGCACAAGGCAGACCTGAACCATCTGGTCGTAGGAGCGGCTTCCATACTCGCGAAGGTGACGCGCGACAGGGCAATCGAGGAGATAAAGAAAAAGGTCGGGCAGGACATCGGAAGCGGATACCCTGCAGACCCTGTGACAAAGGCATTCATCTCTGAGAACTACAAGAAGCACCCTGAGATATTCCGCAAGACCTGGCAGACCTACAAGAACGTAGTCGCGAGCAAACAGCAGAAAGGACTGGATGAGTTCTGAAATTTCTAGCAATACAAGCCAAGTAACGTCCTTCGTTGCCAATTAGCACGCTATCAATCTACACATCGAATCAATAGTAAGTTGGGCCTTCGGCAAAAGAAACGAATGTTCAGCTCAGGCGTGCGTCGGCAACGGCGCAGTTTTGCGACCAGAGGGAGCAAAACGGAGCAAGGGCGTGGCTTGGCGTCAATCACTTCAATCTCAACGAAGTCCTTCTCCCTTCCACCCTGTCCATGGCCCACATTATGCCATACATGAACGGCGTGTCGAGGAGTGCGATGATTATCTTGACAACCCACTGGCCTAGGATCAATGGGAGGATGGGGAATACGCCGTAGAAACCTATGAATATGAAGATGACTGAGTCGAGCAGCTGGCTGATGATAGTGGATGCGTTGTTCCGGAACCAGAGATGCTTCCCTTTTGTCTTCCTCTTCCAGAAATGGAATGCCCAGATGTCATGATGCTGGCTTATGAGATATGCTATCCAGCCCGCAAGGATCAGGCGGGGCGTGAGGCCGAGGACCTTGCCGAACATATCAGATATTTCTGTGGCATAAGACGCTGGCTGCCAGGCAATCACGATATAGACTGAGATCGCGAGGATTATGTTCGCGCAGAAACCCGCCCATACAGCTTTCCTTGCGTATTGCTTTCCCCACCTCTCTGACAGGATGTCAGTTATCAGGAAGGTCATAGAGAAGACGATGACTCCGCCAGGCACGGTGAAAGGGCCGAAAGTGACTATCTTGTTGGCGAGTATGCTCGCCATGACACACAAGGCAGCCATTATGGCTATGATATATTCCACGCCATACTTCTTCCCTATAATCGCAGCAAATGACGTGATTGCAAGTGTCACAAGAATCCAAACTGCCACTATCAATACATCAGTCATTGCCTAACCCCCTCGGCAAGGTGGGATGAGCACGGGTTTATTAATTTTTCATAAAAAACACGAGAAACCGCATTACAGCGCTTAAAACATTTGATTTGATTTAAAACAGGAATCTGGATAAACCCAAACCTTTAAATACTAAAATCGAATTTTTTCAATGTCGAGGTAGAGCATTTTGGCTTCAAAATACAAAAATAAGAGGTTTGATACGTTCTAGGCTCATGATACAGGTGCGACACAGATGACCAGGATAAACAAGATGGTGATGCATGGCTTCAAGAGCTTTGCGAAGCGCACTGAGATACTGTTCGGGCCGGAATTCAACTGCGTCTTAGGACCGAACGGAAGCGGAAAATGTGTAATAGGGGATACGCTCGTCCACATGGCAGATGGGAGCATAAAGAGAATCAAAGATATTGTAGATGAAAAACTCAAAACAAACCCTATAAAGAAACTTGATGACGGATTCATGGCATACGGAGATTCTACTGAAACAATCTGCATGGATACAGAAACACTGAAGATAAGGAATAGGCCCATACAAGCGTACATAAAAAGGACTGCGCCAGAAAAGCTTGTTAAGATACTGACAAGGTCCGGGAGGAAAATAACCGCAACAGAATACCATCCTCTTTTCGTACTAAAAGATGGAAAGATCCAAAGTGTGAAAGCAGAAGAGCTCAGAGAAGGTACGAGGATTGCAGTACCAAGAAAAATTGATATCAGCCCTGGAAAAAGATTCTCAGAGCTTATTGACCTGATAAAAGAAGAAGATGGCATCTACGTTCCCTGGAACCAGTCATATATAACAATCCTCAAGTCAGTAAAAGAAAAAGACTGGAAGACAACTGCGAAGTCCGTCGACATCCCTTTCAATGCAATAAAAGGCATTCTTGACAAACAATCAATAAACTTCTCACACCTTGTGAAGATACTCATTCATTCAGGCAAGAATGACCCTGAGATAATGACCCTCATCCCGAAGATCAAATCCAAAACAAGCAATAAAACATATAACATGATATGGCATAACACACCAGAGTTCTCCAGGCTTCTCGGATACCTGCTTGCAGAAGGAAGGCTTTCAGAATCCAACCAGATATGGTTCACGAATGGATGCGAGGAGGTCATTGCAGACTACACTAAAATAATAAATGACCTGTTTGGCGTAAGAGCCACAATCAATGAGTACAAACCAAATTGCTGGGATGTCCTGGTATATTCATCCCCTTTGATCAGCATACTGCGAAAATTCGGAATGAGCAGTAAAGGGGCTGCAGGAAAGGAAATAACAAATCTTTTCCTGGCGCATAGCGGTGATGAAGAGGTCTCGAATCTTCTCAACGGTCTGTACTGTGGAGACGGTTACGTCTCGAAGAATTCGATCGAGATCGTAACAAAAAGCCCGAAACTAGCGTATGGTATCCAGACCCTCTTGATGAGGCTGGGAATCACAAACAACTCCAAAGACATCATAAAAATAGCCACAAACACGGGATTCTCCGGCAGATACAAGCAGATAAACATCTATGGAAAAGATAACATGCGGATGTTCCATGACAATATCAATCTCGTACACAAACAAAAGCGGACAAAACTATACGTCTTCTCAGAAGGCCAAACCAACCCAAACATAGACGTCCTTGAAGTCAATGCGCTCGTCAAAAAGACTGCAAAAGATCTCCGAATCCCTGTAAAACCAAACAAGAAGAGATTCCCGAAACTTGACGCTTACTGCTACAACCAGTGCCTGCCGACACGAACCGGAGTCAAACAGCTTGTTGATGACCTATTCGTTCCGGCATTGAATGGTACAATGACAGAATCCCTGCAGATACTGGATACGTTGTGCAGATCAGACATATTCTGGGATGAAATAACAAGCATAGAGACAATAGACTCAAAAGAAGAATGGGTATATGATCTTTGCGTGGAAAAAGACCATAACTTCATAGCGAACAACGTCATCGTCCACAACAGCAACATACTTGACGCGCTCTGCTTTGTCCTGGGCAAATCATCTGCCAAGTCCATGAGGGTGGAGAAGAGCTCCAACCTCATATACAACGGAGGCAAGACCAGGAAGCCCGCGCCATCAGCAGAGGTCTCCATCTATTTCGACAACTCGAAAGGCACGTTCCCCACAGAAGCGAAGGAAGTGAAGATAACGAGGATAGTGAAGAAGACCGGACAGGGAGTGTACAAGATAAATGACGAGACAAGGACAAGGACACAGATACTGGAGCTTCTCGGCCTCGCGAAGATAGACCCTGACGGGTACAACATAATCCTTCAGGGAGACATAATCAAGCTCATAGACATGACGCCGACTGAACGGAGGCAGATAATAGAAGAGATAGCCGGCATCGGGGTATATGAGGACAAGAAGAACAGGGCAGTCGCGGAGCTCGACCGCGTGGAAGGAAGGCTGAAAGAGGCAGAGATAATCCTCAACGAGCGCGAGATCTATCTCAAGGAGCTCAAGAAGGAGCGCAACCAGGCGATGAGGTACAAGGAGCTCGACTCGAGGATCACGA